>Ga0256840_1000852_pt1 | contig 30326 bp, 25 predicted proteins | sample 355202metaG_FD_185969 | JGI IMG/M metagenome (GOLD analysis project Ga0256840, IMG submission 185969) | Hydrothermal vent microbial communities from Mid Atlantic Ridge, Atlantic Ocean - 355-202 | ecosystem: Environmental > Aquatic > Marine > Hydrothermal vents | place: Atlantic Ocean: Mid... | reverse complement strand
AGAAAAAGAATTAGAAAACGTACAATTACGAGCAGATAAAAAAAAGCAGCAATTTATTTTATTAGGAGTATTAGGAGCGTTTATAGCATTTTTAATCGTCGGTTTTTTAAGTTATATGAATCTACAAAGAAAAAGAGAATTAGCAGAGAAAGAAAAAGAATTAGGGCATCAAAAAGTAATGGCATTAATAAAAGAACAAGAATTGCACTCTATGGATGCTATGATAGAAGGACAAGAAAAAGAAAGAAAAAGAATCGCAGAAGATTTACACGATAATTTAGGAAGTAAATTAGCAGTATTAAAGTTACAGTTTGATAGTTTCGTAGATTTAGCAGAAGAGAAAAAAGATTTTGAACAAATAAAAAGATTAAAAAAGACCGAAAGATTGTTAGATGACACCTACAATACGGTAAGAAGTATGTCACATGTAGAAAATGAAGATGGAATTATTTCCAGACAAGGATTGGTTGAATCTGTAAAAGTTTTGGCAGAAAACATATCCATGGCAAACAAAACAGAAATTCAAGTAATCGATTTTGGATTAGATGTACCAATAAATAGTGCAATAGAAATAGGAGTTTTTAGAATTATACAAGAATTAGTAACCAATATTGTAAAACATTCTAATGCAAATAAAGCAACGATAGATTTAACGTTATTTGATGATGTTTTAGGCGTTATAGTTGCAGATGATGGAGTAGGTTTTAATGTAGATGTAAAAAAAGTATCGAATTCTGGAATGGGACTCGGAACAATTGAAGAAAGAATAAAAAGATTAAACGGACACCTTACCGTAGATTCAAAACAAGGAAGAGGTACAACAATAATAATTGAACTGCCAATAAGTAACCAAATTTAAAAAATAATAAAATGATAAAAGTAGTTTTTGCCGAAGACCACCAAGCACTAATTGATGGAGTAGAATCTTTTTTCGAATACAATAAAAATATAGAAATTATAGGAACTGCTGCCAATGGAAAAGAACTGTTAGATTTGGTGGAAAAATTAAAACCAGATGTTGTTATTACAGATATACGAATGCCAATTATGGACGGAATAACCGCAACAGCAAAAATTAAAAGTAAATATCCTAATATAAATGTATTGGCTTTTTCTATGTTTGATCAGCCAAAAGCAGTAAATCAAATGTTAGCAGCAGGAGCTCACGGTTATATACTTAAAAATTCTGGATTAAAAATAATGATAGAAGCAATTAAAGCAGTTGCAAAAGGGAAAAAATATTTTGATCCAAATGTGTTATTAAATTTAGAAAAAGATAAAAGTGGAAGAAACAAAAAAAGACAAAAAAAAGGAGTACTATCACGAAGAGAGAAAGAAATAATGTTATTAATTGCAGAAGGTAAAAAATCAATAGAAATTAGTGAAACCTTATTTATTACGAAATATACTGTAGATACACATCGTAAAAATATGATACGAAAATTAGGACTAGCATCAAATACAGATCTTATGAAAATTGCTGTAGAAAGAAAGTACGAGTTCGAATAATATATAGATAGGAGCGCAATAATAAATTTCACACAGTTTTTTTATTTTTTTAACAGATATTTTTGCATAATGTGTTAATTTGCACCAAAATTAACATCCATGAAATTTAATGTAATAATAATATTAATAAGCTTTTTTATACTTACCTCTTGTAATGAAGAGTACGAACTTAAATTAGAAACCCCAAAAGAACTTAAAGGAAACGGAAAATTTACAGCAAATGTTATTGAAAAAAATAATAAACCAATAGATTCAGTTTTATATTCTCTAAATGGAAAAAAATTAAAGAAAACAAAAACATTCGACTTGTCCAATAAAAGATTAGGAAAACATGTAATAACAGCAATAGTTTTTTATGGAAAAAAGAATAAAAAATTAACAAATACCATAATACATTTAGCAAAGAATAAACCTGCAATTTATAATTACGAAATAGTAAAAGAATATCCACACGATTCGAAAGCATTTACACAAGGTTTAGAATATTACAAAGGATTTTTATACGAAAGTACAGGGCAATATAAAAAATCTTCTCTTCGAAAAGTAGTATTAGAAACAGGCGAAGTAGTAAAAAAGATAGATTTAGAAGCAAAGTATTTTGCAGAAGGGATGACCATAAAAAATAATAAAATCTACCAATTAACTTGGCAGAGTAACGAAGGATTTATCTACGATTTAGAAACTTTTAAATATGAAAAAAGTTTTGGTTATGGACAAAGTGTAGAAGGTTGGGGATTAACACACAATGAAAGCCATTTAATAAAAACCGATGGAACAGAAAGAATGTGGTTTTTAAATCCAGAAACATTAAAAGAAGAGCGATTTATCGAAACTTATAGCGATAAAAGAAAAGTAGAAAAATTAAATGAGTTGGAATTTATTAACGGAGAAATTTATGCAAATGTTTGGCAGAAAAATATTATTCTAATAGTAAATCCTAAAAATGGAGCAATAGATGGAATATTAAATTTAAATGGATTGCAATCTAAAGCAGGGCAAAAAGGAGAAGATAATGTTTTAAACGGAATAGCATACGATAAAGAAAATGATCGCCTATTTGTAACTGGTAAAAATTGGAATACATTATTTGAAATTAAAGCAATAAAAAAGCAATAATTAAGAAATTAAACGGTTTGCTTATTAATAGATTACAAAAAAAATAGATAGTACCCAAAACATAACGATAATAATTAACATGCGACACAAACATACATTATTACTACTATTAATAATAACTGCATTAGGCGCATGTCGTAAAGATTTTGATACAATACCAAGTAATGGAAATTTAACCTTTTCTAAAGATACCGTTTTTTTTAATCGTGTATTTGATGATATAAGCTCAAGTACGCATAGATTTACGGTAAAAAATAATAGTGATAATGATATCACAATACCAAATATAATGTTAGAAAGAGGAGAAAATTCATTTTACAGATTAAATATAGATGGAATAAATGGAAAATTATTTCAAGATATAGATATTTTAGCAAAAGATAGTATATATGTATTTGCAGAAGTAACCGTAGATTTTAATCAAGTAACCGATGTCGATTTTATGTATAGAGATAAAATTTTATTTGATGTAGGAACAAATACACAAAAAGTAGAATTGGAGTCGCTAGTGTTAGATGTAAATTTAATACGGCCAAGTAGAACCGCATTAGATGAAGGCTTTGTATACGAACAAATTGTATTAGGACAAGATTCCGAAGGAAATGACATAAGCTTAAGAGGAACTAATTTGTTAGACAATACAACATGGCAAAATAACAAACCATATTTAATTTATGGATATGTAGGAGTGCCACAAGGAAAAACACTAACGATAGATGCAGGAGTAAAACTGTATTTCCATCAAAATTCAGGAATAATAGTGCAACAAGGAGCCTCCATAATAGTAAATGGAGAACAATCAACAACAGAAGAATTAGAAAATCAAGTAGTATTTCAAGGAGATCGTTTAGAAGAAAATTATGAAGAAGTGGCAGGACAATGGGGAACGATTTGGTTTAGAGAAGGAAGTGAGAATTCTGTTTTTAACCATGTAACCGTTAAAAATGCAACGATTGGTTTATTAGTAGATTCTAATGCAGAAACAACAAACGAAACGTTACAACTAAACAACACACAAGTATATAATACAACAAGTTTTGGACTTTTAGCAAGAAATGCACAAGTTACTGCAAAAAATGTTGTTATAGCAAATAATGGAAGAGCATCATTTTCTGCAATGTTAGGAGGTACATACAATTTTTTACATACAACATTAGCAAATTATTGGAGAGGATCAAATAGGCAAAATCCAACTTTAATGTTAAGCGATTCCTTTGAAACACAAACCACATTATTTGTGGCAAAATTACAAGCAAATTTTACAAATTGTATTATTTATGGAAATCAAAATATAGAATTTTCTTTAGAAAATAAGGACTTAGGGACAGCATTTAATTACCAATTTAAAAATTGTTTGATAAAGTTTAACGATGTAAATAATCAATTTATAGATAATGTCTTATATAATTTTGATAATGCAAGTTTGTATTCAAATAATAGATATAACCAAAATCCAGATTTCTTAAATGCAGATACATCCTTAGGAAGAATGAACTTAATAATAGGAGATGATTCGTTTGCAAATAACCAAGCAAATGTATCGGTTATACCAGATTTACCAAACCATATATTAGAGAAAGATATCTTAGGAGTAGATAGAACAATACCATTCGATATAGGAGCATATCAACATATTACTTTTCCGTAAATTTTTGCCAATTTAAGTTGGTATTAGAAACGCATACTTATTTTAGCATTTAAAACTCTACCAGAAAGAAAATTAGGAATCGCATAAGAGCGTTTTGAAGAAACATCCCTAACCCAAGTATTAGTTATAGAATTTTTTACATCAAACATATTAAACAATTCAATACCGATACTTAATTCCTTAAATTTATTAAGCCATTTTTTTTCGGATTTTTTATTGAAATCAATAAGGATATAATGCATTCCAATATCAGATCTAAAATAATCTCTTAATCTACTTTGGTAAATATAAGGATCCGCATACGAAGGAGAACCACCAGGAACACCAGTATGATAAACCATATTTAGATACATTTTAAAATTTTGGTTTTTAGGAAGGTAATCTTGAAATAAAACAGCAAATTTTAAACGTTGATCCGTAGGTCGATAGATAGAGCCTTTATTGTCAATATTTTCTTTAGTTTGTAATAAACCAAAAGTAAAGTAAGACTCAGTTCCAGGAACAAATTCACCACTTATTCTAGCATCTAAGCCAACAGCATAAGCAGTTGCGTTATTATTAGCAGCATATCTTATCTGTACATTGTCAATTGTAAACGGATTTACATTAGTTAGTTTTTTATAATAAACTTCGGTAAGCAATTTAAAAGGTCTTTCCCATAATTTAAAATTGTAGTTATTCCCTAATACAAAATGAATAGATTGTTGCGCTTTAACATTACTATTTACAAATCCATTAGCATCTCTTAACTCTTTGTAAAAAGGAGGTTGATGGTAATAACCAGCAGCAATTCTAAAAAGCATGTCTTTTTTCCAGTTAGGTTTAATGGCAAATTGAGCTCTTGGACTAAAAACGGTTTGTGAAAAAAACACATCAGTGCCAGTAGTTCCGCTTACAGACCAATTCTGGCTACGAACACCAAGATTCAACCAAATTTTGTGGTCATTAATATATGTTTCTCTGCTCCATTGAGCAAAGCCAGAAAGACGGTTTATTTTTATGTGGTTGGTAGCTCTAACATCTGTAAAAGGAATTATAGGACCAGTATAAGGAGTATACGGTTGGTCATTATTATTTCCAATTAAATCAGGCGGACGTACAGAGAAACCAGCAGAATCTATAACTTCCCATTCAATAATTCTATCCTTAATGTCTTCGTGTTGGAATTTAATGCCAAATTCAAATAAATCAACCATATCATCTTTAACAGATTTGTATTCTGCTTTAAGATTCACATTATTAATTAAAGCATCTAAGTCGTTTCTTGCATGGTCTAGCTGTGAGCCAATAGATTGAGGAAACTCCACACTTCCAAAATTATCCGAGCCAAAATCGGCATTAACTTCTCCAATACTATAAAAAGCATTAATGTCATAGTGTTCTTCTTCTTGTGTATTGTAACTAGATGTTGTTAGATTTAATTTTAATTTGTCGGTTACATTATATTCTATTTTAATAGCACCAAATACAGTTTGATATCTATCAATTTCTTTTCCTAAATAATTAACCACTAATGCTTTTGGATCGGAAACTAATCCAAAATTAGTGACTCTAGAAAAAGGAGTGAACTCGTAATTATTAACAGAGAGATTACCTAAAAAGTCAATATTTAATTTATCAGAAATTTTGTAAGACAAATAAGTTTGAACATCGGTAAAACTTGGTTTGTAGTTACTTTCAATATCTTTCGAGTTAACAATTAAACTATTATTTCTATATCTGGCACCTAATAAAAAGGAGAGATTTTTATTTTTTAGCATTTTACCTTCTATTGTAGTATTAATACCAAGTAAACTAGCGTCTAATTTTACGGCAAATTTATGAGGTTTTCTATAAGTAATATCTAATACCGAAGATAATTTATCTCCATATTTAGCTTTAAAACCGCCAGAAGAAAAAGCAACATTTTTGGTTAAATCGGCATTTACAAAACTCAAACCTTCTTGTTGTCCAGAACGCACTAAAAAAGGTCTATATACCTCAATGCCATTTACATAAACTAGATTTTCGTCGTAGTTACCACCTCGAACATTGTATGTAGAACTTTCGCCACCACCACTATTGTTTACGCCAGAACCAATCGTTTTAATCAAATCAGAAACACCATCATTTATCGTTGGAATATTTTTAATTTCATCTTTTTTTAATATTTCAATACCTTCGGCTTGTTTCTTTTCTTCAATTTTCTTTTTAGCATTTACAATAATTTCATTTACATTTTCGGTTTTAAGGCTCAATTTAGGCGAAAATGTAGAAGTGCCATCTTTTCTAACATTTAATTTTTTAGTATATGTATTAAATGAAATGTGACTATAGATAAGTGTGATTTTTCTACTTTTTGGAACCGTAATTTTTAATTGATAAGCACCATATTTATCCGAGATAGTTCCATTATTTTTATATTTTATAGTTACATTCTCAATAGGTTTGTTATTTTTATCTTTTACAGTACCTTTAATAGTAGCTGTTTGCGAAAAAAGTATGCTTGTAGAGCATAATAAAAATATAGTTAGGAAGTATGTTTTCAAGGTAATTTTATGTTTACTAGCTTTGTTATGGTTTATGAAATGAATCTATAAAAAAATCAAAATTCTTATTTCCTATAAAACGTTGCAATATACACTTTAGTATTATTAAGTTGATCAGAAACAACAACTTTTAACGTATGTTTATTGCCAGATAATTTTTGAGTAAATTTAGAATCGTTAAAGTCATAAGTTAAAATACCAGTTTTTGGTTCAAATTCCATTAAAATCCATTTACCATCAATCGTAGCTCTATAACTTTTTATACCAGATAAATCATCGGATATTCTAATTTTTAGAAATCTAAAATTCGTTAAATTTTGACCACTTTTAAAACCTTTTGGCGTAATTTTAGGTTTATTATAATCCGAAGCAAGTTTGTAATTACCAAGTATCCTTGTTTTAGCATACAGTTTGTTTTTGTTTCTTTTAGTACTTACATAGCTTACATAGCCGTTTTTATTAACTCTGCCAATAAATAATTTTCTTCGCTCATTAATTGGATATTGTGAAACATCAAACGTAAGTGTAAATGATTTGTGCATCGGAATTGTTTTATCGTGTACAGATGCGATACCGTTTTTATACGAAAAATTAAAATCAACATCTTCGTAAAAACTATATTTAGGTATAGCAATAGTAACATTTTCTATGGTAACTTTATTAAAATCGCTTCTAACAAAATGATGCGAAGTCTTTTTTTCTTCTTTTTGAAATACAATTTCTTGCTCTTTACCTTCAATAGGTATTATTAGTTTTGTTTTATTCCCTTCTAAATCACTAGCAACAACTTCAATGGTATAATTTAAGCCGTCTTTAATATAGATGTATCCATTGTTTAAGACATCATCGTAAATACTAAGTTTATTATTTGGTACAATAAAGCATTTTTGAATACGAACTCTATTTCTCATGTAGTGCGGATAATCTACTAAGAGATTTATATACTTACCCTCAGCAAAAGAAAAAGTTTCTAATTTATGTTGGTATACTTTTTCTTTATTAACGAATAGTTCTAATTTGTAAAGACCATTTTTATTCATAGCATCATCTAATCTGTCAAAAGCCTTAATGCCAATGCCAATAGAGCCAGAGGCAATTATCTTTGAAGCCAATAAATCGCCATTTTTTTGTAATTTAAATTGTAATTTTTGTTTTTTATTAGATCGATTAATTTGCGAAAAATCATCTATAGGATATATATATGCAATTTGAATATTTGGTTTTTTACTATCTCTAACATGAATTCCAAAAAGCATTGGATTAATAATTTTTTCGGTTTTACTATCTCTAATTTCAAAATGTAAGTGTGGAGCAGTAGAACCGCCAGTATTTCCACTATATGCAATGGTTTTTCCTTTTTTTACTTTTAATTGATTTACTTGTGGAAATAGTTGGATGGTAAAAGATTCTTTATTGTATTGATTTTTTTTAATATAGGCTTCAATTTCTGGAGAGAATTTTTTAAGATGTGCGTAAACTGTTGTAAAACCATTAGGATGCTTTACATAAAGAGCTTTGCCATAACCCCAATGCTGTATTTTAATTCGAGAAACATAGCCGTCTGCGGAAGCTAATACATTTAAACCTTCTTTTTTTTGAGTTTTAATATCAATACCAGCATGAAAATGATTGGTTCTCAATTCGCCAAATGTTGCAGCTAAAATAACAGGAATGTCTAAAGGGTTTTGAAAATAATTTGTTGGATATTTACTTTGAGTATAACCAAAAAGAGGTATAAGAAAAATAAATAAAAATAAAAATGAATGCTTTATCTTAGCCATATTTTAGAAAAAAATTATAAAGTTTACAAAAATACAAAAACTAAGCCAAATTAGTATTAATACAGCCAAATTATGCCGATGTATTTCTTTTTTTAATAATTAAACAGCTATTTTTTGGTTTTTAACTTATGTTCCTATAACTTTGTAGCATAGTTTATACTTTTTTGATAAATGGATAATGTTTTAGAAATGGTTGATTTATTGGAAGATAAGTTAACAAGATTGATTTTGAAGCAAGAGCAATTGCAAAACGAAAACAAGCTGTTAAAGCAGACGGAGCAGTTGTTGATGGGTAAAGTTTCAGAACAAGATACTTTTATAGAGGAATTGAGGGAAAAGCATCAATCCTTAAAAGTTGCGAATGCAATAGTAGGCAACAAAGAAGATAAACACTTAACGAAAATTAAAATTAATACTTTGATTCGTGAGATTGATAAGTGTATTGTTCAATTAAGCGAATAATTTAAATGAGTGAGAAGTTAAAAATAAGAGTAACCATTGGAGATAGAGTATACCCTTTAACAATAAATATTGAAGAAGAAGAAGGGGTAAGAAAAGCGGTAAAAAAAATAAATGAACTGTCGAGTAAATTTGAACAGAATTATGCTGTACAAGATAAACAGGATGTTTTGGCAATGTGTGCTTTACAATTCTCATCGCAAGTAGAGGTGAAAAAAATTTCGTATTCGTTAGGAAAGAAAAATGTAGAAGATAAATTAAAAGAGATAAATTCAATTTTAGATTCTCATTTAGAATAAGTTCTTTAAAATATATAACTTTTATATTTCGATTTTTCGGAATGTAAATATTGCCTACATTAGTTATTTGTTTAATAAACTCAACACTATTTATTTAGAAAGGATGAGTCTAGGTTGTTAAATCGTGCCGCTTTACGTGGATTTTTGATCAGCCAGTTAGTCCTAAACCTGTCTTTCAGGAGTTTATAATAACCATTACTGATGTAGGTTTTTTTATATACGTAAAAATAATTTTTTCGTAGAAAAAAATAATCTAGATTATGCAGTAGAAATTTTAAATGTATAAATAAGGTTAAAACCGAATTAACTAAATATAATTAACAATGAATGAAATATTACTACCATTAATTGGTACACTCATAGGAGTGGTAATTGGGTTTGTGATTGCCAAAATACTAGAAAGAAGTAAGGCTTCACAAATCATAAATAGAGCTAAAAAGAAATCTTCAAATATCCTAAAAGATGCACATAATAAAGCAAAATCAGATTTAAAATCTGCTAGAATTGAAGCAGAAGGAATTAAAAAAGATAAAATTTTACAAGCAAAGGAACGCTTTATTGAATTGAAATTAAATCATGAAAAACATATTCAAAAAAGAGAAGGAAAATTAGTCGAAGCAGAAAAAAGAATTAGAGATAAAGAATCTCGAGTTTCTCAAGAATTAGATAAGAATAAAAAATTAAACGTTTCGCTAGAAGAAAAGGAAAATAGTTTTAATTATAAATTAGATTTTTTAGAAAAGAAAGAATCAGAAACTGAGAAATTACATAAAAGACAAGTCGAGCAATTGGAAGTAATATCAACTTTATCTGCCGAAGATGCTAAAGAAGAATTAATAAAGTCGCTTAAAGACGAAGCTAAAGCAGAAGCAATGGCTTTTATACAAGAATCGCTAGAAGAAGCAAAATTAACAGCACAACAAGAAGCGAAGAAAGTAATATTATCTACGATACAACGAATAGGAGTAGAGCAAACAGTAGAGAATTGTGTTTCGGTTTTTAATTTAGAATCCGATGATGTTAAAGGAAGAATAATTGGTAGAGAAGGACGTAATATTAGAGCTATAGAAGCAGCAACAGGTGTAGAGATTATTGTTGATGATACACCAGAGGCAATCATTTTATCCTGTTTCGATCCAGTTCGAAGAGAAATAGCAAGATTATCGTTGCATAAATTAGTAACAGATGGTAGAATTCATCCTGCGCGTATTGAAGAAATAGTTGCAAAAACTAGAAAGTCAATCGAACAAGAAATGATTGATGTTGGTAAACGTACAGTTATTGATTTGGGAATTCATGGACTACATCCAGAACTAATTAAAGTAGTTGGTAGAATGAAATACCGTTCTTCTTACGGACAAAATTTATTACAACACTCAAGAGAAGTAGCAAATCTATGCGCATTAATGGCTGCGGAGTTAGGATTGAATGCTAAGGTTGCAAAAAGAGCAGGATTATTACACGATATTGGTAAAGTGCCAGAAATTGAAAGCGAATTGCCACATGCGCTACTAGGAATGGAATGGGCAAAAAAATATGGAGAAAAACCAGACGTTTGCAATGCAATTGGAGCGCATCATGATGAAATTGAAATGACTTCATTAATAGCGCCAATAATACAGGTATGTGATGCTATATCTGGAGCTAGACCAGGAGCTAGACGCCAAGTGCTAGATTCGTACATACAACGTTTAAAAGATTTAGAAGAGATTGCATTTGGATTTACAGGCGTACAAAAAGCTTATGCAATACAAGCTGGTAGAGAATTACGTGTCATTGTAGAAAGTGGTAAAGTTAACGATACAAAGGCAGCAGAATTGTCATTTAATATATCTCAAAAAATACAAAACGATATGACATATCCAGGTCAAGTTAGAGTTACAGTTATTAGAGAGACACGTTCTGTAAATATAGCTAGGTAATAACAATTCTTATCGAGATAAAAAAAGCACTTAAATTTTTAAATTTAAGTGCTTTTTTTATTGAGGTGTGTAAACTCAACTCTGTCTGAATAAAAAATAGAATTAGTATTATTTTGAAGTTAACTTTTCAATTACACAAAGCAAACGATTATTTTCATTTTGTAACTCTTCTTTATCTTTTTCTAATTGTTTGATGATTTTTTCTGCATAATCTTTATTGTCTTGATATAAATTTTCTACTATACCTACACTATATGTATTATCTGCATTATTATTGAAATTATTTACCGTTGTATTGTTATCTAACAAATCTATTAAATCAACAGCAAGTATTTTTGCAATTTTCTCTAAGCGGTTTGTATTTAATTTTGTTTCTCCATTTTCTAAATTAGCATAAGCTGGCTGTGAAATCCCTAACTGATTAGCCATATACTCTTGTGAGTATTGTAATTCATTTCTACGTTTTCTTATTTTAAAAGCTGTTTTATTCATTTTTATTATAATTTTATAAGCAAATATAATACTTTATAAGATAGATGATGTAATTATGCATTTAAAAAATTTGTTAATTGCAATATTATTAACCAATTAAACATTAAAATCATGAGGGAATTAAAATTATTAATTGTATTATTTATTATTGCTGTAATGTACTCTTGCACCAATGAAAATACTGATATTGAAAAAAGTGAAAATTTTAATATAGAAAAAAGCTATCAAAAAGTCATTAAAAGTGACGATCCAAAAAGTGAGTATGAAAATTATACAGATAATGAAAAAGCTAAATTATGGGAATACAAATACGAACTTTTTATACAAGAAAGCGAATTAAATGATATCCAATTAACAATAATAAACTCTTTAAAAGAAATCGCTATTAACACTATTATTGGAGAAAATGTAACAGAAGACACTTATACCCAAATACAATCTGACTTAATGAATAATTTTGATAACACACAATACTTTGATTTATTATACTTCTTAGACAATCCTAGTTTAAACGCCAATACTGATAGTGATTTATTATCTAGAAATTGTTTTTGGTGTACGATGTTTGAAACAACAGGACCTTGTTATTATGATTCACATGGAGATCCAGTACAGAATGCAACATTTTATAATTGCAGGTTTTGGAGATGTCATGAAACAGCAAGTACAGGTACAGTACCTTGTCAAGATAATAGTTCAGCATTACAAGGCAACAATTAAGTTCTAAAATTTTAAAAAAAAAAGCAACTTTTTAAAGTTGTTTTTTTTGCAATAAACATATAAATTGTTCGTTTAATAAAAAAAAATCCTATGAAAAAACAGGTATTAATAATTTTTTTTCTAATTTCTAATTTATTATCTTTTTCTCAGAAAAAAAATAAAATATATCTATTTGATAATAAAGGTAGACCTATAAATCAATTTGAAATCCTTTATTATAAAAATAATAAAATTAATGTATTTAAAAACAACAATTCTAAAAATATATTTTATATAAAAACTAGGTTTGACTCTATTATTATAAACTATAATTTATTTTATTCAAAAAAAGTAAACTTTAGAAAATTCAAATCAATAGATACACTTTATTTATCTGAAGAGGTTTCTTTAAAAAAAATTAATTTAAATAACAAAATAAATGTAATTGGCACAAATGGCAAAATATATAAGTATGGCACCTCTGTAAACTCTGAAGGGATAAACAGAATAAATATATCCAAACAAATTGGTTCTTCAATAAAGTATGTAAGTTTTTTTATATTTGATGAGTATAAAAATAAATTTGTTTCAAAAAAAAAGCTAAATAGTTCAAATAAAAAATTTGAATTATATCTTTTTCAGTCAAATAACAAAAACCCCAATAAAGAAGAAGATATTGTTAATCTTTTAAAAAGTCCAATAATTGTAAATATTGGAAAAATTAATACGAAGGATTGGATAAAAATTGATTTAAAGGCACTCGATATAAATATTAAAAACTTAAAATATTTATTTGTAGGTTATAAAAATTTGAATAATTATATAGGCATAGGACATAGTAAAAGGAAAAATAACATAAATATAGAATCCTTTTACAGAAACACAAGTGCCTATCATTGGCAACATTTGGATTGGTATCCAAAAGGTGGTATCTATATCCCTGCAATCAGAATTGGGTTAAGAAATTAAATAACAAAAATCACTCTTATTTAAACTTTCCATTTTTTGTATTTCATTTGTCAGATATATTAGTTTGAAATTTAAAATATCACTCCGAACTTATTGGGGCTAAAATATTCTTTTAATATATCTCAAAAAATACAAAACGATATGACATATCCAGGTCAAGTTAGAGTTACAGTTATTAGAGAGACACGTTCTGTAAATATAGCTAGGTAATAACAATTCTTATCGAGATAAAAAAAGCACTTAAATTTTTAAATTTAAGTGCTTTTTTTATACCAATTCAATTTCAAAATGCCTAAATAGATTTGAAATATTTTGATGTTGAGTTGGTATTAGTTCGTTTAAAAAGTTTAGAAGACTTCTTTTGCAGAAGATACATTAATTAATATACCATCCTTATTGCCATCGTCCTTTTCAATAGAACCATTAATTTTCCAAAATCTCATTGTTCCCTTAAAACCTTGCATGTTTGCAAAATCTCTTAAATCGTTTAAATCTCTAAATGCGTTTACTAAATCGCCAGAGATAGGACACTCATCACTAAATCTATATGCTATTGCCATAATACTATATTTTACACCAAAGCTACACTGTATATAAATGGTAAAACAATTTGGTGTTAATTTATACTTACTTCTGTTTTATGTCTGTTTTCAGTTTGTTCCGACATACATGTAAAAATACATATCGGATACAATATATAACTTTTTTTTAAAATATTGCAAATTAGGTTGTTAAAAAAGCAGTTTATGTATTATACATAAACTGCTTTTTTATACCATATTTTAAAAATTAGATGCTATTTGCATACGCTAATAAATCTACAATTTTAGTTGCATACCCAAATTCATTATCATACCAAGAAATAATCTTGAAAAAGTTTGGGTTCAGTTCTACTCCAGCACCTGCATCAAATATAGAGGTTCTAGTTTCCGAAACAAAATCTTGCGATACTACTTCGTCTTCCGTATAACCTAAGATGCCTTTAAATTCATTTTCAGAAGCGTTTTTCATTACTTTTTTTATTTCTTCGTAAGAAGTACTCTTTTCTAGTCTAACCGTAAAATCAACCACAGAAACATCTGCTGTCGGTATTCTAAAAGCTATTGCATCCATTTTTCCTTTTAATTCTGGAATAACTTTAGTTACCGCTTTTGCCGCACCTGTTGTTGTTGGAATGATGTTGTTTAAAGCAGAGCGTCCTCTACGCCATTTTCCTGAAGGACCATCAACTGTTTTTTGACCAGATGTTGCTGCGTGAACTGTAGTCATTAAACTTTCTACAATTCCAAAATTATCGTTTAATATTTTTGCGATTGGTGCCAAGCAATTTGTTGTACAAGAAGCATTTGAAACGATAGTGTCGCTAGTTTTAAGTTCTTTGTGATTTACACCCATAACAAACATTGGTGCATCTTTGGATGGTGCCGAAATAAATACTCTTTTTGCTCCTCCTTGAAGATGTAAACCTGCCTTTTCTTTGGTTAAGAAGAAGCCAGTAGATTCAATAATATTATCTGCATTTACTTCGTTCCATTTTAAATTTTCAGGGTTTCGTTCTGCTGTAATACGAATCGTATTTCCATTAACAACTAAGTTTCCGTCTTTTATTTCTATTGTGCCGTTAAAACGGCCATGAACAGAATCGTATTTTAATAAGTACGCTAAATATTCTACATCGAGTAAATCGTTTATTGCAACTACTTGCATATTTTTTCTCGTAATGGCAGATCTAAATGCTAATCGTCCTATTCTTCCAAATCCATTTATTCCTATTTTTATCATTTCTTGTTTAATTTGTGTCCTTAATACAGGACATTGTTGTTATTCTTATTTTATACAGATAATATATCCGACATTCTTAATAATTCTTTGTTTATAGTATGTTTTCCTTTTACTGCTTTTTCTAGTGGAGTAGTTTCAATTTTATTATTTATTAATCCAACCATAATGTTTTTTTTACCATCTAGTAATAATTCTACGGATTTAACACCTAATCTACTTGCTAAAACTCTATCAAAACAACTTGGAGAACCTCCTCTTTGCATATGTCCTAAAACGGATACTCTTACTTCGTATTGCGGTAAATTTTCTTCGATATAATCGGCCAATTCAAAAACATTTTTTCCTGTTCTATCTCCTTCAGAAACAATTACAATACTCGATGATTTTCCACTTCGTCTGCTTTTTTTGAGTGATTCTAACAAACGATCTAATCCTAAGTCTTCTTCTGGAATTAAAATTTCTTCAGAACCAGCTCCAATTCCTGTATTAAGCGCAATAAATCCTGCATCTCTACCCATAACTTCTACAAAAAATAGGCGATTATGGGAACTTGCAGTATCTCTAATTTTATCAACAGCGTCAATAACGGTATTTAAAGCTGTATCATATCCTATAGTAAAATTTGTACCAAAAATATCATTATCTATTGTTCCTGGAATTCCAATAATTGGGAAATTAAACTCTTCATTAAAAATCATGCCTCCTGTAAATGTACCATCGCCACCAACCAATACTAATGCATCAATGTTATTTTCCTTTAAGTGATTGTAAGCTTTTTTTCTGCCATTTTTAGTTCTAAATTCGTCCGATCTTGCAGATTTTAATATGGTGCCTCCTTTTTGAATAATATGATGCACAAATCGTGCACTCATTGTTTTAAAGTCACCTTCAATCATACCTTGATAACCTCTATATATACCAACACATTCTACATTATAATACGAACACGTTCTTACAACTGCACGTATTGCTGCGTTCATTCCTGGAGCATCTCCTCCAGATGTTAAGACTGCAATTTTTTTTATCCTCGTTTTCATGAATATATAGTTTTTTTTGTTTTAAAGTATGGCATTTGCTAACGTAAATGCACAACTTCTCCATACGTGGAGATATTTCCAAAAAAATTAGCGAATTACAAATTTACAATTTTGTTTAATATTATTCCTTTTTTATTAAAAAAAAATACGAAAACGTTTTCTTTCAACCATAGCTATGCTATGCTTGAAATTTCAAGATTGTAAAACATAAAAATAGTTCAAATCTATTTAGCGCATTTTGAAATTGAATTGGTATTAGATAGTAAATTTTGGGATTAATTTTTAAAATTAATTAACTTATTTTGTTGTTTTGATTGCAAAATACTATCTTTTATTTTTTGTTGTTTTTCTTTTTTTAGTTTTAATTTTTCTTTTAATTTTTTTAGACCAATTTTTTCTAAAAATTCGCTTGTAGTATCCCAATTAAATTCATAAGACAATCCTAAGCCTTGTGTGTAGCCTTCGGAGTCTAATATGTCAAATTGCACCTCGTTACGTCTATTGTAAGCTTTTGCTCTAAAGGTTTCGGCTTTATTTAATGGTAATTCAACTTCAATTTCTCCAAAAACACTAGATTGTGTATTAGAACCAATTGGCACACCTACAACACCATTTACAATTATTTTTTTATAAATATTTGTTTTAAATGTAATATCTACTTGATCGTCTGTTCGTAAACGTTCTAATTCATTATTAGAATCTCCAAGTTCTAAATTAATTCCTACTTGAATTAAATCATTATCATTTTGTAAAAAATTAGAGAATGCGCTTGAAATTCTTTCCGATAATGTTCCTCTCAGAAACGAACTTCCTCCGTTGGCTAAATTGAATTCATCTACATTTGCAAATGTTCCCATGCTTAATAAAGAGAAAAATTGCGTCATTTTTTTATTTTCATCATTTATTTTATAGGCTAATTCCGATTGAACTATAGAACTTGCCTTTGGTAAATTAATATCAAACTTCATTTGTGGTTCGTATAAATTACCTGTGATATTAGTTATTAAATCGACATCAATATCTCTTGTTCCTTGTACATTTTCTAATAATATTGAAGGATTTGCTTTTACTTTATTTACAGCTATAATATCGAGATATGCATCAAATGGACTTCCACTCCAATAAATTTTCCCTCCTTGTTTTACTTTAAAATTTTTGTTAACAATATTTTTTAATTCGTATACACCATTATCCACGACATACAGTCCATTCATTTCAAATTTTCCATTGGTATTTATTTCTATATCTAAATATGCGTCTCCTCTTCCTCTAAGTACACTTCCTGTTGCTTTATCGATTACAATTTGTGTTAATGCATCTGGTGTTACCGTTAAATCTAGTATTAATGTTAGTCCTTTTTTACTAAAAATAATATCGTCTGGTCTTCCGTTACCTTCATTTTTCGTAGCATTAGTAATAAAATGGATGAGTTTGTTTTCTTCAACGGTACTAATGTCACTTAAAGGAACGATAAACTCTGTTCCTGGGTTTGTTGTTGCAATTACATCAATAACAAGAGCATTTGTTGCTCCTACTATAGTTCCTTCTCCTCGCATTAATCCTGTTCCATAATACGGTGTATCTTCGTTTTCTTTTGTATTTAAAACTAATAAATTATCCGTTTCAATTTTGAGATCTAAGAACCATTTTTTAAAGTTTGTATGTGTTATACTTCCTGTTAAAATACCTTCTGTTTGTGTTGCTGTATCTACTAAAGTCGTTTTATTTACATTAAAAGTTTGATGTTGTAAACTTACTTTTTGTAGTCCTTTTATTTCATAGTCGGTATTTAAGTATGGAAACGCTAAACCTGCATTATTTATATACAATTCGCCTTTCATATCTGGATTATTTAACAATCCTGTTAATTTTGATTTACCACTTACGTAACCTCTAATGTCTGTAATTGCTTCTCCTCCTAATGGACTTAATGCTTTTAAATCAAAATTTGCTAGGTTTAACGTTGCATCGAGTATCGGTTTTTTAGGATTCAAATCAACAATACCTGTAAGATTTAATTTTTCATGATTTTTGTGTATTAATGTTGTTGTGAAATTATATTTTTTTAATGTTTTATCACCTTTTGCATTTACGATTAAATCTCCTTGTGGAATTTGATTAATAACAAAATCATCAACACTAAGATTTATTTGAGGTATGGCATTACCTTCTTTTTGTTGGTAATCAATTTTACCATTTACGATACCTTTCAAGATTATTTTGTTAATTTCTGGAGTTATTTTATCGAGATTAATATTTTTAAAATTAAGATGTAAATCTTTATTAATTTTATCTTTTATAAAACCATCAAAAACCAATTCTTGATTTCCAGAAATGAATTGAAATTTCTTAAAATTAAAATTACTAAAGTCAGCATCAAAAACTACCTTACTGTCTTTTGTATTACTTGGATTAACCAACCATTTTTGATTTTTAAAATCAATATCCGATTTTTTAAAGCCAATAACGGATTTGTTTTGTGAATTTATGGTGTGGTATAAACTTAAATTATATTTTTCTTTTAAATCTTTTCCTCCAATAAAATCCGTTCTCAAAAATAGTGTATCGTTTATAGTTACATTAACCAAGTTTACATCTGCAACATTGTAGTGTTTGGTATTTATTTTTTTGACACTTAAAATGGTATTATAAAGTGGATTTTTATTATCTATTTGCAATCGAATTTTTTCGACTAAATTATCGTAAGCTTTTACCTGTGGCGATTTAAAAGTTAGTTCAAATTTTTCTTTATCTGCATTTATTTTACCACGAATAGAAGTGTTTTTACTTACTTTTATTTCTGGAAAAAACACACCAATTATTTTATCGTGAATTTTAAAATTAAAATCTAAAAATTGACCTAAACTTACACTGTCTGGTTGGTAATGTGCATAAATACTTCCTAAAGAATTTTTTGCTAAAGTTGCTAATTCGGCAAACTTAAATTTACCTTTTATTTTACCATTAATGATGTCTTTTGAATTTACCGTTAATGTTCTAACACTATCTTTAAATGAAGAGTTAATATCAAAATTCTTAAATTGATATAAATCGTTTTGATTTGTATATGATGCGTTTTTAAAATTGATATTTCCAATAATATTATCGATAGAATTTCCTTTTAAATCAATATCAATTTTTCCTTTTAAAATAGAAATGCTATCTCTTTTAAAAAGATTTAATCTATTAAAATTTGCATAGGAAACATCTGCTGTAAAATTAAACGAATTAACTGCTTTAGACAAATCTGCCAAACCCTTAAAACTCATTTTAATGTTTTTATCGTTGGTAACCATATCGCCATTAAAATGTTGATTTTTAAAAACACCATTAATATCGATATTATTATAGGTATATCCTTTGTACTGGTGTTTTGTTATATGTCCAATTAAAGAAGTATTTAGTTTTTCTTTTGTAAATCCTCTTCCATCCACATCTGCAACTAAAGATAAATAACCAACATTTTTATCCTTTATAATTTTTCCTAAATCAAAATCAATTAATTCAATTTTCCCTTTGTATTTGGCATTATCAATATTGTCAATATTTGTTAATTTTAAATCAGAAATACTTTGTCCTAAATCGGAATTTATTTCTAATTGAGCATCAATATTTTCGGTTGTAATAAAAGTATTTCCTTTAATGGTAAATCTGCCGAGCATTTCAAAGGAAGAAGGAAGGGTTTTTCCCAATAAATTTGGAAGTAAATTTTTTAGTTGTTTGTACTCGGATGTTAAGTTGGTTAAATTAGCATTTAAAGAAAACCCTTTTTCTCTATCTATTGCATTAATAAAGTGTAAATTTCCTTGTATGATAGAGTTTTGTCTTGATTTTAAACGTAATCGGTTTAATTTAAAATTGTTTAATGTGCCATTAAATTTTGTAGTAAAATATATTTTATCCGTTTGCCCTAATTCATTGTAAAAAAGATGTATGTCTTTGAGAGATATTTCGGCTTTTGTAATAGTTGCTTTTATTTTTACCTTATTATTAAAATTGCTTAAATCGCCTTTTATGTAGTCAAAAACCATATCGGTTTCAATTTTTGAACTTGAAGTAGTTATTACTGTTTTGTTAAAAAGCATTTGTGTATTGGTAAAGGTAAAATCAGTTTGAAGTTCGGATACATTAATGCCATAATTATCTATAAAACTAGTTTTACGTACTTTTGCGTGAATATTAGAACCGTTAACTATAAAATTTTCAATTTTGCCTTTTATATTTTTATAGAAAACAATTGGTTTATTTTGTTTGTTTTCGTCGTATAAGTAAAAATTTGTATTCGATAAATTAATGCGATTTGTAGTAAGTAAAAAATCTTTCTTTATTGTTTTTCTTTTCTTTTTTGATTTAAATTTATCCGCAAAAATTATGGCATTTTGGCTTTTTTCTCCTTTATATCTTTTTAAGATAAAATCCAATCCATCCAAATTAATATCAGCCAATTCAAGTTCATTGTCAAGGATTTTTTTTGAATTTAATACCGATGTTTTTAAACTTTTAACCGTTATAAACGGAAAATCATGATGATCTTTTATTACGATTTCTTTTAGCTGAATATGTGTAAAGTTAGATAAATCAATTTTTTTAACTACAATACTAGTATGGTATTTTTTGCTGAGGTACTTTGTTGCTCGTTGTGCTAGATTACTTTGTACAGATGGTATCTTTAATAACAAGTATATTAATAAGATTAATAGTAATAATACTATAATAAATCGTTTTAATATTTTACCTAATCTTTTAATAATATTTAGTCTTAAAATAACAAACGTTAAAATTACAAATTTCGTGCCTTAAAACGTTTATTTTTATAAGATTTAGTTTAAATAATTATTTGGCTAGTTTTGGTTTTGTAACAGCTTGAGGAACAAGTGCAGAAACATCGCCATGGTGCCTTAAAATATCTCTAACAATACTAGAGCTAATATATGAAGTATTGGCGCTAGTTAGTAAAAAAACGGTTTCGATTTTTGCTAATTTTCTATTGGTGTGTGCAATAGCTTTTTCAAATTCAAAATCAGCTGGATTTCTCAAACCTCTTAAAATAAAATCAATATTATTATTATTACAAAAGTCAATAGTTAAACCTTTATATGAGGTAACGGTAATTTTTGAGTTATTTTTAAACGTATTTTTAATAAATGAAATTCTTTGCTCTAAAGGATACATGTATTTTTTTGCAGAATTAGTTCCGATGGCAATTACAATTTCATCAAAAAGAGGTAATGCTCTTTTAATAATATCAACATGACCTAAAGTTAAAGGGTCAAACGATCCGGGAAAAGTTGCTTTTTTCATCATAAAAAATTTGATTGCAATATATAAATTTCTTTTGATGAAAAATGAGAGTTTTAGAAGAATAAAAAAATAGTACCTTTGTGAAAATTTAAAAAGGGGGAAAAATGAAAAAAATAGCATTGTCTATATTAATTTTTTATGGAGTTAATATACATTCACAGGTCGGAATAGGTACTACAAATCCAGATGAAAAATTACATATTGAAGGCGGAAGTATCAAGATAGTTGATGGTACACAAGAAAAAGCAAAAGTATTAACCACAGATGCAACAGGAAAAGCTATTTGGGAGTATGCTAATGGCGATGGCGGACGAGGAACATCTACTTTTATCGTTGGTCATTTTACACAAGTAAATAATACAACAGACATATTTCATTTAAAAATGCCTTTTAAAACCAATACACATTATGGAATGTATCATATTAAAGTAACAGGATATGCTTATGGTTCTGGACCAACCGACCGTGTAATTGATATTACGTATGTTGGATATAGTTATCCACCAGTAAGTGGATCTATAATTAGTCCACAAACTTTTATTGCAGGAAGTACTAATATTACAGCAGGACAGTATATTGGAACAGATGGCTTTATTTATTTGTGGTTTAAAACACCAAGAGTATATTACAATTCGTTTGGAGTTACTTCTACGTATGTTGGTAATGGTAGGATATTACATAAAGGAGATGTAACAGTAATACAGAGTTCTGCAATTACATTATAATTAGCGTTTATAAAAATTACTGCGAGTTATACAGGTTATTAGAAGCAAAAGTATCTAAAAATGGAAAATTACAGAAGATAGTACTAAAAAATTACGATTAAATTTTTTGTTAAAGTTTTAAAATGAATGACTTAGTAAATAGATTGACTATTGCCTATTTAGAAATAAAAAAAACATAAAAAAATCTTTTACAATACAAAAAAGGAGTTTATATTTGCAACCGCTTTAAAAAGCAAACGACTACTGGAGAAATGGCAGAGTGGTCGAATGCACCAGTCTTGAAAACTGGCGAGGGTCACACCTCCGGGGGTTCGAATCCCTCTTTCTCCGCAAAAACCCTTATAATCATTTGATTGTAAGGGTTTTATATTTATAGGTGTCAATTTAGGTGTAAGTAAGAGCCTTTTTAAACCTGAATTTTATAATAAAAATAAGTTTTCAATTTCATCTGCTGAAATATTTTCTGCCTTATTGATTTTTTTCATTAATCTTAAATAGCGTTTTGTTGGTTTGCCTTTGTAGTATTTAGTAAAATGTTTGCTATAAAGTTCTTGATAGTAATCATCAATTTTAAAATAGTCATTAAATGTATTATCTAATACACGCCATTTTTTTGAGTGTATCTGTTTTTCATAAACTCCCCTTATTGCTGTACGATGTATAAAATGACAATCAATTAAATGTAATTTTCTACAACGTTTATAGGTAAACGGACAAATAAAATACCATACTTTGCCCTTTCCTAAATTACTTGGTATCGTTACTAAAGGTATTGTGTAATTAAAAGACTTTTTATTATTACATTTATAATCAATTATCAAGACTTTTAAACTGTTATTAATTTTTGATTGTACTGTAATGCTACTTGTTTCTACTCCTTTACTATCAGTCCAACGTATAGAACCAACCTTATTAATGTTTGGCTTTATGTAACCTAATTTTTTTAAATCTGAAATAGTGATACATTTTATATCATTATAGATAAAAGGGAATGTGTGAGGTTTTGGCATTGTTGCAAAGTTTTATAACCTAAATCTTTAGGGAATGTTTATAGTTTGTTTTTCATCAATCTTATGCGATTTGATAGAGTTGCAAGGCGTTTTTTATTGTGAAGCTCTTTTTTAATTTTCAAATTAATTAATTTTTGATAGTCTTTTGTTGGCTTTCCTTTATAATATAACTTTCTGAATTTAGTACTTAATCGGTATTCTAAATCTTTTATTTTGCTATCATAGTTAAAATACATTGTATTATGATAATCGTTTTTTGAAACACTTTGTGAATTATAGTATAGCCTTACTCCGTATCTATCTAAATACCAATCTCTATGAATGTATTTGTGGTGTCTGTACGCCATAAACAAAACCCTTGCACGTCTGCCACTTTCAGGGCAAACAAAATATAGTATTTCGCCTTTACCTAAATTACTCGATATTTTTACAAAGTTTATTTTGTAATCATAATTAGTTTCTTTACCAGTTCTATAATCTGTTATTGAGTAGGCTACTCTAAAATAAACCTCATCTTTAGTATATTTACTTTCAAAGGCTATACTACTGCCATTTGTCCATTCAATATTTCCAGTAAGATGAAACCCTTTTTTTATTTGCCCTTGTTGTAATAAAACTCTTAAATCAAGTCTGTTGCTTTCTCCAGTTTTATACTTGCCATTACTTGACCTACTCATAATTATTCTATTTTAAACCTTAATCTTTAAGAGAAGATTGCATTTTTATAATCAATATTTAGATTAATTAAATAATCTGCTAAATCGTAACCTTGTTTTTTTTCGTATTCGGTTGCTTTCCGTTCCAATAATTCTGAAATACGATAATTTGCTAATTTTGAAAGTTGAGGTATTTTGTTTTTCCAAAGTTGATAGCCTCTTAAATCAGGGAATAAAACTACATTTCTACCTTTTAATACTTTGGTTTTTTCTTTTGTTAGATTGTTTATACTTCCACACGCTAACCAAACAAATTCAGGCAAATAAACACTTGAAATAATTGCTGTTTTTTCGCTTTCTACTATTGCTATTGGTAAATCTTTGTATTTATTAATTAGGTGTAAACCAAAGTAGCATTGCTCTAAATTAAAATCATTAATTTTTTCAGTCTTATGCACCCAGTTAATATGATTATAAGGCTTTTTAATACGCTTACCAGTATCTTTATTGTAAAGCATAATCTTACCAGTTTTAACCTTGCTATTAGTATCTATTTGCCAAAATATAGTAGAACCTTTCCAAACGTTTGATGTGCCTATTTTGTACTCTTTTATCAGTTCTTTTGTTATCTCTTTGCCAAACAATTTAGTTTCTAAAAAGTGTATAAAATTATTATCGTTATTCTCTAAACTCTTATCTACTAAACTTGGATTGATAAAAGAGGGTTGTTTTGGTGGTGGCTGTTTTACTATCTGTACTGGCTTAAACTTATACTCAATTTTAAAATTAGTGTCTTGAAAATATTGTTTAGGTGTGTAGTGGTAATTACATTTTATTTGTCTGCTACACTTACCTACGTTACTATGCAAATACTCATTGTTGCTTTCTGTATCTATGTATCTTGTAAAAGTTCTCTTTTCACAATTAGGGCAAATGTGAATAGTTTTCATTGTTTTGTAGGGCTCTAATGTAAATCTATAACTCATATTGTGTTTTTTTAAATGTTTGTTTTTAACTTCATTTACTTCACAAACTTCACACGCTTAAAAACCAATATAGTTACACTAATGATTATCAGTGTTTTATGTTTTTAATGTGAAGTAAGTGAAGATTGTGAACCTAAAACATATTACTTTTTTTTTCGATATAATAAACTGTACCTATTCTTTTATGGTCTTTTTCAAAACCATTATTTAATAATCTTTTAGATAGATTTTTACTTGAAACCGCTCTAAATCCGTTATCTCTACAATATTGAGAATATTCAGAATAGAGTTCTTTTAAGGTTTCATACTCTATTGTTGAGGTTGTGTAATTTTCATCTTCTAAAAACATTAAAACACTATCACTTTCTTTTTTGAATTGTGAAACCTCATCTTTAATAATATTACTTTCTGTAAATCTTTTATTTATTAGTAGTCTTTGTAGTCCGTCTAAAACCCAATTAAAAACCCCTGAAAGTTCATTATTAATAATCTTTTTTGCTAAGTCTTTATCTTGGTCTTTTTCTGCTAATTCAATCTTAAAAGGTAGAATTATAAAACGTCTAAAGAAAGCGTTTGTATTCTCTACTTCTCTTGGCAATTCATTTGTATTAAAAATGAATTTCGCATAGTCTGTAATTATTTGAGGGTTTCCATAAGGCAAACGAGCCTCTACTGGTTCGCCTGAAATAAGCAGTTTAAAAATACTGGTTTCAAGTTTTCCGTTTATTTCACTTGCATAGTTTAGTAGTTTGTTTGAAAGCATTGCTCTATGATAACCTTTATCATCTGTTAAGGATTGTAAAGAGTAATTTGAAATATTTTGTTTACCTACTAAGGCACTCATAACATCAAATAAAACACTTTTACCATTTGCCCCAGTTCCGTATAGTAATAGTACTTTTTCAAGTTTTAATACTTTAGGTTTTATAAAGATATAGCCTAAGTATTCAGCAAGTACTTGTTGTAATTCTTTATCAGGTAAAGACGTGTCTAAATACTTTTGAAATATCGGTGCTGTTGCCTCTTTGTCATAATTAAAAGGTAATTGATAAGTAATAAAATCACGTTGCTCAAATGGTCTTAAAAATTGCTCTTTCGGTGTTATTTCAAAAGTTCCATTTTTTAAATTTATTAGCGTTGTATTGTGGTTGTTCTTTATCTCTTCAAGTCCTGCCTCTGAAATAAATTGTTTGTATAAATCATCTTTAAAGGTGTAGTGTTTAGCATCAAATTTTTGCACTCCCATTTTAAGAGCAGACTTACCTAAAAAGTCTTTGAAATTATCAGTACTTATATTTTCCCAAAATTCAGAATTAAATAAATAAATCATTTCATTTTTTCGGCACAAGTTAAAATTGTCATCACTTGCAATTTTTAAGAGTATTTCTATAACTGAAACGATATAATGCTTTTTTACAAGTTTCGTTTTCTCATCTGTTATTTCAGCATATTCTCTAAAATCTACTTTTACAATTCTATCTAACAACTCATTGAGTATATTTTTAGATAAGTTTTCAGCGTTTTGCTCTTTACTGGTTTGTATTTGCTCTTCAATATTAGTAACCTCTTCTAATATTTCATCAATACCTATTTTAGTTTTGAAAGTCATATTAAAATAGTGTTAATTGATTGGTTTCTAATAATCCTGCAAACTCATTAGGGTTTGTGCTTATCTCGTGTGCAAAGTCTTTAGTATAAGGACAAACAACCTTATTAATAGATTGTACTAAGTGTCCGTTTTTTTCAAGTTTACGCTTGTATCTACAACCTGCCTCTACTGGTATATCCATAGCCTTACAAAAGGCTTTTTTTGTTGTTGTAACGTGTTTTAAACCAATATAAAAAAGATGCTCTTCTTTGTATTGTTGCTTTAATTCTAAAAGCGTTAAACCAGTTCCTTTTTCTACTTGTGATATTATGTAATTCAATACTAATACCTTATCTTTGCCTTGTCCGTTATCAAAAGACTTTTTAAGGCTGTGTTTACTTTGTGTATTCATAGCCTTATCTTTTGTATTTTAATGATTTTACTTCATTTAAGGCATTGAATAACTCCGAGTGTAGAATGTAATATTTACGCCCTAATCTTTCGGCTTTGATGTTACCATTTTTAATATGGTTTCGGATTGTTAAGGGAATTACTCCTAAAAGTTCAGCACTTTCTTTAATAGAATAACGCTTGTTTGATAAGTCTTCTTTAGGTGTGTGTTTGATGTCAAGTAATATGTCTTCTATATTACTTAATCTTTTTTCTAATGATGTAAAAGGGTTCTCCATTTTTACGATATTTTAAATTATTGATACCGCAAAGATTTGAAGATATAGAGTGTTTAACCGCTTACGAGTGGTTGGTGTATGGTAGTTTTAATTATAAAAATCATTAAATTTGCTTTCAAACGTAGATATAAATTGTTTTATACTTTTAGTTGCTTTCTCATTTTTTTTACCACTCAATAACCGCTCTGCATCAATTAAAGTGTTTAAATGTTTTTTGTCTGCTGTTTTGTCTTCGGTTAAAGTTGTTAATTGTGAAGTTCTAACAATAGTTTTTTGAAGTATTTTATTGCTTTTAAATTTTGTATGCTCATCTAATATTTCTTTATAGTTATCTTCATTTATAGTTATTCCTAAACAAAAGTAGGCTATTGCAACCGCTTTAAGTGAATATGTATTTTTATCTTTTTGTTGAGGTTTGTTTTTTAATAGTGGTGTTATCTCTTTTAAAAAATTCTTTTCTCCTTTAAACCAATAATTTAAAGCCTTAATGTATTTTGTATTATCATTGATATTTTTAGTTTCAAATTTTTTAAGATTTGTTTTTCTTTGATTGATAAGTAATTCTATTTTTTTGTTATTTATATCTGTTAAAAGTCCTTTTTCGTATAAAGTAGCACCGTTAATGGTCTTTAAAATATCTTTGGTTATTTCAATAAGTATTTTAGTTAGAGTTTCTTTAGTGTGTTTCTCGTTTTCAGTTTCTTTGGTGTATTTATTGTATCGAGTTCTGCCAGTATGCAAAGGTAAAGTAGTTTTATATTTTTCTTTTAAATGTTGAAAATAAGAAATATTGAAAGGGAATATTTTATACCATTCATTATAAATTGATAGTAAGGTTTCTAAATTAGTTTCTTTGTTTTTTGTTTTAAAAACGGCATTGAAACTTTTTAAAAGTTTATTTACTCTTTTCTTTAAATCAATTTTACTTATAGTGTCAGGTTTCCCGTCTTTTAGTGGTTCAATTCTACTTATTAAGTGTCTGTAATAATTGCCTAAATAAAAAGGTTCTCCAAAACCAGTAGGAACACTTCCAAAACTTTTAACTACATAATGTATGTAGTCTTGTATGTCGGTTTCCCAGTTATCATTTTCAATATTGTTTAAAATATGACTATAAGTGAACATTATCTTATTTGCTATACTATTTGGAATATTTCCAAAGTCATTTTTGTTAAATTCCTTTAAGTCGTTTAGTTTTTTATGATATTCACAACAGTTTGGGAATTTTTCAAATTTTTCTTTTATTTCTTTTGCTATTGATTTTTGGTTTGCTGGGCAATGACCTTTGCAATTTTCCAAACTATGTTCGCCTTTTGATTGTTCAATTTCATAAGGAATTGCATAACTATTACCAGTTAATACAAAGACTTTAGTTTCGCAAAAATCAACTTCTTTTATTTTATTTGCATAAAAAACACTTTTTTTCTCTTTCATCAATCTACTTTTTTAAGTTGTGTTGTTTCCATTTTAAAAACACTTTTCATAAAATCTACTTTCTCATCATTATTAGGCTTGTAGTACTGGTTAAAAACCTCTAAACTCTTATGTCCAGTATAACTCATTATTACTTTGTCAGGTATCTTTTTAGTTTTCATTATAGTTATAAAACTACGCCTTGCGGTGTGGCTTGAAACCCTTGAATAAAAAGGCGATATTGTTTCAATTATCTCTTTACCTAATTTTGTGGTTTTTTTTATGTTTTGAGTGTAGCCTACCTTTTCAATTACTTCTTTTATGTACTCATTAAACTTTTGATTTGTGATTTTAGGTAAGTTGTACTCATACTTCTTTAGTAAATAACTGGAATAGTCATTTAAAGGAATTGATAAGGCTTTTTTATTATCTTTTTTATCTCTTACCTTAATATGATTGTCTATAATATCACTTTCTTTAATTTTAGAGTAGTTGCTGTATCTCATACCAGTAAAACAACCAAAGACAAATAAATCTCTTACTCTTTCCAGTCTTTCGTTATTACTAAAATCAAATTCAAATATTTCAATTACTTGTTTTAAGGTTAAGGCAACCTCATCAGTAATTTCTTTTTTTACGTTTTTAAAGTCTTTAAAATCTACTTTGTAGGTGTATCGGTTTGCTACTGCCCAATACATAAAGGTTTTAAACAGTCCTATATTTCGGCTTAATGTATTTGTAGAGTGCTTTTTTTCTGTAATACAATAATTGATTAAATTATTATAAAAATCTTTATTGATAGTATTAAAATTTAATTTCTTGCCAGTTGAGGTTTCAAAGTCTTCTAATAGTTTTTTATTGTACTCATACCTTTTTATTGTAGTAGTTGAGTTTGCTTTGTCTGTTCTATCATCATTTTTTTCTTTTAAAAATTTATCATACACTATAAAAAAACTACTTGCGTCTGCTTTGGTCTTTTTAAATTCTTTGTCAAACTCCTTTTTAATATTTTCAATAGTAATTTCTTGCCCAGTATTTTGATAAAGGTCTGTTATTTTTGAAAAAAAGTTTGTATACCTATCTAATTGAGTTTTAACAGTTCTTTGTTTATCTGCTTTTGCAGTTCTGCCAGTTAAATTATTTGGTTGCCTATTTTCAAAATCCCACTCCTTAGGGTGTATTGTTTCTCCAGTAGAGTAAACAAATTTTTTACCCTCATTCTTAAAATATGCTTTTAAGTAGATTAGAGTTTCTCCGTCTTTGCTTTTTTGTTTTAGGTTTAAAGTACTTCTCATTTTACTGGGTGTCAGTTTAGGTGTCAGTAAAGGTACTATTTAATATCATTTTAAGGTAATATTAAGATATAAAGTTTTTAACAAATGTAGTAGTAATAGTAGTTGTAGTATAGGTTAAGGAATATTTATTATAAAATAGTTCAATAACCTCTTTCTCCGCAATAGAAACTCGTAAACGTATGATAAACAATGCTTTGCGAGTTTTTTATTTTCCTTTTGTACAACCATTGCACAACTCGAACCAAAAACGGACATTTTAAGCTTATTCAAAAAATAGTATATCTTTGCTGTATCTCAATTCAATTTTGAAATGCGCTAAATAGATTTGAACTATTTTTATGTTTTACAATCTTGAAATATAGCTATGGTTTAAATTTAAAGTGCAGTAAAACCGTGAAAAGATAAATAATTTATAGCGTATT
>Ga0256840_1000851_pt1 | contig 30342 bp, 28 predicted proteins | sample 355202metaG_FD_185969 | JGI IMG/M metagenome (GOLD analysis project Ga0256840, IMG submission 185969) | Hydrothermal vent microbial communities from Mid Atlantic Ridge, Atlantic Ocean - 355-202 | ecosystem: Environmental > Aquatic > Marine > Hydrothermal vents | place: Atlantic Ocean: Mid... | reverse complement strand
CGAAAACGTATTGATATTTATATGGGTGTCAACAGAAGAAGAGCTTTACGTTGGGGCAGAAGAAGTGTTGTGATTTATTGGTGAGACTTGCTTTATACTTTTAAAGATTCATATATGTCTAATACCTCTAAATAGGTATCACTTTTTTCTTCATATTCTTCCTCTAGTTTAGTGAGTTCTTCACTAAGTTTGACTAAGCCTTTTTCTTCATAACATTTGGGGTCGTAGAGACAAGCATTAATTTCAGCTATTTTTACTTCTAAATTTTCTATCTCATCTGGCAAAGTGTCATAGGCTAGTTGTTGTTTATATGTGAGTTTTGTTTGTAGTTTTTCTTTTACTACTTCTTCTCTCTTTTCATCTATTTTAAATTCTTTTTCTAGATTAGAAAGTTCCTTCATCTCTTTTTCAATATCAAGGTATTCTGTATAGGTTTGAAAAGATTCTTCAACCACACCTTCTCCTTTAAAAATGAGAAGTTTAGAAGCAATTTTGTCAATAAAATAACGGTCATGTGATACAAAAAGTAAAGCACCTTGAAATGCGATGAGTTTGTCTTCTAGTATAGTAATGGTTTGAATGTCTAAGTCATTGGTAGGTTCATCTAGTATGAGGCACTCTACATTTTTAGTAAATAGTAGGGCAAGGGCTACACGGTTTTTTTCACCACCTGAGAGTTGTCCTACTTTTTTGGTCATGTATTCAGCAGGGAATAAAAATGTTTTTAAGTAAGCGAAGACGTGCATATGTGCACCTTGAACATCTACATGGTCACCTCCATCAGGACAAAAAGTTTCTATGAGGGTTTGTTCATTGTTTAGCATCTCTCTGTGTTGGTCAAAGTAGCCTATGTTGAAGTCACCTCGGCTAATCAATCCACTGTCAGGTTTTAGTCTGTTTAAAAAGAGTTTAAGTAAGGTAGATTTTCCTGCACCATTAATACCAACGATAGCTAGTTTATCACGCTGAAGTATACGCGTGGTGAAATTTTCTATGAGTAGTTTGTCAGCGATAGTATAGTTTAAATTTTCTACATCAAAAAGCATTTTACGTTTGCTAAGTCCTTTTTCACCTCTCCAACTTTTTTTCTCACGTTCCAGTTCTACTTGCATTTTACGTATGAGCGTGGGGTTTTTCTTTGCTTGCTCTCGTAGCTCAAAGACTCTTGCTTTTCGTCCTTGGTTACGTTTTTCTCTAGCACGTACACTTTTACCCAACCATTCTTCTTCACGTTTGAGCATCTTTACTAGTGTATCGTGACTTTTTGCTAAAGATTTCATGCGTTCCTCTTTTTGTACAAGGTAGTCTCGGTATCCACCTTTGTAACTCACAAGCCCTTGGTTTTCTACTTCTATGACGCGTGTGGCGATGGTGTCTATGAAGTGTCTATCATGAGAGATGAAGAGCAGGGTAAACTTCTCTTTGAGGAGTATCTCTTCTAAAAACTCTACCATGTAGACATCAAGGTGGTTGGTAGGTTCATCTAGTAGTAGTACATCAGGCTTTTTAAGGACAAGAGAGGCAAGTGCTACACGTCGTTGCTCACCACCAGAGAGTGAGACAACCAAACGGTGTTCATACTCTTTGAGCTTAAACTCTTGAAGTATGCGTTCTATCTTATCATCTAAGTTCCATGCGTTATGGTGATCAAGAAATGCCGTGATATCTTCTAGTTTAGCTAGGAGTTCTTTGTTCTCAAAATCTTCTGCCACTGCTAGACTAAGTGTGGCATGTTCATCTTGTGCTGTTTTGAGTTCTTGCAGTTCGTTCAGTATGGCATCACGTACAGTAAGTGCGGCTTCAAAGTGTGGTTGTTGTGAAAGCATCTCTATTTGTAGGCTATTATTTACTACACGTTTTCCTTCAGTAGGGGCTTCTGTGCCTAGTGCTATCTTCATGAGGGTAGACTTACCACAGCCATTTTGTCCCACTACAGCTATGCGTTCGTCAGAATTTAGATGAAAATCCACATCGTCTAGTAAAAGTTTAATATCATACTGTTTTTTAATGTTAAAAAGGTCTATAAGTGCCAATCTCTATCCTTTGAACTGTATTGGCAAAATTATAGCAAATTTAAGTCTTGATTAGGTATATTTATTCATACTACATCTAAGGATACCCATGTTAGAAACGATTATTATTCTTTACTCCATTTTTACCTTTATGAAAATCTATATCTCAGTGATGCAAATAGGGTATATAAATGAAGAGAAACGAAAAACACCAGTGCTGATGTCAGCAGATAAATATTTAGTAGCAGGAAACTATGCCGTAGCCAATGGTAAACTTGGGCTTTTGACAACCTTAGTTGACTATCTTATGTTTATTTGGTGGGTTTTAGTAGGGTTTGGTTGGTTGACATCAGTCCTTCAGGTAGACGGCGTTATTTTTCAGGCAGTACTCTTTTTATTTGGTTTTATTGTTGTCAATTTTATTGTGGGGCTTCCTTTTGAGTTGTATCAAAAATTTAAAATAGACGAAGATTTCGGTTTTAATAAAATGACACTACAAATGTTCATATTAGATACTATTAAGTCAAGTGTACTTTTTATCTTCATTGGGGGAGCAATTTTTGCACTGCTGGCATGGATTATAAGCTCATTTGAGTCATGGTGGTTATGGGGCTTTGTAGCTATGTTTACTGTGGCAGTTCTTGCTAATGTACTTATGCCTACTTTTATGGCAATGTTTAACAAGTTTACACCCATAGAAGAGGGCGAGCTTAAAGATGAAATCTCTATATTGATGGATAAAGTGGGACTACGTAATGATGGTATCTTTATTATGGATGCTTCCAAACGTGATGGCAAGCTCAATGCTTTCTTTGGTGGTTTAGGTAAATCAAAACGTGTCGTACTCTTTGATACCTTAGTAGAAAAGCTAAACAACAAAGAGTTATTAGCTGTATTAGGGCATGAACTAGGTCACTTTACGCATGGTGACATATGGAAAAACATAGGGCTTATGGGTTTACTCCTTTTCATTGCCTTTTACCTCTTCGGACATCTGCCAGACGCATTGTTTACACAAATGGGGGTAGTCCCTGAAGCAGGGGTACAGATAGCGATGCTTATGTTGCTTTTACCATTACTTTCTTTTGTATTTACACCTTTCATGTCAGCAGTAAGCCGTCATAACGAGTACGCAGCAGATGAGTTTGGTTCTAAAATGGGAGGTAAAGAGAACTTAGTTTCAGCATTGATGAAGCTTGTGACAGAAAACAAGTCATTTCCAAAGTCACATCCATTAGTAATCTTCTTTTACTATACGCATCCACCAGTGTTAGAACGCCTTAAAGAGTTAGGGTTTGATGCTTCTAACACTATAGTTGGGGAAGAACGTATTGAAGAGCCAGCACTTCCTACTGATGGTATTTTTGCATATATGGATAAAAATGACCATTAAAGAAGCCCTTACTTGGGGTACTTCAGAACTTAGAGAAGTGTGTGAAAGAGCTCAATATGAGGCTGAATTACTCTTAGCATTTCAGTTAAAACAAGACCGTACTTATCTCATCATTCATGATAATGGGATTATAGATATTAAAGAATATGAAACATTGATACAAAGAAGAAAAAAGCATGAACCTTACGAGTACATCGTAGGAGAGGCTAGTTTTTATGACATTCATTTAAAGGTAGAGAAGGGTGTACTCATCCCTCGTCCTGAGACTGAGATACTCATAGACTTGGTATCAGACATCATAGAAAAAGAGAATATTACACGCATTGCAGAGATAGGTGTGGGGTCTGGGGCTATTTCTGTTGTGTTGGCTAGGAAGTTTTCAAAACTTCATAGTATTGCTACAGATATATGCGATAAGCCTATGGAAGTAAGTCGGTTAAATATTAACAAATATGAACTCTCTGGGCATATCGAAGTACGTAAGTCTAACTTACTAGATGAGGTCAGTGAGCCTGTCGAACTGGTAGTATCTAACCCTCCTTATATTGCTGAAGACTTTTTACTAGAGTCAAATGTTATAGACTATGAACCAAAGGAGGCTCTCTTTGGTGGTAGAGTAGGGGATGAATTACTTAAACAAATTATTGTTGATGTTAAAGAAAAAAAGGTTAAATGGTTAGCATGTGAAATGGGCTATGACCAAAAAGAACCTATTCAAGCTTTTGTTAATGAACTTGGAGTAAAATCAATACAATTTTACAAAGACCTTGCAGACCTTGACAGGGGCTTTGTTATAGAATTTTTTAAGGATGAAAAATGAATAAAAACTTTAGAATGTTAACGATGGGATATCTTATCTTTCTTTCAGGTGTACTAGGTGCTATACTTTATGCAGGGATTGTTGTCACTTCTGTAACGTTTAATACGCACTTGTATGTAGGGTCTGAACTTTTAACACAGTTCCAAGAAGGGCAGGTGATGACAGAGAACTTTCTACGCTTGTCATATATTGTCAATGTACTTCTTGTGGTTGTGGCTCTTTATGAAGGCTATAAATTTAAAAAGTTTGAACGTGACACCTTGACTAGTGTAGCAACTTTTTTTGTATTGGCTACAGCACTGCTTTTTTCACAATATTATATACCAGATATTGTATCGATGCAAGCTCAAGGTGAAGAGATGACAAAATCTTTAGCCTTTATAAATACACATAAAGGGTCTGAAATAAATTCTAAGATTTTTGCCTTTTCTCTTTTGCTATTGATCGTTCAAAATATGCGTAAAGCGTGTAAGTAGGGTGTTACACCCTTGCAATACCAATAAATTTCAAACCATAATAAAAGGAGTTGTCATGGGACAACACCCTACGGAGACACTATGAATACTATATTATCTCATCCATTCCAACCGATTGTGTATAAAGAGACACAGACCTTGATACTTGGGTCTTTCCCTAGTATAAAGTCTTTTGAAAACGACTTTTATTATGCACATCCAAGTAATAAGTTTTGGAAAATACTTGAAGCAGTGACTACATACCCCGTAAATAACCGTGATCAGAAGTTATGGTTACTTAAAGAGTGTAAGCTAGGGCTATGGGACATGATACGGCAGTGTACACGTGACAATTCACTTGACAGCTCTTTAGAAAATGAGGAATTAAATAATATAACTAATATTTTAGAAACATATAGTAGCATTAATAAGATTGCATTTACTGGTAGAAAAGCAGAGGCTCTTTTTAAGATACATTTTTCACATTTGGATATAGAAACAACCTATCTTCCTTCTCCTTCTTCAGCCTATGCGGCAATGAAGTTTGAAGATAAAGTTAAAGCGTATAAAAAAGCATTGGGGTTTAACTAATGGCAGTATGGGCTATTGGTGATATTCAAGGGTGCTACGGTTCTTTTATGGAGCTTTTGGAGAAGATAGCATTTAATCCTGAAATTGATAGACTGTGGGTAGCAGGTGACCTAGTGAATAGGGGAGAGGGTTCCCTTGAAACTTTGGAGTATCTTTATAGTATTAGAGAGAGTGTAGAAATTGTCCTAGGTAATCATGACATCACACTGATAGCCGCCTATTATGGTATTAAAAAATCAAATCCGACCATTGATCCCATATTAGAGTCACCTGAAGCAAAAAAGCTCATAGATTGGCTAAGAGGACAAAAATTTCTTCATGTAGACTATACTTTAGGGTATTGCATGGCTCATGCTGGCATATCTCCTGAGTTTGACTTAGGTATGGCAATGGAATATGCTAAACGCATTGAGGTACAATTACAGTCTTACACTGTGGAAGTGTGGCTGAAAAGTATGTTTAAAAAAGGCAACAAGTATTTCGATAGGGGAGCTACATCTATTGATATTGATAAATATATAGTTTCTTCATTTACGCGTATGCGTTATTGTTATGGTGACCATAGATTAGACTTTGACCAAAAAGGTGCTCCTACAGAGGCATTAAGAGAAAAAGGACTTAAGCCTTGGTTTGAATGTGAAAATAGAAAAGAGATAGATCTTAAAATTATTTTTGGACATTGGTCTACTTTAGGTTTCCATCATGATACAAATGTATTGTCACTTGACACAGGATGTTTGTGGGGTGGAGAATTGACTGCAGTACGCATTGATACTGTTAGAGTTGAGAGAGTTCAAGTTGTTTGTAATAAAGTGAAGGGTGAAATTTTACCACCCTTGAAAATACAGTAGATTATTACAGTACTATATACTAAAGAAAAGCATTAAAGTTATTGAGTAGTTCACTATCTTCATTATATAAATCATCATCATAAAATAAATCATCATAATTGTCATCTATAGCTACATCTAGTTCTTCAAGTAATTCTTCTACACTTTTATCTATATCTTTTTTCATATTCATCTTTTTCCCTTTATGTTAAATATTAGGGAAAGTATAAATGAGAATTGTCAAAAAATGTCAAAAAATATGACAATGGGAGAATAAAGTATATTAAATAGTATTAAAATACGTATTTTATACTTATTTTGGGTAGAGAATGTAACTATGTAGTGAATGAAAGGGCTACTTAATAATATGACCTACAAATTTAGACATATTATCAAGAATCTTTCCACCTTTTCTAAATCCTAATCCACAGGCTTCATAGGCATAAAACAGACCTGCTTGGTAACTATCTCCTTTTGTATCTGTTGGCAATTCAGTATAGGCTTGGTAGACCATTTTATGATTGTCGTAATCATCATCTACATGTTCTATTACATCACCATCTTCATCTAAAATACTTATACTTCCGCCTTCTCTACCAAACACAGGTTTTTTAACCTGCTTTTGTCCCTCTAATGGTTCAAAGGAACTTTCTAAGAGTAGAGAATGATTTGGATACAAGTCCCATAATATTTTGAGTAAGCCCTTACTTTGAAAGAGTAGGGTGTAGGCTGGGTTGAATATGATGGCTTTTTGATTGGCTATGATATTTTTTAGTATCATAGCCAAATCAGACTCTTCAAGGGCGATGTCTTCCCATGGAATGAGTTTAAACCAAAGTTCATAGTTTTCATCTTGGTAGCTAATGCCTTCTTCTTCATCAAACTCTACATCATCCATAAATGCAAACTCTGTTTCATAGCCAGCTTCGTTGGCTATGTGTTGTAGGAGTCTCACTGTGTTCTCTTCTTCTAAGTTTCCACGTACAGAAGTAAAGAGAAATTTCCACCCATCATAACGCTCTTCAAAGTTGGAGACATCTTCTTCTAATATGACAAGTCTTTTGAAATTGTCAACAAGTGCTTCATAGAGCCCATTAAATTGACGTGCTTCTTCTAGATTGTTTTGTTTAACCATTGCCCATTGAATAATGGAAGTTTCAAAAAGTGCTGTGGGAGTGTCTGCATTAAATTCCAGTAACTTTATGGGCTTTCCATCTAGTCCACCAGCTAAGTCAAAACGTCCATATAGATGCCAATGTACATCATTTTCCCAAGATTCTTTTATGACATCTATAAGGTTGAAGGGTATACCTATCTCGTGGAAAAGGTTGTGCGTTACAACGTACTCGGCTGCTTCTACATACATCTCATAAAGTGTGTTTGTAGCTTCATAGTATGCTTCTGCTTCTTTTTCTGACAATACTACAAGTTCATCTGAGATATAAGAACTTTCATCGGAGTCAGTATGCCATACAAACCCAAGTGATTCTAGGTAGTCTGTATCAAGAGCAGTTATTTTTTGTAAATGTATCATCATTAACCTCCGAAGAATCCACCTCTTTTAGTGGAAGACTTTTTATTGCCAAAAAATCCACCTTTTTTTGTAGAAGATTTTCTAGGTTTAGTGAAACTTTTTTTACTTTTACTATAGGTGGATGGAGATTTATATCCTGCTTTACGGTTATTTTGGAAGTTTTGGTTTCCAAATAATTTGTTTCCTATCCATGCCCCAAGCATTGCACCAGCCATACTTGCCATGATAGTCTCACCTAACCCCATACCCTGTTGTTGCATTTGTGGGTTTTGTTCTTTGGTTAGGTTCGAAGTGCCAGCGTCTATTTTAGCAGCTTCTTCTTTAATGAGTACATCTAGTTCTGACTGTGTGAGTATTTGCTCTGTTCCATCTAACTTTTTTAGTACAATACGTGTTTCATCTGCAGGAAATTCATCTTTGATTTGGTATTTCCCTGGTGCAGTTTCTTCGATGATGACAAAGGCACCTTTTGCTTGAGCTTGCTCTTCTTGCTGTTGTGTGTTACTTGTACAGCCTGTTACACCAGATATAAGTAGTGTTCCAAGTCCTGTAGCAGTAGCAATATTAGAGAGTTTCTTGATATATTTCATTTTATAAAATCCTAAATATGAAAGTTTTGATTATGATAGCAAAATATAGCTAATAAGTAAGGGGAGAGTAGAGCAAAGAAGAGGGGAGGGAAACTTCTTTGCTATAGTAGAACTATGACAATATAAAAATAATGCTTAGTCCATTTGCTTTCTTAAGAAAGTAGGGACTTCTAAAATATCTTCATTGTCACCATTGTATCCGCCAACAACCATTTTATTCGCAGATCGGAGTGTATTGATGTTGTTTTGATTTGAACCTAAGAGTGTTGTTTGTGTCTTTACTGAAGTAGGTTCAGCTATAGCATTTTTGTCTTCAAAACCTGTTGCTACAATAGTAATCTTGACTTCATCTATATCCATATTTTCATTGGTAGTAGTACCAAATATAACAGATGCATCTTCATCAGCACTCTCTTCAATGATATTCATTGCTTCACCAATTTCCATAATAGGATAATCTGGGTGAATGTCAAAATGTACAAGTACACCCATTGCCCCATCAATCGAGATGTTGTCAAGTAGAGGAGACTCTATAGCTGCTTTTGCTGCATCATATGCAGCGTTTGTACCTACAGCATAACCAGCACCCATAAGTGCTAAACCTCTATGAGACATGACTGTTTTTACATCGGCAAAGTCAAGGTTGATGTCATTATCACCATGTGAAAGAATGACTTTAGAGATACCACCAACAGCTTGGGCAAGAATGTCATCTACCATTCTAAAACTTTCTTTAATACCAAGGTTTTTTTCAACAATAGATAGGAGTTTTTCATTTGGAACAACGATGATAGAATCACTTTCACGTTTAAGCTCTTCTAATCCTTCTTTTGCAAGTTTAGTACGTTTACGACCTTCAAATTTAAAAGGGCTTGTTACAATAGCTACTGTTAACGCACCTACTTCTTTGGCAGCTTGTGCAATAATTGGTGCAGCACCAGTACCAGTACCACCACCAAGACCAGCAGAGATAAAGACAATATCTGCACCTTCAAGCATTTCTTTAATATCATCAAAGCTTTCTAGTGCGGCTTCTCTCCCTTTGTCAGGTATCATTCCTGCTCCAAGACCTCTTGTAGCCATTAATCCTAGTTGCATTTTAAATGGAGCTAGAGATGAATCAAGTGCTTGAGAATCTGTATTTGCCACAATTAAATCAATGGTATGTATACCTTCACTAATCATATGATTAATCATATTACCGCCACCGCCACCAACGCCAATAGCTTTTATTTTTGCACCATTTGTTTGACATTTTGTTTCAATGATGTCTATTTCGAATTCTTCCATCTTTTCCCCTTTTATTGTGATGTATTGTTAAAAAAGTTGTTTTGCCCAGTTGGCTAACTTTTTAAACGGATTATTATTCTCTTCAGATATATTTGGTAAATCATCAAAAGAGAACGCATCTGTATTTGTTGTTTTGTTTTGTTTTGTTTTGTCTAGTTTTATTTCTTTCACTTGTTTATTGTTATCTTCTACCTCGTTGATTGTATTGGCTATTCTGATGTCATTTAGGTTTTCTATATGTACATCTTTGGAATGTAAAATTTCTTGTTGAAAGTTAATTTCATATTGCGTATTTTGACCTGATTTATAAAGAAGTAATCCAAGGACTGTTGAATAAGAAGGATCTTTTAACTCATCAAAAAGACCTTCTATTTCTTTTGTTGCTTTTGCTATACGTACTGGCATGGCAGAAAAAATGGATTGGGCTAGCTCTCGTATACCTGTTAGTTTAGTCATCCCACCCGTAAGTATAATACCTGCACCTATTTGATCTTTGAGTGAAGACTTTTCTAAAGAGTTTGCTAATATCATGAGAACCTCTTCCACACGAGAATAAATGACTGAATGTACGACTTCTAAGGAAACGCCATTTTTATTGTCTTCATCCCCTATAATAGGAAGCTCAATCACCTCATTACTTGTCTCAATAAGATTACCGTGACTTACTTTGACATTTTCTGCAGTCTGCAGTGGTGTATGTAAAGCCATAGATAAATCATTTGTAATATGATTTGACCCTACACCTAAAAAGTCGTTGTATCGTATAGAGTTGCCTGTATGTATCACTAAGTTACTTGTCTGACCACCTAAATCAATTACTGCGACACCAAGTTCTTTTTCATCTTCATTAATCGTTGCAATGGCTGAGGCATAACCACTTAGGACGATACCATCTATTTCAACACCAGCAGAACGTACAGCTTTTTTAAGATTTGACAAGTTTGACTTTTGAGTCATGATGATATTGACATCAACTTCCATACGTGATGCATTCATTCCAAATGGATCTTCAATGTAGTCTTGGTCATCAACCCTAAAATTATAAGGAAGTACATGAACAACATCATATTCATTTGGTACATTTGCATTGTAAAGAGCAGTTTGCATTACACGGGTTATTTCTTTGATAGAAATATCTTTGTGGGGTATATTGACAACGCCTGTAGAATTTAATGATTTTGCATAAGCATTTGAGATAGATACTGTAGCAGTTGTTATATTAGAGCCAGCTATACGTTTGGCATCATTAATTGCTTTTTTGATTGCTTTTGAAGAGAGTTCTATATTGGTTATGGCACCTTTTTTAATACCTTGTGCTTTAGCAATACCATGACCAAGTATTTTGACTTTCGTATCTTCAACCTCAGCTATAATCGCACATATTTTAGTTGAACCAATATCTATAGCTAAAATTGTTTCACTCAATTTGTTAGTCCTTCCACGTACACTTCTGTAGGATATTTTTTGTCTAGCATTTCCAATAAATTAGACTCAAATATTTTCTTCTTAATCTGGTTGACAGTCTGCTTTACACTCTCAGTCTTGTTTTCATCCATGGATAATAGCTTTTGTTCTAAAATAGTGTAAACAATCACTTTATCTAATACCGTAATGATACCCTTTTCTTTATTAGATGTAAATAGTTTTTGTAGAAACTGTAAACTTTCTTGCGAATTTAATGATTCTAGGTTGTCACTATTATTTAAATTTACAAAATCTGATACTATTGCATTACTTTTATTTAGTGTGCTTAATGTCGTTTTTGCTAAAGACAATAGGCTCTTCTTTTTTTCTTGTTTTTCATAAGTTTGGTTTACTTTTTCTTTGGCTTCTTCAAAACTCATTACTTGCGGTTTTGTGATATTTTTAATTTTAACGGTTACATATCTATCATCCATAATCTTAGGTTTTAGTATGTCACCCGTTGTGTTGTTTTGAATTTCTTTCCATATGATTTGTGTCAACTTTGGGTCGCCTAAAGGAAGAGATACTGTTTCACTTTCTTTTATACTTTTTTTCTTAAAACCTATATATGCTTTTTGTGCAGTTTTTTTTGTTTTCATTAGCTTTAAGTCTTTACTTGCTATTTCTTTTGCATCATCAAAAGAGAGTTGCTTCCCTGAAGCATCAGTATAGTTAAAACTATTGGCTTCATAATATTCTTTAAGTTCTTCGTCTGTTATATTAACATCGTTACTTGGTGTCCATAGAAGAGAGAGAGCATAGAGAGTATTTGTACGATAATTCTCTTTTTGTGATGCCCAAAATACCTTTAGCTTTTCTTCGTCTTTCGTATAGGTCACATCATTGTCTGTCAAGACTTTATATGCAAGCTTATCTGAAAAACTTATGGCTGCTGTTGTTGCAGTTATCTCTAAAGGAAATGCTTGAGTTTCTAGGAGTGCAAGTGTTTTTTGTAAGAGTATTTCTTCTTTTAGTGTCTCTTCAAAGTCTTTTGCTTTTAGGCGTTGTGACTTTACGTAGTTATGATAAATTTCTGTATTAAATTTACCCTCTTTTTGAAAACCTTCTATTTGTTTAAGTTTTGTCATTAGTTCTGTATCTGAGACTATAATACCCATATCTTTTGCAAAGTTTAGAATTTTTGCCTGTACTGCTAAAGTAGAAAAAGCTTGTTTTATAAGACCCATCTTTTTGGCTTTTTCTTCATCAAGTTTACCTTCAAGCATTTGATTGTACTGGTTGTAAAGATTTGAATAAGCCATATTGAGTTTTGTTTGTTTAATTTCAATCTCTCCAACTTTTGCTACGCTTCCTGCTTTTGAACTAAGGTCATAAGATCCCCAGCCTACAAATCCTGCACCTATGAATGCTATAGTAGCTACCCATATAGTCCAAACAAGATATTTATTATGTTTTTGCATCCAACTAATCATATTGTCTCTGCCCTTAATCTAAAAATTTGTATAATCTTACCAAATAAATTTGTAAGAGTAACTTGGAATGGAGTATGTGTATATGACAAAAACAAATCGTAATATGATGGAGAGAGACCTTGAGGTTATCTGGCATCCTTGTACACAGATGAAGGACCATGAAACACTTCCTCTTATACCTATTAAATCAGGCAAAGGTGTGTATCTGTATGATTTTGATGGTAATGCGTATATTGATGCAGTTAGTTCTTGGTGGGTAAATATTTTTGGTCATGCCAATCCTGAGATAAATGAAAGAGTTAAAAGTCAGATTGATACGCTTGAACATGTATTATTAGCAGGTTTTACACATGAACCTGCAGTTGAGTTGGCACATAGGCTTGTAAATATGACAGCTCCATTATTGGAAAAAGTATTTTATGTTGACAATGGCTCGAGTGCTATCGAAGCAGCGTTAAAAATGAGTTATCACTATCATCTAAATAAGGGAAAGAAAAAGCCTATCTTCCTTTCTTTGACAAACTCATATCATGGTGAGACAATAGGGGCTTTATCTGTTGGAGATGTTGCCCTTTATAAAAAAACCTATGAGCCCTTACTTATAGGCAACAGACAAGTACCTGTACCTTGTGATCAGTCAGAAGCGGCAGCAACTGTTGCGTTAACTGCATTGAAAAAAACATTAGATAAAAGTGCTCATGAAATAGCAGCCTTAATAGTCGAACCACTAGTGCAAGGAGCAGGGGGGATGCATATGTATCATCCTAGTTATTTATCTGGTGCGAGAATACTGACAAAACAATATGATGTGCACCTTATAGCAGATGAAATTATGACAGGGTTTGGGCGTACTGGGAAAATGTTTGCTTGTGAACATGCAGATGTTTCTCCAGATTTTATGACACTTTCTAAGGGGCTTACGGGAGGGTACCTTCCTTTGTCTGTTGTGATGACAACGAAGGATGTCTATCAGGCTTTTTATTGTGACTATAATGAACATAAAGCCTTTCTACACTCACATTCATACACAGGTAATCCTCTCGCATGTGCAGCAGCACTAGCTACTTTAGATATATTTGACAACAACGATATATTGGGAGAGAACGAGAAGAAACAAAAGTATATAGCAAGGGAAACTGAAAAGTTCACATCATTACCTAATGTGAAAGAAGTAAGACAGCAAGGTATGATTATGGCAATAGAGTTACAAGGCTATGATACTAAAGAGAGAGTAGGTTTAGGATTGTATCAATTTGCTTTAAAAGAGGGTGTTTTACTTAGACCTCTTGGAAACATTATTTATTTTATGCCTCCCTATGTTATTAGCTATGAAGAGATAGATAAAATGATTGACGTAGCCTATAAAGGAATATGTCAATTATAATTTATTTTTGAAACATGGCAAAGAGACTTTTACTTTCTTTTTGTATTCTTTGATAGTGCTTTGAAGCTCTTTGAATACCTAAATGCATAGCTTCTTTGTATAATTCTTCTGCTTTTTTCTTGTCTTTTTTGACTTCTATACCTTGTTCATAGAATTGTGCTAAATCACAAATAGCTTCAGGATATTCTTCATTTGTAGCTAAATAATGGATAAGTGTAACAGCTTCAGGAATATTTTTTTGTAAAATGTCTCCCACAAACAATGCACGGGCTAACTGGAATAAAGCATAAAGTGAATCTGTTGAACCTGCTGCGATTAAAAGTTGTGCTGCTTCTGCTAAGTTACTATGTTTAAGTTTTTCTGCATCTTTAATTCGTGTTTCAATCTCATCTTCAGTATAGCCTTTTGTGGAAACTTGTAATAGCCAGTTTTCTACTGAATAATAGCGGCTCTCAGTATACTCTATAGGAGGGTATTGTGTATATAAATTGTTAAATCTATTATTTATATGAGGAATGGCTTCGTAATATGCATACTGTTCTTCTTCTATATTGAGATGTGTATCTTTTGAGGCTATATTATTGTCCTCCCTAGTGTTTTCAATAGCTTGGTCTGTTCCATTTGAAATATTAATATCATCATCTTTTACAGTGTCTTTTGTAGTGACTTCTTCAGTTGATGGGGCTTCATTTTGTGTATTTTCTAAAGATTCATTATGTTTTTGTGAAATGTCTAAGTCAATATTGTTAGGTAAAACATCATCTGCCTCAATATTGAGCAATGGGTCATAATCAACTTTGGTATCTTCAGTTTTTTCATCTTCACTTGTTGTATCAAGAAATGCACCATAATTCACTTCTTGTTGAAAATTTTCAGATGCTTCATAGGCAGGTGTTGTAAATAAATCAAACTCTTCTATTGTGGCTTTATCTTCTTCTTCAGATGTCAGTGTTTTTTCTTGGTCTGGTATATCGTTCTGAGTTGTACGTTGATGAACAGTTTCATTAGGAGCCTCTATATACTCCGTTATTAATCCTTGTGCTTGTGCATAATTGTTTGCATTGAGGGCAGAAACGATTTCTCCAATTTTTGTATCAGATTTAAGTAGGGCAAGTTTTAAAACTTGTAATTGTATGGTTTCAATATCTGTCATGGAAATGGCAAGATTAATAATTGTCAATCGTTTTTTAGTCTGATTCATACTGTTAATATCCTAAATATATAATTAAGTTAGGCAAGTATAACAAAAGATAGCTTTACAAGACTATTGACACATACTTTATAATATTAAATTGATTATGATGTGGCATTTAAAGATTGGCAGAGAGAGCTAACAGTCTGCATGAATTTTCTAATATAGAGATTTTTTTTGCCATTTCAGTGATGTTACGGTCATAAGAGATAAGACCAAAACCTTTGATGAGAAGAAGGTGTGTATCATGTTTTTGGAAAAATTGTGGTATTTCATAAGGGGCACGTTCTAGCCAGTCTTCAATGTTTTTAGGGTCATAAACTATGACTTCGCCAATGACTTGTTTGCCATAAAAGTCTGCAGGTGAGACTTTTCCATGTTTTAGTGAGTATGCTGTTGCATACGGGGGCATGGTATAGCATACATATTTTGCATTTGGAATGGTTTCATAGATATGCTCATGAATGTATACGTCTGGATTTGCCAAACTCCATCTATAATCTCTTTTTTGACAATCAAGCTTTACAAGTGAACTCTCTGTGACTTCATCTAGAATAGTATCTTTGGAATTGATAATAAACTCACTTTGGTTGACTCTTGCAGAGATCGAACCGTGATATACAGAAAAAAAGTTTTTATTAAACAATGAAAGTGAGACGTGTGTTATATCGTCAATGAGGTGTTTGTCGAGGTGTTTGTCCATGATAGATGAAACCTTTGTTAGGATTATTTCGCTATTATAACATTCATATTTAAAATGTGGCAAACTTAAGGGCACCCCTAATAAGGATAGTAATGCAAGTACCCCATATACCCGTACTTTTAAATGAAGTACTTCAGAGCTTTTCTACTGTGAATGAGGGCTATTTTGTAGATTGTACTTTAGGCTATGCTGGACATAGTATAGAAGTTTTAGAAAAACATGAACATCTAAAACATATAGGTATTGATAGAGATGATGAGGCATTGGCATTCTCCAAAAAACGATTAGAAGTATTTGAAGAACGGAGTAAACTATATAAGGGAACATTTGCTAAAGTGCTTCCTTTACTATCGGAAGCTCCTATTACTGCATTGCTAGCAGACTTTGGGGTTTCTTCTTTACAGCTTGACAAAAAAGAACGAGGTTTTTCTTTTACGTCAGAAACTTTAGATATGCGTATGGATGCAGAGGCACCTTTAAGTGCATATGAAGTTGTCAATGACTATTCTCAAGATAAACTAGAGTATATTTTCGATACTTATGGAGAAGTGAGAAGTTACCGAAAACTCTCAGCAGCTGTCGTTGAAGCCAGAGCAAAAGCACCTATACAAAGTGCATTGGAGCTAAGCCAGATAGCTAAAACCGTTATACCAGCTGGAGGGAAAATACACCCAGCTACACTTATGTTTCAAGCTATTCGTATAGAAGTGAATAATGAATTAGGAGAGATAGAAGGATTGTTAGATGCGATAGAAGCAAAACATTATAAAGATGAAGTTGTTTCTCTCATTACTTTTCATTCACTTGAAGACAGACTGGTTAAAAATAGGTTTAAAAAATGGGCAAGCTCTTGCATCTGTGACCCTCAAGCTATGCGATGTGAATGTGGGAAAAACCATGATTTAGGTAAAGCATTGTCACGTAAACCTATTACAGCGAGCAAAGAAGAATTAAAAACAAATCCCCGTAGTAGGTCAGCAAAATTAAGAAGTTTTAGGTTTAAACATGAGAGTTAAAAGAAAAATAAAACAAACAAATGGTATTACCTTTGGTATGACATCTGTTGTTATAATGGCAATGAGTATTGTGTTAATATTGGCATTAATCAAAATATATTTGAGTAACCAAATATACTATGAAAGTAAAAATGTAAATAAAATGCAAAGAGAAGTATCTGCATTGAAAGCAGAAGAGGTTATGTTACGGCAAAATGTTGAAGCACTTCAGTTTAAAAATCAAGTTACAGACACAATTTTTGTCATTAAAAACTAATGTGGCATAAAAATAATTTAAGGAATTAGTATGCGAAGTTTTATTCGTTTTGCCATTGATAAGCCGATTATTAATCATATATTGATGGTCTTTATGGTGTTGCTTTCATTCTTTGCATATCAAAATATTGCTAAAGAGATTTTTCCTTCTTCTACTTTAGATCAAGTATCGGTGAGTGGAGGATATGTAGGTGCAAGTGCAGATGTACTTGATAAAATGGTAGTAGGCACGATTGAAGATGAATTAAAAAGCCTTGCCGAGATTGATACTATATATACAGCTATTCAAAATGGTAGCTTTAGCATTAAAGCAGATATTAAAACAGGGGATGACCCACAGCTAGTACTTGCAGATGTAAAAGATATTATTGCTAAGTCAAGACGTGATTTGCCTTCAGATATGGAAGAACCTTTGGCACGTGTTTCTGTACATAACTATCCTTTACTAATAGTAGCAGTTTCAGGAGCTGTAAGTAAAAAAGATCTTATAGAAGCTGCGGATGACCTTAAAGGTAAATTGGCTTTGATAGGTGGTTTGAGCGGTATAGATATACGTGGTGATACAGATGAAGAAGTACTTATAAAACTAGATCAAAAAAAACTTGATGCTTATGATTTAGATAAAACCTTAGTGTATAAAGCCATATCTAGTATCTCAAGTATATTTCCTGCTGGGACTTTAGATGGAAAAGGAGAACATCTTTATATCTCTACTATAAATGGGGAAAAAGATGCCAAAAGTCTAGGACAGACACTCCTAAGTATAGGAGGGAAACGGTTTCGTTTGAAAGATATCGCTGAGGTTTATTATGGTTTAGGAGACCCTACACAAATATCACACTATAGTGGAAAACAAAACATCTCTTTAAATATTAATAAAAGTAAAGAGGGTAATGCTATTGCCTTGAGTAAGGAAGTACGAAAAGTATTGGTTTCTTTTAATGAAAAATATGAAGATATACGTTTTGAAGCATATACAGATACCTCTATATGGATTAAAAATCGTCTTAACCTTGTATCTTCAAATATATTATTTGGATTGATTTTAGTCTTTTTAGCACTGTTCCTCTCGGTTAACATACGTATAGCAACCGTGGTTGCTATAGGGATACCTGCAAGTTTTATGATAACACTTATTGCTGCAGATATGATTGGTTATAGTTTAAATATGCTTACCTTGCTTGGAGCATTGATTGCCTTAGGTATGTTAGTCGATGAGGCTATTGTTGTGGCAGAAAATATTTATAGACATATGGAGATGGGTAAAACACCAAGAGATGCAGCCATTGATGGAGCCACAGAAATGTTTCCTGCCGTGCTTACTGCTACGTTGACTACTGTTTTTGCATTTTTACCTTTGTTGATGATGAGTGGAAAAATGGGAATGTTTATGCAGGTCTTGCCTGTGATGATTTCCATATTATTGATTAGCTCTTTATTTGAGGCATTTTATTTTTTACCCTTGCATGCAAAAGAACTTTATTCTGTAGGTACATTTAAAAAAGAAAATCATAGTGAGGGGTTTTGGCCTAAATTTATAGTACGTTATGAAACGTTCTTACAAAAACTCATGCTTCATAAAAAACGTTCCTTGGCTATTATACTCATAGCTATTATTGTTGGTACGCTTGGTATAGGTAAGCTCACGAAATTTCAGCTTTTCCCAGAGTTTGATGCCCAACAAGTCTATATGAATGGAAAGATTAATATAAACAACGACTTACAAGATACGGAAGTCTATGTCACGCAAATAGAAGAAGCAATCATGGCACTTTTAGATGAAAAAGAGATGGATTCAGTTACTTCAGTGATAGGGTTTAAATTTAACAAAGATCAGAGTTTTGAATTGGGAGAAAATCTTTTTCAAATTTTTATTAACTTACATGAAAAAGCACCAGAAAACTTTTTTGATACTTTCATAAATCCTGTATTTTCTTTAGAATATGATGATACAGATATGATTAGAACGAGACTTTCGCAAGATATAGCTAAAGAGGTACAGGAAAAAATTGTTGAAAAATTTAAAAATCAAAAAATAGACGGCAAAAATCTTTATGAAGAGTTTAATGTATATGTACAACAAGCAGGTATTGTCAGTAATGATATAGAAATGGGGTTTGAACACCCCAATAGAGAAGTGATGCTCCAAGCGATGAAAAGAGTTGAAGATAATTTGTCGCAGATTAAAGGGGTAGAAGACATAGGTGACAATGCCAATGAAGGGGAACGTGAACTTAAGTTAAGAGTGAATGAATATGGACAGTCCTTAGGGCTTAGTGAAGGGTACATCACTTCCGTGCTAAAAGGAGCATTTCTAAAATCTGAATATGCAAAAATGTTTAACGAAAAAGGTTTACTAAGAGTCAAAATAGAAGATATCTATAAGCAAGATGCCTCTGCTATAGGCAATTTTCAACTAAGCACTCCTGATGGAGAAAAAAGAGTCAGGTTGTCAGATGTATGTGACCTTACCTACCATAAAAGTTTTGTCAAAATTTTTAAAGAAGATGGAGATAAGGTACGCTCTTTGTTTGCACGGGTTGAAAAAAAGACGATTACGCCAGTCGAAGTAATGAAAAAAATAAAACCTTTACTAGATGAACTTGAGAAAGAAGGTGTGAAGCTTATAATTAAAGGTGAAGAGAAAGAGAATGCAAAACTTCAAAAAGAAATGAGTCAGGCATTACTCATTGCAGTCTTCCTCATATTTATTACCTTGGTGTGGATGTTTAATTCTTTAGTTTTACCTTTGATTATACTCTCTACTATACCATTGTCACTTTTTGGTGCACTGTTGGGTACGTATCTGATGGGTATACATATGACAATGCCAGGGATGATGGGGGTCATAGGACTTGCAGGTGTTGTTGTCAATGATGGCTTGATTATGCTAGACTTCATCAAAGGGAGTAAGAACTATGATGAGCTTCAGCACAAAGCAGGGATGCGTTTACGCCCTATAGTCCTTACTTCAGTAACAACAGTCTTAGGTTTATCTTCCTTGATGTTTTTTGCTTCTGGGCAAGCACTTATTTTACAGCCTATGGCGATTAGCCTTGGCTTTGGTGTGGCATGGGCAACTGTGTTAAATCTCTACTATGTACCTTTGATGTATGCCGTTATCTATAAAGTCAAAGAGAAGGACTAACAAGAATTTAGTTATAATTATTACCTAAAAGTGAATTTAAAATGTTGAAGGATGCACTGTGTTAAATGCAGTAGAAAGAAAAATAGAACAATTTGTAGCAGATTTAAATGATGCAGAAGTGACAGCACTTTATGCAAAGCTACCTCATGGAAAACGTCTGCGTGCAAAACTCATTTTAAAAATAGCTGGTACTTCTTTGGCTGTAGTAAAAACTGCAGCAATTGTAGAGATGATACATGCAGCAAGCCTGTTACATGACGACGTGATAGATGATGCGTATACTCGCCGTTCTAAACCTTCACTCAATGCACTCTATGGTAATAAAACAGCCATTATGTTAGGAGATATTCTCTATTCAAAAGGTTTTATGGAGCTTAATAATATTTCTGCAGATGTATCTAAAATGGTCTCTGGAGCTGTTGTGCAGTTAAGTCTTGGAGAGTTGAAGGATGTTTCTCTCTCTACTATGTTTAATACCAATAAAGAAATGTATCTTGAAATGATATACCAAAAAACTGCCTCACTCATGGAAGCCAGTGCTGGAGCTGCAGCCTTGCTTGCAGGTAAAGACAAAGCAGTGTATATGACTTATGGTAAGAATTTAGGCATGGCATTTCAAATGATAGATGACTTGTTAGATATTACTATGGATGCTGAGACTTTAGGAAAACCTGCCTTACATGACTTTGAAGAGGGAAAAACGACACTTCCTTATATCTATTTGTATGAAACATTAGAAAGTGAAGATGCAAAAAAACTTAAATCTTTACATAAGAAATCACTCTCTAAACCAGAACAAACTTGGATAAAAGAGAAGATGAAAGAAAATGCTATTATAGAAAAAAGTTATGAGGAAGCTAAACTGCTCATAGAAGAAGCTATTGCTCTTATGAATGAAAAAGATGAAAAAGAGTTAACTCATATAGCCACGGCAATGATAGAGAGGAGTTTTTAGTGTACTATCAAGTAGTGAGTTTTTCTCATCATAATTGTAATCAAGGCGTACGTGAAAAACTAGCATTTTCAAACGATGAAGAGAAAATTGAAATGCTTAATTTGCTGGGAGCCTTTGAATTTGTGTATGAAGTGTTTATTATTTCTACATGTAACCGTGTAGAGATCGTTTTGGCCACTCGGGACAATTTCTCATCGTATCATGCTATTTTAGGGCTTATGGCACAAAAAAGTAATTTAAACTTTTATGAACTTAAGTCTTTAGCTATTCGCCATGATGATGCAGAGGCGGTAGGACACATGTTTTCTGTGGTTGCTTCTTTAGATTCATTGGTTGTAGGTGAGTCTCAAATCACAGGACAGGTGAAAGAGGCATTTATGCTTTCTCATCGTAACGAAACAGCAGGAAGCAAGCTTAACCGATTATTATCTTACGCAGTAAAATGTGCAGCTGAAGTACGAAATGTTACCAATATCTCACAAAAACCTATTTCTATTGCGTCTGTTGCCGTGGCACAGGCACATCATGTGTTGGGTGAGACGATGGCAGGTATGACAGCTGTGGTTGTGGGTGGAGGAGAGATGGGTGTACTTGCTACAAAACATCTGCTAAGAGCAGGGTGCGATGTGGTGATACTTGGACGCAATCTGGAAAAAACTGAACTTGTGGCACATACTTTAGGTGAAAATGTAAAAGCTGATACTGTAGATAAGTTGGGAAAATATATAAACCGTTATCGTTTACTCTTTTGTGCAACTTCAGCCAAAGAAGTACTCATTACCCAAGATATGATAGAAAATGAAACACTTCCTAGACTTTGGTTTGATATGGCAATACCACGTGACATCGAAGATGTAGACATTGAAAAGACAGAACTTTATAGAATAGATGATTTGCGTTCCATTTCCCAAACCAATCATGCTTTGCGTGAAGAGCAGGCGGTGAGAGCAACAGAGATTGTAGAAAAATATAAAGACGATTTTTATACATGGCTTAGAACTTTGTCTATAGAACCAGTGATAAAGCAAATGAGAGAACATGTAGCAGAAGTGATAGAAGAAGAGATGAAAAGAGCGATAAAAAAAGGTTTTGTGCCTATTGAGGCAGAAGAAAATATGCGTAAAATGTCAGAACAAATGTTTAAGCGTTTTTTACATGACCCTACACAGAATTTACGTAAATCTTCAAAAGAAGAGAAAAATGCAAATTGTATTGAATCTATTAAAAAAATGTTCAATATTAATACAGACAACATTGATGTCAAACAATACAAAAATGACCATCATACAAAAGGATACAGTGCGTGAGATTTTCAAGATTATTAATACCAACAAGTAAAGAGATACCTAACGATGCAAGCTTGGCAAGCCATATATATTTGATACGTGGGGGCTTCATACAGTCTGTAGGCGGCTCAGGACTTTACAATTTCTTGCCACTAGGGAAAAAAATACTTGATAAAGTGCGCACTGTCGTAAAAGAGGAGCTAGACAGGGCTGCTTGTCAAGAGGTAGCCCTTTCTTTTGTAACCCCCGCGAATCTTTGGAAAGAGAGTGGGCGTTTAGAGAAGTACGGTAAAGAGCTTTTGCGTTTCAAAGACAGAAAAGACAACGATTTTATCTTGGGACCTACACATGAAGAGATGATGGTAAATATGGTACGTCAGAGTATTAAAAGTTACAAGCAACTTCCCTTAAACCTTTATCAAATCAACCTCAAATTTAGAGATGAAATAAGACCAAGGTTCGGTCTTATGCGTAGTCGCGAATTTTTGATGAAAGATGGCTATAGTTTTCATGCTTCAAATGAAGATATGCAAAGAGAATTTGCACATATGGAAGAGACTTATAAAAAGATATTTACACGTTTAGGACTTGAGTTTAGAGTGGTTGAAGCAGACTCTGGAGCCATAGGAGGAAGTGGGAGTAAAGAGTTTATGGTACTTGCAGATTCTGGTGAAGATACCATAGTCGTTTGTGAAAGTTGTGAGTATGGAGCAAACATAGAAGCAGCTATAGCAAAGCCAAAAGTGTATGATGTTGGAACCAAGGTAAAAACTGTGATGATGAAAGCACTTTTTGATGAAGGCAAAAGTGTTATTGTCGGGTTTATATTACCAGATACAATAGAACTTCAAGTTGTTAAAGCCTGTAAAGCGGTAAATGCGAATGATTTAGTGGTATGTGATGAGACGGATAAAGCTTCTCTTGTGGTAGTAGAAGAAACACTGGGCGCTGTGGTCAATCCAAGTGATTATGATGTTCAAGAGATGTACTATGAAGATATTTCTAGTGTAGGGGAAGGTGATACCTGTGTGCATTGTGATGGTATTTTACGTTATACTAAAGGTATAGAAGCTGGGCATATTTTCCAACTAGGTACACAATATTCTGAAGCCTTGGCGTGTAACTTTTTAGACGAAAATGGGAAGTCTGTACCTATGTTTATGGGTACATATGGCATGGGTATAAGCCGTTTACTTGCAGCCATCATCGAACAGAACCATGATGAAAAAGGTTGTATTTGGACAAAAGAGTCTGCACCTTTTGATTTGCAGATTATTGTCTCAAATGTAAAAGATGAAGGTCAAATGGCGTTAGGGGAAACTCTTTATACCCAGATGAGAGAGCGTGGTATAGATGTGCTACTAGATGAGAGAAAAGACAGATATGGAGCAAAGATGAAAGACTATGAACTCATCGGTGTCCCTTATGCTGTAGTGATTGGTAAAAACTTGGCTGAGGGTAAGGTAGAGTTTATCACTAGAAATGGTATGACAAAAGAAGAAGTAAATGCTGAGAGTATCGCTTCTTTTTTAGAAGATAGATTTTAATATGATTGTCTTAGTTATCCCTTTCTTGCTCATTGAACTGTATCTTTCATTAAAGATAGGGGAGAGTATAGGGTTCTTTCTTTCTCTGGTATGGATATTTCTTAGTTTTGCATTAGGGATGATGCTACTACAGAGGTCTTCACTCACCATGATGGGAAATATGAATGCCATGAGACAAGGTAAACTTGATATAAAAAGGTTTCAAAATGTGAGTATGGCGTATTTTACAGCAGCAATATTACTCATTATCCCTGGGGTATTTTCTGATTTTTTAGGTCTTATTGCATTAGGCTATTCGTTCTATTTACAATTTGTTGCTAAAATAACACCTGAACAAAAATATACAAATTTTAAAAAACAAGGAGATGACAATGTCATTGATGTCGAAATTATTGATGAGCACAGCCCTAGCGACCGTAGCTCTTAATGCCACCGCTGTACCAGATACTAAAAAACTGTTAAATTATGTTAAAAAAAATGTGGTTAAAAATCCACAAGTAAAGATAAAAGGTGTGACTGTACTTGAGTCGAAAACACATAAAGACTTACCAGGTTGGAACATACTTTTAACCACTATGGACTTAGAGTTTCAAGGTAAAGATATAAATGCCCCTGAAATGATGTTTATAAAAGATGGACTTATTACAGGACATCTTGTAGATTTAAAAACGGGTAATAATTATAGAGACAATATAAAGCCAAGTGTACCAAATGCTTATTATGATGATGCACATTTGCTTTTTGGTAACAAAGATGCCAAACATAAAGTACTCATTTTTTCTGACCCTCAATGTCCTTTCTGTCAAGAAGTTGTACCTGCCATTTTTAAAGCATCGAGAGAAAACCCTAAAAAAATAGCAGTCTATTATTACCATTTGCCACTTTTACGTATTCATCCAGTTTCTGATGTACTCACACGTATTATGCATGTAGCACAACATGAAGGTAAAGCAGATGTAGTAGAAAAACTATACTCACTTAAAATAGACCCAAGAGAGACCAATACTACCAAAATCATCGAAGCAGTTAAAAAACATGCAGGATACACAGTTACTGCTACACAAATAGATAAAAAAGAGATAAAAGATGCACTTAAAGCAGATGAAAAAGCTGCAGGTAAAATGATGGTTAACGGTACACCAACTATATATATAGACGGCGTATGGGATAAAATGCGTGATGGATACAAAGAGCTTTATTAAGCTTTCAAATACAGTAAAAAGTAGAGTACACAGTGGAAAAACTAATTATCGCTACAAGAGCCAGCAATCTGGCTCTTTGGCAAGCATATCATATAAAAGAACGCATCGAAACTTCTTTCCCCGAAGTGACTGTAGAGCTCAATGAAATCACCTCTAAAGGTGATAAAATACTTGACAAGCCTTTGGCACTCATAGGAGGTAAAGGTCACTTCACTAAAGAACTTGAAGATGAGATGCTTGCAGGCAACGCACACTTGGCAGTACATTCGCTTAAAGACGTACCCACATACATCCCTGAAGGTTTAGAGCTTTGTGCTATTACTACACGGCAGGACCAAAGTGATGTACTACTTTCACATACCTATAAAAATCTAGATGACCTTCCTCTTGGGTCTACTGTTGGTACAACTAGTCTACGTAGACGTATGCAACTGCTTGAACGCCGTCCAGACCTCAAAGTAAAAGAACTTAGAGGCAATGTCAATACAAGGATAAGAAAGCTTAAAGAGGGGCAGTATGATGCCATTATATTGGCATACATTGGGCTACATAGACTTGACTTGCTTAAAGACATTCCTTATGTTGAAAAACTAGACTTTTTCATACCACCCATGGGACAAGCTGCCCTTGGCATAGAAATAGTAAGTTCAGATGACAGAGTACGTGATATAGCCATGACTTTAAACGATGAAAACTCATTCATATGCACAAAACTAGAACGTGACTTCGTCTCGTCCATAGGTGCAGGCTGTTCTGCTCCTGTTGCGGTAAATTCCATCATCTCTGCTGAGGACATCACCGTAAAAGCTATGCTAGGCTACCCTGATGGTACCAACATCATGCATAAAGAACTTACAGCAAAAGTAAGCGAGTGTGACACACTAGGCACACAACTAGCAGAACTCATGATAGCTGAGGGTGCATTAGACATTTTAGAAAAGGCTGAGAGTATTGCTTTTAAGGATGAGATGCCTGAGAGGCTTTAGGATTTTTTTCTAAAATATGTCAATTAGATATGTTTTTATCTTCTTTCTCTTTTTTGTGGTAAACTTTTCTTTTATAAGGTATATTATGCATTGATTATTTTATAGATAGAACTATTACTGCTCTTTCAAGACAAGTAAAATGTTAGAAAGAGAATAGGATACAAATTTTAATTAAAGGTAAGCATGGACTTACTCTCTCTAGATAAATAAAATAAAATAAAATAAAAATAGGAAAATAGTTAAACAATATGTATTACAATAAAAAAACCATACTTTTTTTAGTATTCATTGCTTTAGGTTCAGGATGTTCTAATGTAGATTCCAATACTAATATAAAAAATAACGCTCCTATAGTAAGTGATATATTTATAGAAGGTACTGTTCAAACGGCTAAAACACTTACACTAAATTATATTTTTCATGATGAAGATGATGACAGTGAAGGTAACAGTACTATAGTCTGGAGTACGCAAAGCACTGAGCTTCAAAGAGCGAGTACTAAAACTTTTGTGATTCCTAAAGGACATGTGGGTGAGACTATCAGCGCATACATATATCCAGAAGATGCTCATGGTTTGAAGTCAACAATAAAGTATAATGCTAGTAATAATCTACAAAGTATAATAGGTATTGAAGATGATAATAATGAAAATAACTTTTCCACCTCGCTGCCTATTTGGATTATCGGGGATTCTACAGTATCAGATTATCAAGAACCTAGTTCTTATAGAGGGTGGGGACAATTACTAAAACCTATGTTTAAAAATGCCGATAGAGTAGACAATCGTGCAAGATCTGGAGCAAGTTCGAAGAGTTATGTGAATTCAGAGCGTTACAATCCAGGTCGTTTCTGGGGAGATGGTGAAACATTGTCAAAGCCTAATAACAAAAAGGGATTAAAACAAATTATTTTAGAGACTAATACTACTAATGGTGGATATCTATTGATTCAATTTGGACACAACGATAGGTATGGTAATGGCCGAGTGTATAGTGAAGAAAATACAACAGTACCTGGGATAGGCAATGAATTTGATGAAAAATTAATGCAGTATGTTAAGTTTGCAAAAGAGCATAATATAACTCCCATACTCATTACACCTGTATCTATAATGTATTATAACCGCAATGAGAATGGGGGACATACAGTAAGTGAATTGCCAGATGATACTCCCTCTCTTTGGGAAAAGATGACAGGTAAAGAAGGTGACTGGCCAGAAACCATGAGAAAGATTGCCAAAAGAGAAAAGATTTCATTACTTGATTTGACTAAAAAGTCAATAGAGCATTTTTCGGCGTTTGAAAGTGATGAAGAAATTATAAATGTTTATTCGAGGGGGGAGAATGATAAAACACACTTTAATGAAAAAGGAGCTAAAAAAATGGCTCAGTTTATAAAAGAATTAGCATGTGATTCAGATAGTGGAAATACTAACTTTTGTAAGCAGTTTTTAGAATAATACGAACTTAAATATATGTTGCGGTTCTTTTATCTTTTAAAGTATACATAATCAACGAAGCCGCCACCCCGACGTTAAAACTCATCACGCCCTCTGTCATCTCTATGGTGATGACTTCATCACATAAATCTAATACTTCGTGAGAGAGTCCTGAACCTTCGTGACCCATGAGTAGAACCCACTTTTATTTTTTCTTTTACTATTACATTATTTAACAGTGTAGCATCTTCTGTAACTTCGGCTGCATAGATATGGTAGCCTTGTGATTTTAGTGTGAGTATGGTTTTGGCTATGTCTGAGTAGATGTGAGATCCATAACAGGGGAGTAAGTTCAGATGATAGAGTACGTGAAATAGCCATGACATTAAACGATGAAAACTCATTTATATGTACAAAACTAGAACGTGACTTCGTCTCCTCCATAGGTGCAGGCTGTTCAGCACCTGTAGCGGTGAAATGCTATTATCTCTGGTAATTACATTACTGTTAAAGCCATGTTAGGCTAACCAGATGGTACAAACATTATGCATAAAGAACTTATAGCTAAATTAGGTGAGTGTGACATTTTAGGCACACAACTAGCAGAACTCATGATAGCTGAGGGAGCGATAGACATCTTGAAAAAGGCTGAGAGTATTGCTTTTAAGGATGAGATGCCTGAGAGGTTGTAGATTAATGCTTCTAAAAAATGAGTACCTCTTGAGTACTTGTTGTTACTCATATTTAAGGTATTCATTGCGTTAAGATGCTATTTTGTCTCTTAAAGTTTACTGGATTTTGATAAAAAAAGGAGGGGAGGAAAGAGAGGAAAATCCTCTCTCTTGATGTAAAAAATATTTTATTTTTCTTCTATTTTTATTATAGCATCATATCGCCCATGGCTCGACATTTCTTGAGGTTCTTTAGCCTCTGTATTGATAAACATCTTATATTTACCGGGCGCTACATCTATCTCTCCAATAGTGTTAGCTGGCGACCATTTACTTGAAACCAATTTAGAATCTTTCTGTAGACCTACCCAAGAAGATCCAGTCTTGCTTGTTTGAAATTTAAGTGTAGAAGGTGAAGTTATATCAAGGAGATACCATCCGTAACGTTGTGGTTTTCCATTATAGTCTGTGGGGTGTGTAAGCAATAAGTAGTTAGCATTCCATATCGGATTAGCTTCGAAATATGTAGCATTACTAGAGTATTTTCCACCTACTACTTCATTTCTCATCATGTCATACGACATAGCACTTGGCTGAAATAAAGATATAAGTAGAGAAGCAGTATCTATACTATTTCCAGATTTGTTGACAAATACTTTATAAGTTCCTGCTTTGAAATCGTTTTGGTGTATAGTTGAACTAGTACCTGCCTCTGCCCAAGTAGATACTACTAATGAACCATCTTTATAAATACCCACCCAAGAACTCCCTGTCGTTGGTGCTTTAAGAGTAATATTGTAAAGTGATCCCTCATCCTCTATATTAAATGTGTACCATCCGTAACGTTGTGCTATTCCATGCCAAGATGTAGTATGAGTTAAGAGTAAGTCACTTGTCTTTTGTTGTGGTATATTTTTAGCAGTGCTACCTTGTGATCCTCCTATTATTCCTTTTTTTGTAGTTTCAGGATTAGGCTCTGGAATCTTATCAAATTCTGGTTCAAATTCTTTTATCAATGCACTACGCCCATCATATGGATTTGTACACTCACTAGTAAAACGGTTGTGTTCAGTAACCTTTTGAACATTCCAATTACTTATATCTTGATTGAAGTCTGTAAGATTACAGCCTCCATGACCAACGCCCATTACGGAAAACATCCCATTCATGTTAGTTACATTAGAAACATCCCAATTACTAATGTCTTGGTTAAATTTCGAACCAGAAAACATATTACTCATGTTGGTCACATTAGAAACATCCCAATTACTAATATCTTGGTTAAATAATGTTGTTCGGGGATACAAGCTAAACATATTTTGCATGTTAATCACATTGGAAACATCCCACCCACTAATGTCTAGATTAAATGTATAATTTCTTGGATCCTGTCCTCTTCTAAATAAATTACTCATATCAGTAATTTCAGAAGTATTCGCGTTTATTACTTTATCTGCATTCTCGCTTGTTGGGTTACTCATATAGGTATCTATTAGCGTATTAAGTTGTGTTCTTGTGAGAGCTGGATTTGCAAATATCATTGTAGTGAGCAGCATGAGTGCTGAAAGCTGTGTGATGAATATTTTTTTCATTTATTTTCCTTTGTAATAAAAATGTAATATAAATTAGAGTTCTGAGATATGATTTGAAGAAAAAGATATATTCTTTTTTCCATTTATCCCCCCCAGGGTACCCAATCTTGGTTAGCTATTCATAGCAATCTGGAAAATTTTTCTATAATAATCCATAGTTCTCCGACTCATTCTTTCTAAGTAGTTTGGACTTGCTATTGCATATATGTTAACATAAAACTACTTAAATGGGGGGGGTGAAAAGTGTCATTGAATCCTAAATTTTATACTATTCTACAGATTTAAGAATAATTGATTTATGTATAGTAAAAAGTCTATTTCTCGTGTAGAAAACATTTTTAAAAAGTAACTTTTATTGATCATACACCATTATAAACTATGGTTACTATGAATATTTTAATCTATACATAATAAGAGAAGCCGCCACCCCGACGTTAAAACTCTTGACTCCCTCTGTCATCTCTATGGAGATGACTTCATCACATAAATCTAATACTTCTTGAGAGAGTCCTGAACCTTCGTGACCCATGAGTAGAACCCACTTTTCTTTTACT
>Ga0256840_1000850_pt1 | contig 30409 bp, 24 predicted proteins | sample 355202metaG_FD_185969 | JGI IMG/M metagenome (GOLD analysis project Ga0256840, IMG submission 185969) | Hydrothermal vent microbial communities from Mid Atlantic Ridge, Atlantic Ocean - 355-202 | ecosystem: Environmental > Aquatic > Marine > Hydrothermal vents | place: Atlantic Ocean: Mid... | reverse complement strand
TATTTTTGAGTAATGGTATATCGTACGCTCCTTTATTGTCCGCTGTTTTACCATCTGTAATATTAACGTATGTAGGTAAATTAGCATCATAATCAAGTAGTGTGTGCATTTTTACTGCTCCTTTTTTGCTTTATATTTTGCCCAATCAAAAAGACTTAAACACAAACTAATTGTACTGGAATCTAATAGAAATATTTTGACTTAATTCTAAATTTAACCTGCTTAAAACCTGCTTGCTGTCCTAAACGTTCTTGCAACTTATAATAATAGTATTTAAAAAGTTCCCAATTTCTATGTTTGTTTTGATAACTCAAATTTGACTTTGTTGGTGCTTGAGTAACACCTAAATGATTTAAGTTGCCTGTTGCGGAACATAAACCATTACTTATATCTCGTAAAGATTGACTCTTTGCAAATTGACTAAAAAGCATCGAAATTAAATGAGACCAACTGTTAAATCCTTTTTGATATTTATCTGTTTGGTGATTTTTTACTAGTTTATTGAAAATTGAACGGTCTAATCTTTGGATTATTTGACCAAATAAAGTTATCTTTGACATAAGAGAGAGTATTTATGTTGTACAACTCAAAGATAATTTGAGATATTTAAATTCTTTCTCTTTTTTAAACTTTTTTTAAAACGTTTAGGACGCTATTGTAATTATTCTTTACTTTTGTATTAGAATATAAAATTGGTATCATTCTTGAGAAAAGAAATAGTAATAAAATAAAAAATAGAAAAAAATGAAAAGAATTAAATTCGTATGGAGTTTGTTTATAGGTGTTTTAGCATTTAATACACAAGCACAAGTAGATAAAGTAGTAGCACCAATAATGACTTTTGAAAAAACACTTCATGACTGGGGAACAATTAATGAAGGAGAAATTGTTGAAACAGATTTTGTTTTTACAAATACAGGAAAAACAGATTTAATAATTACTAGAATTAAAGGAAGTTGTGGTTGTACCGTACCAAGTAATTGGAAAAGAGAGCCTATCGCACCAGGAGAAACTAGTAAGTTTCATGTAAAGTTTAATTCAAAGCACAAACCTAATAGACAACTAAAAACAGTTACAGTTACGTGTAATACGGTTAAAGGACGAGAGTCTGTGCGTATTAAGGCACAAGTTATTCCAAATCCAGAAATGGAAAAAAATAGAGCAGAAAGAGCAGCTAAACGTAAAGTAATAAGAGCACAGAGGTTAAAAGAAAGACAAGCTATAATTGATGCAGAAAAGAATAACACAAAAAAAATAAAGGGTAAATCTATAGTAAAAAAGGAGAATAAAAATACGACATATACAGACGAAAAGAAAATAGAAAAAATACAAGAGAAAGAAGAAAGAAAGAGAGGGAAAGCAGAGAAAAAGTTAGATAAACAAAGAAAAAAAGCAGAAAAGAGAGCCGAAAAAAAAGAGAAGGAATTAAAACGCGAAGAAAAAAATAGAAAAAGAGAATTAAAAAAAGCAGAAAAAGCAAGAAAGAAAGCTGAAAAGGCGAGGAAAAAAGCAGAGAAAATAGCTAAAAAACAAGAAAAATTGCAAAAGGCAGTAAAAAAAGCTACAATTAAAGTAGAGAAATTAGAAAACAAATTAGTAAAAATGCAAAGCAGATTTGATAAGTTAGAATCGAAAGGGAAATTATCTCCTAACGATATTACAAAAAGACAATTAGATATGCAAAAGCAAGTAGATAAGATTAATAAGGCCAAAAGAAAATTACAAAAAGCACAGCATAAATTGTAAGACACTATCTATCCTAAAAAGTGTGGGGTGTGTAGATTTTTTCTTGGGGTTCGATTATTTTATAGTCGAACCCTTTTTTAAATAGAGTAATAAATACGAGTATTTATACCAACTCAACATCAAAACGCTATAAATTACTTATCATATCAATTCAATTCCAAAATGCGCTAAATAGATTTGAACTATTTTTATGTTTTACAATCTTTAAATTTAAACCATAACTATGCTATGCTTGAAATTTAATTGGTATTAGTTGCTAATCTAGCTAAATTTATAAGCTCAAAGAAACACTTAAAATAATTTGTTCAGGTTTTGTGTCTAGTCTGTTCAAAATACCGTTCGTTTCATCCTTAAGAGTTAAGATATTATCAGACACTCCTTTTTCATAACGAACATCAACTCGTATTTGTTTGTGGATTTGTATTGCCAAACCAACTTGTAGGTTAACCGATAAGTCATTTTTAATATCAATGTTATCCACATCAAAACCTTCAAACTCGTTTTCTAGCACATATTGAAAGGAAGGACCTGCAAAAATACTTACACCAGATTATAGACCATTAAAAAGAGATACTGAATATCAAAAAAGGGTTAAACGAAAGAACTTTAGCAGAAGAGCAGCGATAGAACTTGTAATTGGTCATTTAAAAACCGATTTTAGAATGGGACAAAACTATCTTAACGGTAAAAATTCATCACAAATCAATACTTTTTTAGCTGCAACTGGTTGGAATTTAAAAAAGATGATGAAGAAATTAAAACTGGAACTTGAAAAAATATTTAATTATTTAAAATTCCATTTTTTAAGCAAAATTATGTTTCTTAATTTTGACTTCATAAGGAATGACTATTTGCTGTATTTCTCAGCAGTTATTTCCGCTATTTTTACAATAACTAGAATCGCTTTTTCTAAAGATTCAACAGGAACGTATTCAAAACGCCCATGAAAATTATGACCTCCAGCAAAAATATTAGGACATGGTAAGCCCATATACGATAATTGAGAACCATCAGTACCTCCACGTATGGCTTTAATTAAAGGCTTAATATCTAATTGTATCATAGCCTCTTCCGCAATATCAACAATATGCATTACAGGTTCTACTTTTTCACGCATATTAAAATACTGATCTTTTATTTCAACTTCCATGGTATTTGCACCATATTTATCATTAAAATTATCTACAAGTTCTCTAAAAAAAACTTTACGAGCTTCAAATTTTTCACGATCGTGATCTCTAATAATATAACTAAATTCCGTTTTTTCAACAACACCATTTAATCCATGTAAATGATAAAAACCTTCATAACCTTCCGTAGTTTCTGGAGTTTCATTTAGAGGCAATGCTCTAATAAATTCAGAAGCAATAGACATAGAATTTACGAGTTTCCCTTTTGCATATCCAGGATGTACAATTCTTCCATTTACAGTTACTTTTGCACCAGCAGCATTAAAATTTTCATACTCTAATTCTCCAACTTGAGAACCATCCATTGTATAAGCCCATTCCGCATTAAATTTTTTTACATCAAACTTATGCGCACCTTTTCCAACCTCTTCGTCTGGCGTAAAACTAACACGAATTTCTCCATGTTTAATTTCTGGATGTTCAATTAAATATTTCATTGCGCAAATAATCTCTGTTATTCCAGCTTTATCATCAGCTCCAAGTAGTGTAGTACCGTCTGTTGTTATTAAAGTTTGTCCTTTGTACAATAACAAATCTTCAAAATAATCTGGAGATAAAATAATATTTTCTTCTTTATTTAAAAGAATGTCTTTCCCATCGTAATTTTTATGAATTTGCGGTTTTACATTAGAGCCAGTATAATCTGGACTGGTATCTATATGCGATATAAAGCCAATAGTTGGTACAATATGAGTTACATTACTTGGTAGAGTTGCCATAATATAACAATGTTTATCAATAGTTACGTCTTGCATTCCAATTTTGTTTAAATCATCTACAAGAACATTCGCTAAATCCCATTGCTTTTCAGAGCTAGGAAAATCGGCTTCGTTTTTAGGATTAGACTGTGTGTCAATTTTTACATATCGAAAAAATCTATCAATTATTTGTTGCATTTTATATTCAATTAAGATTACTTCAAAGATACAAAATTAATAGCTGATATTATTTAAAAATTCAATTTTTGATATTATCGCAATCGATTCACATAATCGTGTGTCTAGGTGTTCGTTGCCATATATTTTGGTTGTTATTTCATAATAATCAGTTGGACTATTGAGAATAAATAATTGAAAATAATAGTAATCTAAATCTCTTTTTTTTCCTTTAGAAACAAACCACAAACTAGGTTTTTCTTTAAAAGTATCAAATTTGAATTTAAGGTTTTGGAGCTTTGTGGCATGTAAATTTTCGATAACTTTATTTTTAAAAGAATCGTCTAAAATTAATTCGCCACTATTTAATGCAATATCTAAGATGTAAGTTTCCGATAGTTGTTTTGTTGTGTCAGCTGTATAAATTTGGGTTTGAATATTGTCATAATAAAGGTTCGTTTTCCAATGTTTTGGCGTTTGAATGCTAAATTTTTTTTTGATATCAATAACCTTTTTTGTATTAGATAGATTTGATACCTCACAAATAAAATCTTTTTGTAAATTACTTTTTTGTTGGCAACTAAATAGTATTTGTATCGTAATTAGTAGTATTAAAAAATGCTTCATTTGGATATTTTGGTTACAATATAATTGAGATGTAAAAGTATAAAAATATTTCAAATCTATTTAGCTCATTTTGAAATTGAATTGGTATAAGCAGGAGTTCATTATAAAAATTAAGTGTCTTTTTAGTTTAAAAAAAAGCACAAACTTAAAAGTTTGTGCTTTAAGTAGAATTGTTACCAAAAATAAAATTTAATTGTGAATTAAACTAATAGGTACTTCTTCATAGCAATGTGTTATATAAAGTAAATTTATTCTAATTATACTTCAAATATAGATTGCTATGTTCTTTAATACAATAGCTAATACAAATAGCGATTATTTCAATTCATATTTGTTATTATTGGTTTTAAATTTGTTTTGAAATGTAAAATTAATTTCCAAATCAACCTAGATACAGTTAAAAGTCTTTAAAAGCTATTCTAAATTAGAGAGTAAAGAAAATTTAATAAAATTAAAAAAGAATTAAAACATTTTTTTAATCATCCTTAATTTATGAGTGTGTCTGTTTCTTTCTTGATTGTAAATACCGCTTTGATCTAAACGATCTAATCGAACCTTACCACTAGCATGAATAATATAATTGTTGGCTAATATAATTCCAACATGCGTAATAGTACCTTCCGCATTATCGAAAAAAGCTAAATCTCCAGGTTCACTTTCTTCAATAAAACTAAGAACTTCTCCTTGTTTTGCTTGTTGAGAAGCGTCCCTAAATAATTTATAGCCATTTATTCGATATACCATTTGTGTAAAACCAGAACAGTCGATACCAAATGGTGTTTTTCCTCCCCAAAGATAAGGAGCGTTTAGATACATAAATGCAGTATCAATAATACTATTTTTTGTAAGTGATGCTTCTAGTATTTTGCCATCAAATGTATACTCTCGATTATTTATTTTAAATTGTTTTTGAGAATAATTTGGTAATATTGCACCAATAGATAATGGAATTAATTTTTTCTCTTTGGTAGATGCATAATTTATCAATTCAATTGAAAAAACAGGTGTTGTATTTTGTAGCGTATTAAAATAATCTTCGTTTATTTCTTCAACTTGTTTGTGGTCAATCCAACCTCTATATCCATCAAAAGCTAATTTAATATAGAGCCATTGTTTTTTCGTTTCCAAAACGGTAAAATGCTCCCCAAAAAGTACTTGAGAAATCATTTCACTTGTGTCAGAAGGTTCAATTCTTAATGGAATACTATTTAAATTGCAAATTCCGTAAATCATAAATTATTTTCTAGGCTAACTAATTTGTAACTAAATATTTTCAATTACGATGGCACTTGCACCACCACCACCATTACAAATTGCAGCAGCTCCAATTTTAGCATTATTTTGTTTTAATACATTAATTAGCGTTACAATAATACGAGATCCAGACGAACCTAAAGGATGACCTAAAGAAACGGCACCACCATTTACATTTACAGTACTATTATCCAATCCTAAAATTTTCATATTTGCTAAGCCTACAACAGAAAAAGCCTCATTAAATTCGAAATACGAAACATCGTCTAAGTTAATATTTGCTTTGTGTAATGCTTTAGGTAAAGCTTTTGCAGGAGCAGTAGTAAACCATTCAGGTTCTTGAGCAGCATCAGCATAACCTCTAATAATAGCAAGAGGTTTTAAACCTAATTCAGTTGCTTTGTCTTTACTCATAATTACTAAAGCAGAAGCTCCATCATTTAATGTTGAAGCGTTTGCAGCTGTAACAGTACCATCTTTTGTAAATACAGGTCGTAATGTTGGAATACGTTCCATTTTAACATTTTTATATTCTTCATCTTCATTAAGAATAATGTTATCGCCTCTTCGTTGTGGTATTTCTACAGGAATGACTTCCTCTTTAAATTTACCATCTGCCCATGCTTTTGCAGAACGATTATACGACTCAATTGCAAAATTATCTTGATCTTCTCTAGAGAAATTGTGTTCGGATGCGCACAAGTCTCCACAAGTTCCCATGTGTTTATTGTCATAGACATTAGTTAAACCGTCAAATACCATTCCATCAGTCATGGTCATGTTACCAAGTTTTTGACCTTTTCGTGTAGATACATAATGCGGTACAGAAGACATGTTTTCCATTCCTCCAGCAATAATAATATCTGCATCACCACATTTAATTGCTTGTGTTGCTAACATTACAGCTTTCATACCAGAAGCACATACTTTATTTACGGTAGTGCATGGAGTACTATCAGGTAATCCTGCAAAAATAGCAGCCTGTCTAGCAGGAGCCTGTCCAAGACCTGCTTGCAATACATTTCCCATATATACTTCATCAACTAATTCTGGTTTTAAGCCAATTTTATCAATAGCAGCTTTTATAACGGTAGCACCTAATTTTGTTGCAGGAATGGTTGATAAACCTCCTAGAAAACTTCCCATTGGAGTTCTTACAGCAGAAACAATTACAACTTCTTTCATGTGTGTCTTTTTAGTAATTTAATATTTACTGCGAAATTAACCATTTTCTTTTATTTTAGTTACTATCTCGTCTTATTTTTCTATTTTTGATACCCATTAGTTTACTTTATGAAGGATACACTTAACAAAATTTATCAAAATCACGCACTTATCTATAAATTTATTCTTTTTATAGCTACTACGATACTAATAGTTTATTTATTTCCTAAAGGAGTATATTTTAAATTTGATATTCAAAAAGGAAAAATTTGGCAATATGAAAGTTTGTATGCTCCATTTGATTTTGCAATTCAAAAAACAAAAGAAGAAATTAAGAAAGAAGAAAATCGAATAAAAAAGAACAAGCATTTATACCTTTTTTACGATAAAAAAATAGAACCAAAAATATTAAGGATATACGATAAAAAATTTTCTTTGATTTTAGAAGACTCCATATTTAATGATATTAATAAAAAAAATGTGATTAATTATGGAAGACAATTTTTAATGAACACCTATAAAATAGGTTATACCACTTATAAAATAGATGGAGGGCATATTGTTACGCTTGTAAAAGGAAATGAAGCTGTTGACGTATTGTCTGATAAATTAATTGTAGAGAATACCATTACCACTAAAATAGATGATTATTTTAAAGGCAGTAGATATGTCAATTTTAAATCTGAATTTAAATCCATATTTGTTGAAATTCTTAAACCAAATGTTTTTTTCGATGAAAATTATACAACAAAGGCTTTAGAAGAAGAATTAAAAAATATTTCAACTACAGAAGGGAAAATATCAGAAGGAGATTTGATTATGTCAAAAGGAAATATAGTTGATGCTAAACGATTTAAAATTCTAAATTCCTTAAAAAAAGAATACAATACACAACAATTGAGTGATTCTAATTATTATTGGTTAATTTTAGGATATACCATTTTAGTAGCATTAGTTTTAATGATGTTATTATTATTTTTAAGAAAATATAGAAAAGATATTTTTGATAATAATAATAAAATAACGTTTATATTCTTTAATATTTTATTAATGGTGTTTTTGGTAACATTAACCATAAAATTTAGACCAAATTATATATTTGCGGTACCATTAATTATTTTACCAATTGTAATAAAAGCATTTTTTGATGCTAGGTTGGGATTAATTACACATGTATTAACAGTGTTATTACTTGGTTTTATTGTGCCAAATAGTTTTGAATTCATATTTCTACAAATAATAGCTGGTATTGTTACAATATTAACAGTATCTGAATTGTATAAAAGAGCAAATTTATTTATTTCAGTAGGACAGATTACCATCATTTATATGTTAGCATATTTTGCATTTTTTATTATACAAGAAGGTTCGGCAAGACATATTAAAGGAACTTATTTTGCACTTTTTGCTTTAAATGGAGTACTGGCATTATTATCACAATATCTAATTTGGATTTATGAGAAAATATTTGGTTTGGTTTCCGATGTATCTTTGTTGGAATTATCGAATACTAATTCAAAGTTATTGAGAGAATTAAATGAAAAAGCTCCAGGAACATTTCAGCATTCTATGCAAGTAGCAAATTTAGCTGAAGCATCCGCAAATGAAATAGGAGCTAATGCAATGTTAGTTAGGACAGGAGCATTATACCACGATATTGGTAAAATGTTGAATCCGATGTTTTTTACAGAAAACCAGTCCACCAATGTAAACCCTCATAATGAATTGTCGCCAAAAGATAGTGCTAAAATTATCATCGATCATATTATTAAAGGAATTGAATTAGCAAAAAAGTACAGTCTGCCAGATCGAATTATTGATTTTATTAGAACACATCACGGAACTAATTTAGTTTATTATTTTTATAAGCAGCAAGAAGCGTTAACGCCAGATGACGTTAATATAGATGATTTTAGATATCCAGGACCAATTCCTTTTTCAAAAGAAACTGCAATCTTAATGATGGCAGATGCATCAGAAGCAGCATCTAAAAGTTTAAAAGAGCCTACTGCACAACTTATTGATGACCTAATTGAAAAGGTAATTAATGGACAAATGAATAATGGACAATTTATGAATGCAAATATTACGTTTAAAGAAATTCAAACTATTAAAAAGGTGATTAAAAAGAAGTTAATTAACATTTATCATCTACGGATAGAGTACCCAGAATAAAAAGTTAAAAAAATGTTGTGTTATTCCATTTCAAGTTTTATCTTTGCATTCGCAAAAAAAAAGTTCTTTGCATATTAAAAATTGGAGAGGTGCCAGAGTGGTCGATCGGGGCTCCCTGCTAAGGAGTTGTACCTTTACGGGTACCGGGGGTTCGAATCCCTTCCTCTCCGCATTTTTTTAATAAAATTTTTTAAGAAGTTTAATTATTTCTTAAGATAACCTTCGGGGTGTAGCGTAGCCCGGTTATCGCGCCACGTTTGGGACGTGGAGGCCGCAGGTTCGAATCCTGCCACCCCGACAATACTAAAATGCAAGTCTGCATTTAATGGAGGCGTAGCTCAGCTGGATAGAGCATCGCCCTTCTAAGGCGACGGTCACAGGTTCGAATCCTGTCGCCTTCACTTAAAAACCCTTCTAAAAGAAGGGTTTTTTACTTTCTAAAACTGTTGCATTCTAAAAAATTGCTTATTAATACATAGAGGCTGATAGAAAAGTGTATTTTTTATTATATATCTTAAATAAAATTTTCTATGTAACTTTATTTTTAGATCTTGTATAACGATCTTCTTACAGCCTCACTTAATTGATTCCAAAGAATACAATGTCCAAATTCTAAACGAAACATTTCATACTTTTTCATGGTATAGGTCGAACTCAGGTTATTAAATTAAACCTCTAAGAGTTAAAACTCTTGAAGGTTTAAAATACCATTATAAAAACGTATAATTATTTTAATCTAGTTAAAAAACAAAGAATATAGTTATTACTCTTTACTAATAGTAAACGTTTTCGTTTCGTCTCTTATAGTAATCTTTGCTATATACAAGCCTTTTTTATAAGTACGCATATCAAAAGACAAGTTATTTTTTTCTCTAAAGTTTTTTGTATGAATAAGTGTGCCATTAAAACGATAAATAGATATGCTTCCAGATTTATTTTCATTAAAACGAAAGTTTACATAACTCTTTGTTGGATTTGGATAGATACTCATTGTAGTATTTGAGTAATTTTGTATACAGTTTTGAACTTTAAAAAATTGTATTGGAGCCGAATTCCAAACAGGTCCAACACTAAAACCAATAGCGTATAATTTTGTTGGATCAAATGTTCTAGAAGTCCAACTATTATTAGCTGATGGAACACCTATAAGGTCTGTCAAATTGATGTTGCTTGGTGCTGTACCAAGAGCAACCCATCCTACATAATAATCTGCAGTAAAACTCCATGTTGTAAGGTCAAATTCTGAAATTCTTATGTGATATCCATCTTCATTCATGCTGCAACTACCATCTATTTCAACTTTCGATGCGCATAGTCTTTTAACCGATTGCGGTCCATACTTTGATGGTTTTGTGCCTTCTGATACGATGTTTTTGATTTCAAAACATGCCTTTTCTTTTTGATCGATGCAATTTTGAACTTTAAAAAATTGTATTGGAGCCGAATTCCAAACAGGTCCAACACTAAAACCAATAGCGTATAATTTTGTTGGATCAAATGTTCTAGAAGTCCAACTATTATTAGCTGATGGAACACCTATAAGGTCTGTCAGATTGATATTACTTGGTGCTGTACCAGGAGCAACCCATCCTACATAATAATCTGTAGTAAAACTCCATGTTGTAAGGTCAAATTCTGAAATTCTTATGTGATATCCATCTTCATTCGTACTACAACTACCATCTATTTCAACTTTTGGTAGGCAAAGCTCTTTTACAGATTTAGGGCCATACTTAGAAGATTCGGTATGTTCGGTTACAATGTTTTTAATTTCAAAACATGCCTTAATCTCTTGACTGTGGCAGTTTTTAACTTTAAAAAATTGTATTGGGGCAGAGTCCCAAACAGGTCCAATACTAAAACCAATAGCATATAATTTTGTTGGATTAAATGTCCTAGAAGTCCAGCTATTGTTTACTGATGGAATACCTATAAGGTCTGTCAGATTGATATTACTCGGAGCTATTCCAGGAGCAACCCATCCTTCATAATAATCTGTAGTAAAACTCCATGTTGTAAGGTCAAATTCTGAAATTCTTATGTGATATCCATCTTCATTCATACTACAACTACCATCTATTTCAACTTTTGGTAGGCAAAGTTCCTTTACAGGTTGTGGTCCATATATAGAAGGTTCCGTATGTTCCGTTACGATATTTTTAATCTCAAAACATGCCTTGTCTTTTTGACAGTTTTGAACTTTAAAAAATTGTATTGGAGCCGAATCCCAAATTGCTCCAACACTAAAGCCAACGGCGTATAATTTTGTTGGATCAAATGTCCTAGAAGTCCAACTATTATTAACTGATGGAATACCTATAAGATCTGTTAGATTGATATTACTTGGAGCTATTCCAGGAGCAACCCATCCTTCATAATAATCTGTAGTAAAACTCCATGTTGTAAGGTCAAATTCTGAAATTCTTATGTGATATCCATTTTCATTACTACTACAGCTACCATCTATTTCGACTTTTGGTAAGCATAATTTTTTAATAGATTGAGGTCCATATTTCGATGGGTTTGTATCTTCTGAATCGATGTTTTTTATTTCAAAACATGCCTTTACTTTCTTTACTTTTTTTAATACAACATCATCAATAAAAATAGCATCTAACAAATTACTTTTACCTTTAATACGTATTTCTAATCTGTTATAACCGTTACTAATATCTCCAGCATCCAAGTTGAAATAACCTAGTTTTTGCCTCCAATCTGTAGATGGAGTACCTATTCCTTCACAACCTCCAGGATTGTAAAATACAGCATTAATATAAGTACTCGTATGCACAATTTTCTCTAGGTCACAATTATCATTATTTCTGAGTACAAACTCAAGTTGAAGAGGTTTTTCATCGTCTTCAACAGTATTAATTTCTCTGGATACATAGCAAGATACTTCGTAAGAATATGCCTCGGACAATGTTTCTGTAATAGTTCCTTTAACCGATTCGCCAGTAGTTGGATCAGTCGAACTATTAAACATGTGTACATATCGTTTATTTGTTTCGCCATTAATACGAGGAAGAAGTATATTTTTTACATGACAATCTCGATATCCATAATAGTCATATAAATCAGGAGAACACCAGTTTACAGTTAAAAATTGCCTTCGGCAACCATTGCTCCAACCAGAGGCATGATCTACCTGATTAATAGTGGTTGAAGCAATGCCATTTTCGAACCCAGGATTTTCAATTAAGTTTTGGCCCATTAATATATGAGCGCTCAATACAATAAAAAGTAAAATACATTGTTTCATGTTGATTTATTTTAAATTAATTAATAAAAATTCTTTTATACCAAGTTGACATCAAAATAAGCTATAAACTCTTTATCTTTTTTCATTCTATTTCACTTAAAATTATAACCGTAGCAGAGGCTATGCTTACAATTTTTCGATTGTATAATAAAAAAATATTTTAATTTTTTTGACTCATCTTAAAATCAAATTGGTATTATTTCCTTACTCTATTATATTGGCTTTTCAGGTTTCCGCCATTAGATCTATCTATCTATCTATATGGGTACGTAATAGATATTCATTACCCAAAAAAAATGGGAAAAAGAAAAAAATAAAATTTGCTTAAGCAAAATTCCCTATTTCGTATAAAATTGTTTATTTTTTTATGTAAAAAATAAAAGAGAATAATAGTAATAAGATACAGCCTATTATTAATTTAAGTGAAGTATTATTTTTACGAAGTACAATTGTATTAGTATCGCCTGTTAGTATAAAAGTTGCCCAATAATAGGGTAATAATTCTATGGATTGATGCGTTTTTAAGTATTGTGTTTTAGCAAGTTGTAAAGCTTTTGACTTTGTTTTTCCAATTACAATATTTTTATAGAATGCATCTAAAATGTTATTACTAGATTTTTCATTAACATTCCATAACGATGCTAAAACACTTTGCGTACCATTATAAAAAAAACCTCTCGATAAATTTATTACACCTTCTCCAATGGCTAAATCTCCATCGCTGGTTTTACAAGCATCTAAGATAACTAAGTTTGCATTATTTTCAATACCAAACATTTCATTTAAAGTTAGTTTTTTATCTCTAAAAGCAATCCAAGGCTCATTTGTTAGACTGTCTAGACCTGCATGTGTATTTAAATGAATGATTTCATATTTATTACTATTTTTTAGGAAATTACTTTTTGTTCCTCTCTCTTTTGTTAGAATTTTGGAGGATTTATATTGCTTAATTTTTTTTATGGATTTTTCTGAGGTTGTTAATTCAGGTAAATTACCTATTAAAAATTGCGTTGGTGCGATTCCTAATATTTTATTTTTTGCGATATTTTTTTTTTGAATTATTTGTTCAAAAACAGAGAATGATTGTAAGTAGGAAATTTCTGTATTTTGCACCAAATAATTTTGTATGGGTTCTTTCTTTAAATTGGTTGATAAAGCTTCAAATGGGAAATTTTGTAATGTGTAATCAGAAATAACAATTAATTTTTTGTTCGTTATTTTTTTTATTGCGTTATCAAAAGCAAATAATTTTTTAAATACAGCATATCCTATTGTATGGTATGCTTTAATTTCATTTTTAGTTAAAATAGGTTTTGTTAAACTTAGTTTTAATTGTTTTAATTGGTTTTGTAATTGATTTGTATTTTCTATTTTAAATAGTATTTTTTCTTCTTTATTACAAAATAATCCATAGCCATTTTTTTCGTTGAGTATATATTCAATAAAGCATTTTTTTTTAGAAGTATATTTTTTGACTATTTGATTTAAAGAAACTGTTTTTATTTCTTTTTTTATTTTTACATAATCGGGATATTGTCGCTTTATAGAATCCATAAAAGCAATATAGATTTTATTTTCTTTTGCGTATAAAGTTTGGATTTTTTTATTATTAGGATTGCTTTGTAGTTTTTTGTTTAATTCAATTTGTCTGTAGTGTAACGAGTATTCTTTTTCTATTATTTTTTTTGGAATATTTAAAGCCAACTTTGCTTGTAAATTTTTTATATCTTCTTGGAGTAGTAAAGCTTTATTTTTTTCCATAAAGTAAAAAGCTTCATCTGGTTTATTTAACAAATAACAAATTTCAACACCAAGCATATAAGTATTAACACCTCTTTTAATCCAAAATAACTTAGACAATTCATTACTACTATTATAGCGAATTAATGATACTAGTTCGTCAATAAGATACAAAGTTTCTTTACCTTTATATAGATAATGTTTTTCCTTTTTTTCTTTAAATGCGTATACATATTGGTTAGCTAAATCAATAAGAAAAGCGAATATATCTTGTGTTGCCGAAGCGTTTTTTATTTCATTTATTGTAGGTAAAATAAATGGATATTTTAATTTTGTTTGTTTGGATAAAATGGTATTTATAGCTTTTTGAAAATAGGATATTCTTTTATCTACAAATATTTTGTTTAAATTATAACCCATATTATCATAAGCAATTGCAATTTGTTCCTTATCTGAAGACTCATTAATTACTTTTTGATAAAATTTCGTGGCTACCTTGTGTTTTTTTAATTTTGAATTTAGTAAACCGATGTTTATTGCACCACTTAAAAAACCTATAGTATCTTTTTTTTGTAAATAGTAATTATAGGACTTATTGTATAATTTTAGTGCGTTGTCATACTCTTTATAGGCATCGTAAATTATACCTAAATTATTATACATTATATTTAATTTTTTTTCTTTAATTTTTTTACTAAATGTTGTGTTATTTATTTTTTCTTCGATTATTTTTTGATGTAATTTTACAATCTTTAAATCTTTATTATTTTCAATTGTGTCGATGATAGATTCATACATTTCAGCATATATCCAAATAAATTTAAAACGAATAGTTATTTCATCTGTACTATTTTTTGTGAGTTTCTTATTCGACATGAGTGTATTTAAGTATTGAAAAGCACTATGAAAATCTCCTTTTTGTTTTGCTATACTTGCTAATCTTTTATAAGAATAAACAACATATTTGGCACCTCTATTTTCAGTAATAATATTTTTGTAAATTTTAACTCCTAGGCTTATATTTTGAGTTTGTTCGTAACATTTTGCTAAATATACTCTACTGCGATTTAAGTGATAATATTGTTTTTGGTTTTTAAATAATGAAGTAGATTTTTTTAAGAATAGTATTGCTTTTTCAAAATCTTTCGTTTTCTTATAAAGCAATCCAAGATGGTAATATATAACACTTATTTCATTAGGATGATTTTTGATGTCTTTTTGAAGTAGTAGAGTCTTGAATTTTTTTATTTTTTTAGAATTTGAATCAAGTTTATTGATACTATCAATTCTGGGAGTAGATATATTTTGAGCTTTTAGATGAAGAAACAAAAATAAAAGAAAAAATAAGAAAATACTTTTAGGGGAAAAAATCATTTTTGATGTAAATATACAGAAGATTTTCTCTAAAAGCAATATATTTAGTGAACTCATTAAAAAAAATAAATGAGTTCACTAAACTATTACAATTATGGATTAATTACTTTGTTGTATTTGGTTGGTTTTCCTTCAAAAAATGAAAGAGGACAATCTATTGCGGATAAATTTAATTGATTAATAATACTGTCAGGACTTGCATAGGGATCAAAATTAATAATTTTTGCAATTTCAGCAGCAACAACAGGTGCTGCAAAGGAAGTGCCATCTACATTATAGCCTTCAAAAAGTATATCTTCTCCAGGTGCGTAATAGTCAACATTATTGGCACCATAATTAGAAAACCAAGCCACGCCAGAGAAATCGGAATTAGTGGCAGCAACAGCAATAATGTTATTATGCTTATATGATGATGGATAATGAAATGTACTATCATTATTGTTATTAGAATTTCCTGCAGAAGCAACTACCATTACATCGCTGTGTTCATTTAACAAGTTTGAAAATATGGTATTGGTAAAATCTCCAAATCCATCATCGTACCAGCCTAGACTCATTTGCACAATATCCGCTTTATTTAAAGCATCATTTAGTGCACAAACTAAGCCAAAATATTTAGTCTCTCCATTGTTATCACAAACTTTTAACGGTAATATTTGATGATTAATACCTAGAGATTTGAGACGGCGAACAATAATTGACGTAACAATAGTACCATGCTTACCTAGATTGTCATCGTATGAGTTGTGATCTGTGTTTACAAAATCCCAACCAGATAAGCCTTCTTCGTAATCAGGAGCTTTATATAAGAACTTAGAAGGTGTTATGCCATCTTTAAAAAGAGGTAAATTAGTGTCAATACCAGTATCTAATACAGCAATGGTAATACCATTATTATAAGGTTTTATGTACGATTCATAACTAAAATCAATATCTGTTCCCATATATGAAGAGTCCATATCAAGTGAAAAAGTAAATTCATAATCAACATCTAATATAGCATTGCTATAAATACCAGGAATATCATCACCATCCTCAATAGCTTGTTTTTTAGGTTCAATATCAATATTTCCACCAAAAAACCATTTTTCGATATTTCTATCAGGACATCTATGGCATGTTTCATAGCTAAAGACACTATAAAATCGTCGGAGCATATTTTTAGTAGTATCGGGCGTTCCATGTTTGTATTGTATTATGAGCTCACTTTGTGAGTATAATAGAGGACTGTTTCCAATTTGTTGTTTTAGTGTAGAATCACTAATGGTTTTATTATTTTCTAATGCGATTTCATCATTTGTACATGAAAAAAAGAGCATTAAAAAAATAATTACGATTGATTTTAGAATACATTTCATAATATTTATATTTTTACGTTATACAATTAGATGGGGCAAAGTTATAATAATGTTACCCAATTATTTTTATGAATATTACAGAAAAATACATAAATGCTTTAATTAAAGGCGATGACAAGGTTATAAAAAAAATTTATTCTAAGTTATATCCAAAAATTAAATTTTACATTTTAGCCAATAGAGGAAAGCAAGAAGACGCATTAGACGTTTTTCATGATGCTTTAATGTATATTATTGTTAGACATAAAGAAAAAAAGATAACGATTTTATCCTTTGAGCCATACTTTTTTACAATTTGTAAAAATTTATGGAAAAAAACTTTAAAAAATAGGGTAATAAAAGCAGATGTTGTTACCCTAGAAAGTAAAGAAACAGATTTGAGTTTATTTATACTAGAACAACAGTGTTTTGATTTTTATATAGAAAAATTCGGTTTAATGTCTATAAACTGTAAGGAAATATTGAGTAGTTATTTTAATGGTTTAAGTTATAAAGATATTTTAAAGGAAAACAATTACACTTCAATCAATACAGTTAGACAACGAGTGTTTAAATGTAGAAAAAAACTCATTGCATTAATTAAAAAAGACAAACGATTTCAAAAAATAAAAAAATGGAAATAAGTTTAACAGAAGAACTTTTGGAGAAAATAGATAAGTATATTACAGGAAAGTTAATTGATTCAGAACTTAATATATTTGAGAAACAACTAAAAGAAAATAAACAATTACAAGAAGAAGTTATATTGCAAAAACAATTAATTAATATAATTGGACAAGAAAAATGGCACACAATAGGTGATGACAAAAAAAATGAAGAGCTACAAAGGTTAAAAGAAAAACTCAGAAGTGAAGAATATCAATTAGTATCAAAAAAAATAAAAAATATTGGAAACTTACATGTAGAAAAGAAAGCAAGATTTAAAATAAAATATTTGTATTATGCAAGCGCAGCTATGATTGTATTTATGGTAAGTATCTTTACATATAATACAAGTCAATCCTTAGATAGTTATTATACTAGTTATGCAAACTGGGAAGAATTGCCATCTTTTGTTGAAAAAGGAAATACAAAAACAGAATTTGTTGTAGGCGAAACCTATTTTAAAAAAGGGAATTATACAAAAGCTATCGAATCTTTTAATTTAGTAGATACTAAAAGTAAGTATTATCCATATAGTTTAATGTATTTAGGAGCAGCTTATGAATTGATAAATAAAGATGAGGTAGCACTCCAAACCTTTGATAAATTAATTAATTTAAAGTATTCCGAAGAGAATACAAAAGGATACTGGTATAAATTATTAATTTATTTAAAAATAAATAATAAAGAAAAATCTTTAGAAGTGTTACATAAAATTTCGGAAAATAAAGGAAATTATAAGTATGAAACTTCTCAAAAATTATTGAAACAGATTAATGATTAATTCTTTGGAAGCATTAAGTCTAGATATGTATTAGTTTATGATAGTATAAGCATAGATGATTTATTTAATAATTAATTTGTGTTAATAATGAAATAATTTAAATATGAATTAATATTTTATTAAATTACGCTTCAAATAAAAACACACTTTATGGTATCATTAAGCACACTAGATTACACATTGATTATCGGGTTTTTCTCTATTGTTTTATTTATTGGAATTTATGTTTCAAAAAAATCAGGTAAAGATTCTACAGAATTTTTCTTGTCAGGAAGAACAATGCCTTGGTGGTTACTTGGATTATCGATGGTTGCAACAACATTTTCTACCGATACACCAAATTTAGTAACAGATATTGTTAGAACAAATGGAGTTTCAGGAAACTGGTCTTGGTGGGCATTTTTAATTACAGGATTATTAACGGTATTTATTTATGCAAAATTGTGGCGAAAATCAAATGTAAATACAGATTTAGAATTCTATGAGTTGCGCTATGGAGGTAAGCCAGCAAAATTTTTGCGAAAATTTAGAGCCATTTATTTAGGCGTTATTTTTAATGTAATAACAATGTCGGCAGTTACATTAGCAGCAATAAAAATTGGAGGAATAATGCTTGGATTAGAGCCATGGCAAACCGTAATTAGTGCAGGTTTAATAACCGTTATATTTAGTGCAGTAGGAGGTTTTAAGGGAGTTGTTTATACTGATTTTATATTGTTTTTTGTAGCAATGGTAGGTGCGATTTGGGCAGCAGTGTATTTGGTAAATTTGCCAGAAGTAGGAGGTTTGACAGCACTCCTAGAAAATGAAAATGTGGCAGGTAAATTATCAATTTTACCAGATTTTAACAATACAGAGGCTGTAATAACATTATTGATTATACCGTTAGCAGTACAGTGGTGGAGTTCTTGGTATCCAGGAGCAGAGCCAGGAGGAGGAGGCTATATAGCACAAAGAATGTTAGCAGCAAAAGATGCAAATCACGCAATAGGAGCAACATTCTTTTTTAATATAATGCATTATGCTTTACGACCATGGCCATGGATTTTAGTCGCATTAGCGTCTTTGGTGGTTTTTCCAGATTTAGCAAGTATTCAAGAGGCATTTCCAAACATAGCAGAAAGTAAATTAGGACATGATTTAGCATACTCAGCAATGTTAACAAAATTACCAAGTGGTTTGTTAGGAATTGTATTAGCGTCTTTAATCGCAGCATATATGAGTACGATTTCTACACAACTAAATTGGGGATCTTCATACATCGTATTCGATTTTTACAAACAACAAATTAATCCAGAAGCATCCGAAAAACGGCTAGTGGCAGTTGGTAGAATAGCAACTGTTTTATTAATGGTTTTAAGTGCTTTATTGGCATTGTTATTACAAAATGCATTGCAATTATTTAATTTGTTATTGGTATTTGGAGCTGGAACAGGATTGATTTTTATTTTACGTTGGTTTTGGTGGCGAATCAATGCATGGAGTGAAATTACAGCCATGTTTGCCTCTGGTATTGTTTCGTTAATTCTTACAATTCCAACAGTAAACACGTATTTATTTGATGCAACAGAAGGTATTCTTCCAAGTTGGGCAAAATTTTTAATTGTTGTAGGAGTAACAAGTTTAGTTTGGATCGTTTCCACTTTTATAACAAAGCCAGAAAGTGATGAGGTTCTTCGTAATTTTTATAAAAGAACACAGCCAGGAGGGCCAGGATGGGCGAAAATTGTCAAAAAAGCGAAAGATGAAAATATAGATATTGTTGCTAATAATGAAGGTTGGAGTGTGCCTTCTGGTATCGTTGCAATGTTATTAGGATGTGTCTTAATTTACAGTTGTATGTTTGCGACAGGTTATTTTATTTATGGAAGATTTGAACTTGCAATACCGATTACAATTACAGCATTGATTTCAGGTTTTTTATTAATAAAAACTTGGTCAAAAATAAAAGCTAACGTTCTTTAGATGGTATAAAGATAATACAAGTTTATCATAGATTAGAAAAAATAATATATAAATACATAAAAGCCTTCACATTGCTGTAAAGGCTTTATCTATATAGCTCCTCCTCAAAGACTCGAACTTTGGACCCTCTGATTAACAGTCAGATGCTCTAACCAACTGAGCTAAGGAGGAGTTTGAACAAAACGATTTACGTTTTGCGAGTGCAAATATAGATAAAATTATTATTGCAACAAACGAAAAAGAACTTTTTTTAAATGTTTTTTAAGAAAGATTTAAGATGTATAAAAGAAACATAATTTAACTCTTTTTTAGTTAATAAGTTATCTTAAAAAAATCATAAAATTTTGTAAAATAAAAAATAGATAAAGATTAAATAAGTATAAATAATTACTAAAATAGTATTTTTACCATTTAAGAAAAAATAGTAATATAAAATTTCATAGCACAAATTAATTCAAATTATACATATCAAATAGAGTCTTCGGTAGACGCTATTCATAAAGAAGATTGGAATGCAATACCTTCAAAAAATATATTTTTAGAATTAATTTACCTAAGAAGTATTGAAAATACAGTTAGTGAAGTAAAGCAATTCATGTATGTCATATATTATGACGATAAAAAAAAACCAATAGGAAAATCTATATTTCAATTGTTAGAGTACGATAGTGCAACATTCAATTACGATACAATTCCCTGTAAAGTAGGAAATACATTATTACGAAAATTTTTGAATAAAAAAATCACAATATTAATTGCAGGGAATATTTTTGCAACAGGAAAGAGTTTTGATTTTAATAAAGAAATTCCAATGAGTACTATTTTTTCTGTAATGAATAAAGTTGTAAATGCATTATATAAGAGTAATAAAACCATAAATTATACCATTTTTAAGGAATTTATACCAAGCAATAAAAATGCAAATTTATTAGTTAAAAAATACAAATACATACAGTTTCATATTGACGATACAATGGAAATGAAATTGAATACTTCATGGAAAAAATTCGAAGATTTACTAAAGGAATTTAAAACAAAATACCGTTCGAGATCAAAGCAAGTAGTATTAAAATCAAGTGTACTTAAAGTAAGAGAACTAACAAAAGAAGATGTAGAAGAAAATGCAAATAAAATAGAAGATTTATATCAACAAGTATTAAAAAATTCAAACTTTAATATAGGCGTGTTTAATGTAGAAACATTTATCCGTTTAAAAGAAAAAATGCCAAAATATTATTTTATTTATGGCTATTTCTTAGAGAACGAATTAATAGGATTTAGAACTTTATTTAAAGCAGGTAAAGTGTTAGAAGCAAGTTTTATAGGAATTGATTATACCAAAAATTTAAAATATAATTTATACCAACGTATGTTGATAGATTATGTAGAATATGGAATAGCAAATAAAATGGAAAAAATTAATTTTGGAAGAACAGCAGAAACCATAAAAAGTTGTGTTGGAGCAGAGCCAGTACGTATGAATTTATATGTAAAAGCAAGAAAAAAAACAGGTAAATTCTTATTAAAATTAATAATAAATAACATACGTCCAACAGAATTTAGTTTGCGAAGACCATTTAAAAAGATACATTATAAATAGACATGGATTCATTAACACAGATAGTATTAGGAGCAGCAGTAGGAGAAGTAGTTTTAGGAAAAAAAATTGGCAATAGAGCAATTTTGTGGGGAGCAATAGCAGGTACAATACCAGATTTAGATGTTTTTGCTAGAATGTTAGTGTCCGATAAAATGACCTCGTTGTTAATGCACCGAGCATTTACACATTCTTTTTTATTTAGTTTTTTAATGGCTCCAATCTTTGGATACTTATTACACAAATTATTTAAAAGGAGTAAAGCAACATTTCGAGATTGGACAATACTATTCTTTTGGGGTTTTCTAACACATATTTTATTAGATGTCCAAACAAATTATGGCACACAATTACTATGGCCATTTCATAATCGCTTAGCAATTAGTAATGTTTTTGTAGTAGATCCGCTATATACAATTCCATTTTTAATTTTTGTAATTGTCGTAATGTTTTATAAACGAACAAACCCAAAAAGAGCAAAAATAAATCGCATAGGTTTGTATGTCAGTACAGGATATTTGGTATTAACATTTCTAATTAAAATGTACACCTATCAAAAATTCACAAAAAGTTTAAGACAGCAAGGCATAAATTACAATCGTATAGAAACAGGACCAACACCATTAAATGCAATTCTTTGGTATGCAAACATAGAAACAGATAAGTATTATTATGTAGGGAATTATTCATTATTAGATAAGAGTGATGTTATTGAATTTAAAAAGTTCGAAAAAAAACAAGAATTAAGAAATCAACTTAAAGATTATCACAATTTTAAAAGAATGAATAAATTTTCTAAAGATTGGTATCTATTAACCAAAGAAAAAGAGGCGATTTTTTACAATAACATTCGCTTTGGTATTTTTGGATTTGAAAAAAAAGACCGAAATTTTGTATTTAAGCAACAAATAGAATTTATTGATGGAGATATTCAATTTAACTCTAAAAGAGAAATGAACAAAGAAGAAAGTATATTTTCAATTTTAAAAAAAATAGTATTAAAAGTTTATGAACGAGCAAAAGGAAAATAATGAAAAGAAAAAAGAGGTTTTAAATGATTTTAAAACCTCTTTTATAAGATATTTTATCTAAACTAGAATGCATTTACATTCGCATATTGGGAAATAATTCCACCCATAATAGCTAGGGAAACAATCCAATAGCCAGTATTAATAGCAATATATTTAAACCCTTTTCTTTCAAACATAGCATTAATAGCTAATATAGGCATGATAAAAAACAAACCATTCGTCGCACCATGTAAGGCACCGTGTTTAAAAGTTCTAAAATTTGTACCATATTTGCTCATAAAATCAAGAAAAGAAGTGTTTAAATCACTACCGCTTTCCATAATATTTGGGTTAGTTAACATCGCAGAAAAAGCTCCCCATTGGTGGATAACAACAAAATGTAAAGCAATAGCAATAAAAAAACTTAAAATAAATGTCAAACCAAAAATTAAAGGCATGTTTACTCCTTTTAATTTTTCGTTGGTAAGACCAGCAGAGTTCATCCAAGCAGTTCCAAAAATTTTTGGATTATACCAAATAAACCCTATTATTAAAGGGATTAAAGCTGCTAATGCAGAAAATAATAAATCAATTTTCATAATGTAAAGTATTTAGTTAGATATCAAAGATAAATAATTTAACTAAAGTAACTAAAGTAACAATAAATTATAATTTAAAAAAGTGATAAAGTATTCTAAAAGAAAATAAAATCATTACGGATCCAGATATCTTATAAAATAAAAATAATTTTTTAGAATTAAAAAAAGAATGTAATTTTTTAGATAATAGAACCTTAATAATATCCATAATTAAAATCCCAAAAACTAAAGTGATTAAGAAATAAACAGCTTTGTTTTCGTATTTAGTTTCTCCATATTTACCGATTAAAACCCAAAAAGATACTACAAATGGATTAAAAAAATTAATGCTAAAACCTTTAAAGAAATTTTGAAAATGTGTTTTGTTACTGCGATTAGCATCTATTTTCTTTTCTTTTTTTAGAAGATAAGTAATTCCAAAACCAAACAAAATTCCAAAACCAATAAGACTTAAATAGGTGTCTAAAAACGAATTGTTTATTAGCGAATTTAATCCTTTTATGATAAGAATGGCATAAAACAAATCGCCTAAAAAAATACCAAAAGCAACACTAAATCCAGATTTAATACCATTTTGGAGCGTTGCGTTTACCAAGATAAATAGCACAGGTCCAATAATAAATAACGTAGCAAAACCATATAATAATCCCTCAAATACAAACATTTTAAACTTAAGATTTAATAGAATGCTAAAGTACAATTAAAAATATGATAAAAATCAGGATTAAAATTACCTTAATGCATATCTTTGCGGAAATATTTTTACGATATGATAAAGACAGATATTCTTATAATAGGAGCAGGTCCAGTGGGATTATTTACCGTTTTTGAAGCAGGTTTATTAAAATTACGATGTCACATTATTGATGCATTACCAATGACAGGAGGGCAACTGGCAGAAATATATCCAAAGAAGCCAATATATGATATACCAGGATATGCATCTGTATTAGCAGGAGATTTAATAAAAAAAATAGAAGAGCAAATAGCACCATTTGAACCAACATATACTCTAGGAGAAAGAGCAGAAACAATAGAAACACAAGAAGACGGTACATTTATAGTTACAACAAGTAAAGGAACAAAGCACCATGCTCCAGTAGTAGCAATAGCAGGAGGACTGGGCTCGTTTGAACCAAGAAAACCACCAATCCCAAATTTAAAAAAATACGAAGATAAAGGTGTAGAATACATTATTAGAGAGCCAGAACTTTATAGAGATAAAAAAATAATAATAGCAGGAGGAGGAGATTCGGCATTAGATTGGTCTATTTTCTTAACAGAAGTAGCAAAAGAAGTCACATTAGTACATCGAAGAACAGAGTTTAGAGGCGCATTAGACTCTGTAGAAAAAGTACAAGAATTGGTAGCAGAAGGAAGAATGAAGTTATTAACCAATTCAGAAATAAAAGAAATTCATGGAAAGAATCATGTAGAAGCAGTAACAGTAAAACATAAAACAGAAGGAAATCGTAAAGTGGAAGTGGATCATTTTATACCATTATTCGGATTGTCACCAAAGTTAGGACCGATAGGGAATTGGGGATTTGAAATAGAGAAAAATGCAATAAAAGTAGATAACGCAACAGATTATAGTACAAATATAAAAGGAATATTTGCTATTGGCGATGTAAATACATATCCAGGAAAATTAAAGTTAATATTATGTGGATTTCATGAAGCAACAATAATGGTGCAATCCGCATATAAAATAATAAATCCAGAAGCAAAAAAGTTGGTAATGAAATATACCACAGTATCTGGAGTAACAGGCTTTGATGGTGTTAAAAAAGAACAAAAAAAAGCAGTTATTAAAAAGATGTAATAAGAAGATAATTATTTTTTCGTGTAAGATATTTTACTTACTTGCGAAAGCATAATGTAGCATACACAAAAATAGAATGGAAGAAAATACGATAGAAATAAAAATTACCGATAGAGAAGGTATAGTCCATACAGTAGAAGCGCCAACCGATATGAATATGAACCTAATGGAAGTAATTCGATCTTATGAATTAGCACCAGAAGGAACAGTAGGTATTTGTGGCGGAATGGCAATGTGTGCATCTTGTCAATGTTATGTAGAAACACCAAATTTACCATTGCCAGAAATGTCTGAAGAGGAAGAAGATATGCTAGACCAAGCATTCTATGTAGAAGATAATAGTCGTTTAGGATGTCAAATATATATGAAGGAAGAATTAAATGGTCTACAAGTAACTTTAGCACCAGAATCGGAGGTAGAATAATGGACTATTAATCTAAAAAATAGTAGTACGCTATTTATTTGTAGAAAACTCAAAAAAATATTTTATTTACTTGCAAAAAGTGTAAATTTGTACTTCAAAATTTCTACAAACAAAAAGAGAAATTATATTTATGGATAAATTTTCATTTCTAAATACTGTACATGCAGGTTTTATAGAAGACTTGTATCAAAAATACTTACAATATCCAGATGCCGTTGAGCCAAGTTGGAGGAGCTTTTTTCAAGGATATGATTTGGCAAATACAGATTTTTCTCTAAACGGAGAAAAAAAGGAAACCGTACAAATTCCAGAACAAGTACATAAAGAATTTCAAGTAATTGAAATGATAAATGCGTATCGATCAAGAGGACATCTGTTTACAAAAACAAATCCAGTTAGAGATCGTAGACAATATGTGCCAACTTTAGCATTACAAAATTTCGGATTGTCAGAAACCGATTTATCAACACATTTTGAAGCAGGAGAAATATTAGGGATAGGAAGTCAATCACTAGAAAAAATAGTAAACCATTTAGAAGCAATTTATTGCGATTCGATAGGAGTAGAGTATATGTATATTCGAAATCCAGAAGAGATAAAGTGGTGGCAGAGTAAATTAAATAAAAATGACAACCACCCAAAGTATACATTAGAAGCAAAAAAATATTTACTATCAAAATTAAATCAAGCAGTAACATTTGAAAGCTTTTTACAAACAAAATATGTAGGGCAAAAACGATTTTCATTAGAAGGAGGAGAAACTTTAATTCCAGCAATAAGTGTAGCGCTTTTTAACGCAGTAAATGATTTTGATGTTGAAGAAACCGTAATAGGAATGGCACATAGAGGGCGTTTAAGTACGCTAACAAATATTTTCAGAAAACCAGTAAGAGAATTATTTAGTGAGTTCGAAGGAAAAGATTTCGAAGATGAAGATATTGATGGAGATGTAAAATACCATTTGGGATTAACTTTAGATAAAACCTATCAAAACGGACGAAAAATAAAGATGAATTTGGTGCCAAATCCGTCACATTTAGAAACTGTAGATGCCGTGGCAGAAGGAATAACAAGAGCCAAAATTGATAGGAAATATAAAGGAGACTCTTCCAAAATATTACCGATATTAGTACATGGAGATGCAGCAATAGCAGGACAAGGAATTGTGTATGAAGTCATCCAAATGAGTAAACTAAAAGGATATGGAACAGGAGGAACAATACATATCGTAGTAAATAATCAAATAGGATTTACAACCAATTATTTAGATGCAAGATCAAGTACCTATTGTACCGATGTTGCAAAAGTAACCCTATCACCAGTATTGCACGTAAATGCAGACGATACAGAAGCAGTAGTACATGCAATGGAAATGGCATTAGAATTTCGAATGAAATTTAAAAGAGATATATTTATAGATTTATTGGGCTATCGAAAGTATGGACATAATGAAGGAGATGAACCACGATTTACACAACCAAATTTATATAAAGCAATAGCAAAACATGATAATCCATATAAGATTTATGCAGAAAAATTAATAGCAGAAAAATCGGTAGATGCAGCGTATGTAAAAAAGATAACCGCAGATTTTAAAAGCATGTTAGAAATAGAATATGCAAAATCGAAAGAAGATAAATCCTCAAAAGTAAATCCGTTTATGGACGAAGTTTGGAGTGCGTTTAAAAGAAGAGGATTAAAAGAAATGTTGCAGCCAACCAAAACAGGATATGCAAAGAAGAAATTAGAAGGAATTGCAAAAGTAATATCGACAGTGCCAGAAGGAGTAAAATTTATTCGAAAAGCAGAACGTATATTAAAAGGAAGAGAAAAAATGGTCTTTGAAACAGACGTTCTAGATTGGGGAATGGCAGAAAATTTAGCTTATGGAAGTTTACTAGAAGAAGGATATGATGTGCGAATTTCAGGAGAAGATGTAGAAAGAGGAACATTTTCGCATAGACATGCAATTTTACGAGACGAAATATCAGAAGAACGAATCAATTTATTAAATACCAATAAAAATAATAAAGGAGAAATGTATATCTACAATTCTCATTTATCCGAATATGGAGTCTTAGGATTTGATTATGGGTATGCAATGACAAATCCAGATACATTAACAATATGGGAAGCACAATTTGGAGATTTTTCAAATGGAGCACAAATAATATTCGACCAATACATGTCCGCAGCCGAAGATAAATGGAAGCTGCAAAACGGAATAGTAGTATTATTACCACACGGTTATGAAGGGCAAGGTTCGGAGCATTCATCAGCTAGAATAGAGCGTTTTTTACAATTATGTGCAATAGACAATATGAATGTAGCAAATTGTACAACACCAGCAAACATATTTCATTTGTTGAGAAGGCAAATGAAAAGAGATTTTAGAAAACCATTAATTGTATTTACACCAAAAAGTTTATTGAGACATGCAAAAGCAGTATCCTCAATAAAAGAATTAGTAAATGAAGAATTTAAAGAAGTAATAGATGATATAATAGATACAAAAAAAGTAAAAAAAATAGTATTTGTATCTGGAAAATTTTATTATGACTTATTAGCAGAAAGAGAGAAATTAGAAAGAAAAGATATCGCATTAGTACGAATAGAACAATTATTTCCATTACACAAAGAAAAGATTCAAACAATAATAGACAGATATAAAAATGTAACAGAATATATTTGGGCACAAGAAGAACCAAGAAATATGGGCGCGTGGAGTTATATGTTAGAGCGATTTGATATGGTAAAATTAAACCTGTGTTCCAGACCATATTATGCAGTACCGGCAGCAGGATCAAGTACGAGATTTAAAAGAAGACATCAAAGAGTTATTGATAGTGTTTTTTCTTAAAGACTAGAATATTTAGATTAAAAGATATTAGATTAGAAAATAAGAGAACATAAAAAAAATGCAAATTTTGCAGTTAAGAAATAAATAAACTTCCGAAATTTCGGAATAAACAAATAAACGAAGAATCATGATACTAGAAATGAAAGTTCCTTCACCAGGAGAATCCATAACAGAAGTAGAAATAGCGCAATGGTTAGTAGAAGATGGCGATTATGTAGAAAAAGACCAACCAATAGCAGAAGTAGATTCCGATAAAGCTACACTAGAACTACCAGCAGAAGAAAGCGGAATAATTACCTTTAAAGCAGAAGAAGGCGATGCCGTTGCTGTCGGAGCAGTAGTGTGCCTAATTGATATGGATGCGAAGAAACCAGAAGATGATTCTAGCGAAAAAGAAAAGACGAAAAATGAAAAGATTGCTGATAAATCAATAACCAAAATTGATAATTCGACATCCAAAGAAACTTATGCAACAGGAGCAGCATCGCCAGCAGCTAAAAAAGTATTGGCAGAAAAAGGAATAAATGCCAGTACGATAAAAGGAACAGGAAAAGATGGAAGAATAACCAAAGAAGATGCCATTAAAGCAGTGCCATCTATGGGAACACCAACTTCTGGAGGAAATAGAGGAAGCTCACGTAAAAAAATGTCTATGTTACGACGAAAAGTAGCACAGAGATTAGTATCTGTTAAAAATGAAACAGCAATGCTAACTACATTTAATGAAGTAAATATGCAACCAATTTTTGACTTGCGAAAAGTGTATAAAGAAGACTTTAAAGCAAAATTTGGAGTGAGTTTAGGATTTATGAGTTTCTTTACAAAAGCAGTAGTAAGAGCTTTAGAAATGTATCCAGATGTTAATAGTATGATTGATGGAGATTATAAAATAGGATACGATTTTATAGATATATCTATAGCAGTATCAGGACCAAAAGGATTGATGGTGCCAGTAATTAGAAATGCAGAAAATTTAACATTTAGAGGAATAGAAAGCGAAGTAAAACGATTGGCAATACGAGCAAGAGACGGGCAAATATCTGTCGATGAAATGACAGGAGGAACATTTACCATTACAAATGGAGGCGTATTTGGTTCGATGTTATCCACACCAATAATAAATCCACCGCAAAGTGCCATTTTAGGAATGCATAATATAGTACAAAGACCAATGGCAGTTAATGGAGAAGTGGTAATCCAACCAATAATGTATGTCGCATTATCTTACGATCATCGTATTATTGATGGAAAAGAATCCGTAGGGTTTTTAGTAGCAATTAAAGAAGCATTAGAAAATCCAGTAGAATTATTAATGAATAACGATGAAAAGAAAGCTTTAGAAATGTAGGTGTTGTATATTTAATTAAAACTCATGAATCGACTTGTAATAAAAACACTTAGTCTTTTTTTTTAATTGCTTCATGTTCAGTACATAAGGCAAATAAAGAGCATGATGATGTTTTGTCAAAAGTAGCTAAAGAAGTTTGTAAATGTTATGATGGTTTTTCTGATCATTCAGATGTTGACCTAAACAAACTTGTAATAAGAGAGTGTCTTGAGAATGCCGGAAATAAAAACTACATTAAATTATTTGAAAAATACGACATAAATTCGTTTGAAGAATTCGATATTAAAAAATTTGTTATGGATATGTTGCCAATAATTTCGCAAGAGTGTAAATTGAGTAAAAAGTTCGTAGAGGAATCTTTTAAGGCCACTATTACAACGGAGTAATAATACATAAATAATTGGTCTTTTAAATTGCATTTTAAAATAAACTATTTACAACAATGGTATCGTTGTATAAGAGAATTAACCTGCATTATTCATACAGTTAAATTTCAAGGTTAAAAAACCACAAAAATTTACCATTTAATAAATTTCAACTTTTTTCTTTCTAATTTCAACAAATTTGTGAGCTATATTTAACCAAATTTG
>Ga0256840_1000849_pt1 | contig 30439 bp, 31 predicted proteins | sample 355202metaG_FD_185969 | JGI IMG/M metagenome (GOLD analysis project Ga0256840, IMG submission 185969) | Hydrothermal vent microbial communities from Mid Atlantic Ridge, Atlantic Ocean - 355-202 | ecosystem: Environmental > Aquatic > Marine > Hydrothermal vents | place: Atlantic Ocean: Mid... | reverse complement strand
CATGCGGCGGGCCTTGGGAGACACCAGACCCAAGACCCCTTTCCATGGTCTGGGGTGCTTTGGCCCCACTTATCTTAGAGTGGGCGAAGAAGAATAGAAGAAAGAATAAGAAGAAGAATAAAGGTGAGGTTTTTTATGAGCAAAAAATTAAGCGGTAAAGTCTTGGTATTGGGAGGCGGAGTAACAGGTGTCCAGGCAGCCCTGGATTTGGCCGAGCTTGGTTACTACGTATACCTGGTAGAAAAAAGGGCCTCCATCGGGGGGGTCATGGCCAAGCTAGACAAGACCTTCCCCACCAACGACTGTAGCATCTGAATACTCTCACCTAAATTGGTGGAGGCCGGTCGGTCTCCCAATATAGAAATTATTACTTTAGCCGAATTAAAGGGGCTCTCTGGGGAACCAGGGCACTTTAAGGCTACCGTGGAGGTAAAGCCCCGGTACATAGATCCCGAAAAGTGCACGGCCTGTGGAATGTGTATGACATATTGTCCCCGTCTCGTGCCCGACGAATATAACGAAAATTTAGATTTCACCAGGGCCGCACGGGTGGATTATGCCCAAGCCATCCCCACGGCCTATTACATAGATGCACAGAAGTGTTTACGCCTAAACCACGAGGCCTGTTCTCTTTGCCTAAACCTATGTGGTCCCAAGGCCATAGATTTCACGCAGGTTCCCGAAGAGCGGACTTTAGAAGTAGGCGCGGTTATTCTGGCTGCGGGTTTTGGTCGAGTACCTTTAGAGGCCTTACAAAAATATGGCTATGGTGAATATCCCGATGTGGTAACGAGTCTAGAGCTAGAGCGCCTTACCTGTGCCTCTGGCCCCAGTGAAGGAGAAGTCTTGCGGCCTTCAGATATGACTCATCCCCAACGCATAGCCTTTATCCAGTGTGTAGGTTCTCGAGACGTCACCTGTGGTCAAAACTACTGTTCTTCGGTGTGTTGTATGTACGCCGTAAAAGAGGCTTCGGTGGTAAAAGAGCATGCCCCAGAGGCGGAAATAAGCCTCTTTTTTATGGATGTACGCACCCAGGGAAAGGGTTTTGACGAAAGCTTTAGACGCGCGGTGGATAAGTACGGTTTTAGGGTGATAAGGGCCAAAGTCCCCAAGGTCGAACAAATAGGCCGGCGCTTAGCCCTTACTTATGTGCCTGAAAATGGTCAGGCCCGCCGAGAATTTTTTGATCTGGTGGTGTTATCGGTAGGGCTTGCTCCACCCGAAGACGCTCTCTCCATAGCTCAGGTAACAGGTATTGAGCTGAATAGGTTTCGCTTTGCCCAGACCTCTTCGGCCACACCTTTACAGACCAACAAGGCAGGGATCTTTGTGGCCGGTGCCTTTCAAGGTCCCAAGGATATCCCGGAAAGTGTTGTACAGGCTAGTGGGGCTGCCGCCTTGGCCTCTGAAATACTAGCCGGGGCCCGAAAGACCGAGATTATCGAAAAGTCCTTTCCTACCGAAGACCAAAGCCTCCTACAAGAAGAGCCGCGGGTAGGGGTCTTTGTCTGCCATTGCGGCATAAATATTGCCGGAGTGATAGACGTAAAGGCGGTAAGTGAATATGCCGCATCCCTTCCCCATGTGGTAGTGGCCGAAGATGTCCTTTATGCCTGTTCGCAGGATACCCTGGTCTCTTTGGTCCAAAAGATCAAAGAATATCGTCTAAATCGTGTGGTTATAGCAGCCTGTAGCCCCCGTACCCACGAACCCTTATTTCAAGAGACTTTGCGGGAGGCCGGGCTCAATCCGGCCCTTTTTGAAATGGCCAATATTAGAGACCAGTGTGCCTGGGTGCACGGTTTTGCTCCGGAATACGCCACCGAAAAGGCCAAAGACCAGGTACGTATGGCTGTGGCCAAGGCCGTAAGGCTTGAACCCTTAGAGATACAAAGGGTTTCGGTCACGGCTACCGCCTTGGTTATAGGTGGCGGGGCCGCTGGTATGACCGCGGCCTTATCTTTGGCGGAACAGGGTTTTGAAGTACATCTGGTAGAGAAAACAGACACCCTAGGGGGCAACTTAAAGCGCCTGAGGTTTTTACTCTCTGGGGAAGACCCCCAAAAGATCCTCCACGATTTGGTAGACCAAGTCCAAAAACATCCCCGTATTCACGTTTATCTGGACACCAGCGTGGAGAATGTCTCAGGCTACGTAGGTAATTTTACCTCTACGCTAAAGGGTCCTGAGGGGTCAGCCCTAGTAAACCATGGCGTAGTGATTCTGGCCACCGGGGCGGGTGAATATCGTCCAGAGCTCTATTGTCTGGGCCAAGATCCTCGAATCCTCACCCAGCTTGATTTAGAAAGCGCCCTTACCGAGGAGAAAGACCTGCTTTTGGAGGCCAAAAGTATTGTGATGATCCAGTGTGCAGGTTCCAGGGGACAGGGGCTTTCCTATTGTAGCAAGTTCTGTTGCCAGCAGGCGGTAAAAAACGCCCTTCAAATCAAAAACAAGTACCCGGGAAAAGACGTATATATCCTTTATCGAGACCTGCGCACCTATGGTTTTTCAGAGGAGGCCTATAGAGAAGCCCGCAACCAAGGGGTGATCTTCTTACGTTACGAGGCCGACGCCCCCCCTCGGGTAGAGGTGAGGCAAGGAGGAGAGATAAAAGTAAAGGTCAAAGATCGTCTTTTAGGCGAGGATCTCCTTTTACCCTGTGATGTATTGGTGCTCTCTGTGGGGGTCCAAACCCAAGGCAGTGAAGAACTGGCCAAGACTCTCAAGGTACCTTTGACCCAGGAAGGCTTTTTCTTGGAGGCCCACGTAAAACTTCGGCCGGTGGAGCTTGCGGTAGATGGGATCTACGTATGTGGTCTGGCTCATGCTCCAAAGCCCCTGGAGGAGGTGTTGGCCCAGGCCCGGGCGGCAGCTGGCAAAGCAGCCATCCCTATGGCCAAGGGCTATGTAGAGGTGCCACCTATAGTGTCTAGGGTAGATCAAAGCCGTTGCATAGGTTGTGGTATATGCGCTGACCTCTGTCCTTATAACGCCATAGTCCTGGTAAAGGTGGGCAAACGCAAAAAGGCCGAGACCATTACGGCCTCCTGTAAGGGGTGTGGAGTGTGTGCTTCTCATTGTCCTGTCTTGGCCATAAGCATGGGAGGGTTTACCGACGAGGCCATTTTGGCCCAAATACAGGCCTTTGGCACAAAAGAAAAGAAGAAGGAGACTGCCGAAGAAGCAGCCTAAAAGTCAAGGAAAGGGTGGCCATATGAGTTTTGAGCCCAAAATTCTGAGTTTTTTGTGCAATTGGTGTTGTTATGCCGCAGCCGATGCGGCTGGTGTGGCCCGATATCAGTACCCGCCTTACAACCGGGTCATAAGGGTTATGTGCACGGGACGAATCGATCCCCGTTTTGTGGTAGAGGCCTTTTATGTAGGTACAGACGGGGTGTTCATCGGTGGGTGACACCTGGGAGAGTGCCATTACCAGTCTGGTAATTACGAAGCAGTAGTAGTGGCCGAAGTAGTCAAACGGTTACTGCAGGTAATAGGTATAGACCAAAGACGAATGGTCCTGGAGTGGGCTTCTGCCTCAGAGGCCCCTCGTTTTGTGACCCTTATTACTAATTTTGTCGAGCAGATAAAAGACCTTGGGCCTTTAGGCGAAAAAGAAGGCCTTTCAGAGGCGAGCTTACGCCTGCGTCTAGAGGCGGCAAGGGTGGTCACTGGAGGTATGCGTTTCCGGGCGGCCTTGGGGAATTTGGCCCGCGAGCTTAAAAAGGCCGGAGACTATAGCCCAGAAGGGATAGCAAGGCGGGTAGAGGAAAAAATACTGCCCTTATTAAAGAAAGAAATTTTAGAAAACGAACTAAAGGCCCTCTTAGAAAAGGGGCCTATTTCTGTGGATGCCTTGGCGGAAAAAACCGGTTTTTATCCGGGAGAAATCGCTTCGCTCCTTCAGGTCTTTTCCAAACGCGGTCAGGTAGTGCAAGAAGGGGATCTCTGGCAACCCAAGGCCAGGGGGAATAATAGATGATAGACCTAAAGACAAGAGACAAAGAGTTGGCCAGGCTTATTAAGAAAATGGGAGGCCCTGAGGCCCTGACCCAGTGTTTCCGCTGTGGTGCTTGTTCGGGCATCTGCCCGGTGGAAAAGGTTTGTGAAGAGTTTGATCCCCGGGTAATCGTCCACAGCGTATTACTGGGTCTTAAAGAAAAACTCCTTAAGCGGCCTACAATTTGGTATTGTTCTCAGTGTGGCTCCTGTGTGCCAGTGTGTCCTATGGATGTAAAGCCCATGGAGGTCATAAAGACCCTTCAGAGTCTGGCACGCAAAGAGGGGGTCCCTATAGAGGAGAGCCGTTTTGCGGTGGGTAGACTGGCCCGGGTTGACGCCGAAAAATGTATAGTGTGTCTTACATGTGTGCGTACCTGTCCCTTTGGAGCGCCCTACATAGTAGAAGACGGCTTTGCCGTAATAGAGGCGGACAAATGCCGAGGTTGTGGTATCTGCGTAGTAGAATGTCCAGCACGGGCTATAGAAATAAGGCCTTCTCCGGAAAATGTGGCCTTTAGTACGGGAGGTTAAGGGCCCATGTCTTTGACTAAAATCACTATTTTATGCTGTCATTATACCAATGAGGCCGGCGAGGAAGATTTTGCCGGGATACCAGCGTGTATCGAGGTGCGTCGTTTCCCTTGTTCAGGGAAAATAGAGGTAGTGGATATATTGAGGGCCTTTTTAGACGAGGCAGAGGCTGTATTGGTGGCGGTTTGCGAAAAAAATAAGTGTCACAATCAAGTAGGTAACCTTAGGGCGGAAAAAAGGGTATCTCTAACCCAATCTCTGCTTGCTGAGATTGGGTTAGAACCACAGCGTTTGCGTTTGGCCTGGATTCCTCGTTTAGATACCGGGGCCCTGGTTGAAGAAGTAAAAAATATGTACGAAGTATTAGTCGATATTCTCTCGCAAAAAGGAGACACTAAATGATCGTTGCCGAAAGAAAACCTATCCCAAGGATACTTAAAACCATTGAGCCCTTTAAAAAGATAGCTTTGATAGGCTGTCGAGGCTGTGTGGCTATTTGTTCAACAGGTGGCGATCGCGAAGTCGAAATTGTTTCGGCAGCATTGAAATTAGCCCGTAAGAAGCAAGACCGCCCCTTGGAAATTATAGAAAAGACCCTTATTCGACAATGTGATCCGGAATATTTGAAACCTTTGGAAAAGATAGCCCCGCAAGTAGAAGCCGTAGTTTCTTTGGCCTGTGGCGTGGGGGTAAACCTTATTGCCGACCTCTACCCGGAAATCAAGATCTACCCCGGGGTAGACACCCTTTTTTACGGGGCCAATCCGGCCTTGGGAGAATGGGAAGAAAAGTGTCGTGGCTGTGGAGACTGTATTATTGATTTGACCGGGGGGCTTTGTCCCATTGCCCGTTGTGCCAAAAATTTACTCAATGGTCCCTGTGGCGGCTCTCAAGATGGGAGGTGTGAAATAAGGCCTGATGTGCCCTGTGTATGGCACCAGATATACGAAAGACTCAAGGCGCGAGGAGAACTAGATCGTCTCAAGGAAATATGGGCGCCTAAGAATTGGATACCCGCTGGTCATGGCGGCCTGAGAAGGCGTGTGCGGGAAGACTTAAAAGTAAACAAACCCAATAAAGAGAAACCTTAAAGGCGAGGAGGAAGAAGTGAGCAAGGATTTAGTGGCGGGAAGCCATTTAGAAAAGCTCCTTAAAGAGGGTCACTTTGTAGTCACTGGAGAAATAGGTCCCCCTCGTAGTGCTGACGCCGAGGTCGTGCGGGCCAAGGCCCGTTTGATTAAGGGGTATGTAGACGCCGCCAATATTACGGATTGTCAGACCGCGGTGGTGCGTATGTCTTCTATTGCTTCGGCCCTATTGGTTATGGCCGAAGGTATAGAGCCGGTTATCCAGATGACCTGTCGAGACCGTAACCGCATTGCCCTTCAGGCCGACATTCTGGGGGCCTCGGCCTTGGGCCTGAAAAACTTACTGTGTCTTACCGGAGACCACCAAAAGTTTGGTGACCACCCAGAGGCCAAAGGGGTATTTGACCTGGATTCTATTCAATTACTCGATATGGCCCGTCGCCTGCGCGATGAAGGAAAGTTCCAGTCTGGAGGGGAGATAAAAGGTACCCGTCCTCGCTTTTTCCTGGGGGCCGCGGCCAACCCCTTTGCCGACCCCTTTGAATTTCGGGTGTGGCGCCTGGCCAAGAAAGTAGCGGCAGGAGCCAATTTCATCCAGACCCAAATCGTTTACAATCTGGAACGTTTCCAAAAGTTTATGGAAATGGCCCGGGAGATGGGACTTACCGAAAAGGTCTACATCCTTGCGGGTATCACCCCACCGAAGTCTTTCGGCATGGTGCGCTATATGAAATACAATGTACCCGGGCTGGATGTCCCCGACGAGATACTAAAACGCATGAAGGAGGCCAAAGACAAACGGGAAGAGGGCATCCAGATCGCGGTAGACATCATTCAGCAGGTAAAAGAAATACCTGGTATAGCCGGCGTACACATAATGGCCATTGAATGGGAGGAGGCCATACCCGAAATTGTCAAGCGCGCTGGTCTTTACCCACGTCCGGAAATGGCTGAAAAGCCCCTGATGGTTTGGGCCCAGGCGGCACCTGAGGTAGTCGAAGAGAAAGTTCCCCCCACGAAGATACCGGAAAAGGCCGCTGAGGCTCCTTTGAGTGTGGACCTTGGCGCCTTAAAAGAGGTCTTTTCCGCCCTCCACAGTAGCATGGAGGCCCTTCGACACGGGGTAAATCTCCTCCACGATGGCCTGGCCAATTTAGAAAAAACCTTGTTGGGCAAGCCGGTGGTCCCTGAGGAAGAAGGACCTGCCGAAAAGCCTTCAGAAATTCCTGAAAAGCCCAAAGAGGCCGTTGCTCCAGCGGCAGAAAGAGAAAGGCCGGCAGAGGCCCCAGAAAAAGAGAGAGAAAAGGTTGAGGCCGAAGAAACAAAACCAGCCGAAGCGGTAAAAGAGCCGGCTCCTAAAGAAAAAGAAGAGGAGGCTAAGCCCCCAGAGGGGCCCAAGGAGCCGACCGAAGCTCCCCCGGCCGAGGCCGAAGTCGCTGAAGGGCCTAAAGAAGAGGAAAGGGAAATTACCCCTCCCCAAGTAGGTGAGGAGCTCATCCTTCCCGAGTTAGGGACCAGCTACCGCCAGGTATCCGAAAGGGCTGCTGGTATTCCCGAAGAGGTCTACAAAGAGCCTGGGACGGCCTTTATTCGCGAGGTAGAAATTGGCAAAGGGGCCAAGGCGATAAAGATTGGCGGCACCAATGTACTCCCCTTCCACCTGTTTGAAGGAGAGATGAGACACAGGCCCAAGATTGCCATGGAAGTCATAGATGTAAGGCCTGAAAATTGGCCTGAGGCCCTGGCCAAACATTTTGCCGACGTATGGGACGACCCTGGGGCGTGGGCCAAAAAGTGTGTCGAGGTCTACGGGGCCGAAGCCATAAACGTATATCTGATCTCCACCGATCCCAATTACCTAGATCATGGTCCAGAACACGCCGTTAAAGTAGTAGAGAAGGTATTAAAGGCCGTGGATGTGCCTGTAATTGTTTGGGGTGCTGGTCACGCCGAAAAGGACGTAGAGGTATTACGAGAGGTATCTGGTCTCCTGGCGGATAAAAAGTCCATGATCGGTCCGGTGGAAGATGCCAATCACCGGGCCCTGGGCGCTACGGCTATAGGCTATGATCTTTCGGTCATTGCCTCCAGCCCTATAGACGTAAACCTTGCCAAACAACTCAATATCTTGCTGGAAAACGTAGGCGTACCTCTGGATAAAATCGCCATGGATCCTTCCGTAGGGGCCCTGGGATACGGGCTTGAATATACGTACTCGGTCATGGAGCGCATACGCCTTGCGGCCCTTTACGCCCAAGACGAAAAGCTCCAGGTGCCCTTTATTATTAATGTAGGACGCGAAGTATGGAAGGCCAAGGAGGCCACTTTACCCTCTGATGATCTTATCGGCGATCAAGAGATACGCGGTGTAGCCATGGAAGTAATAACCGCGGTGGCCTTAATGCTCGCAGGGGGAGATATGTTTATCCTACGTCACCCCAAGGCCCTTGAGATTACTAAAAAACTTATTTCTGGCTTTATGGCCGCACAAAACTAAGTTAGGGAGGAGCGGATGTCAAAGATTATCGCCACGGCGGCTATTCGCGGCGCCCACAAAATAGTGGAAAAGGCGCTGGCCAAATATGAAGAGGCGGTTAAAAAGTTTGGTAAAGAACAAGAAATAGGGTTTCCTAACACCGCTTATTACCTGCCCATTATTTACGCCATGCTGGGCTACCCAGTCAAAAGACTTGGTGATTGCCAGGAGGTCTTGGAAGAGGCCAAGCGTTTGTTGCCGGCCATTCCCTCAGACAAGTTGTGGTTGCCTTATTTAGGACCTGCTCTTGACGCCGGCATGGCCACTTTTTTTGCCGAAGAGATCTTGGAGGCCATTAGGTACTTGGAAGAGCCAAATTTTTATACCAAGACGGAAGAACCAGTGGGAGATAATATCTGGCTAGGGGCCGCCGACGATGTCATTTTTCGTAAACGAGGCGTAGAGTTTGTGGACGGGACAGCCCCTGGATTTGCCGCCTGTTTGGGGGCACCGCCTGCGGAAGAAATCGCCGAAAAAATCGCCCACGAACTCCTAGAAAAGACCCTTTATGTTTTTATGCATTCTGAGACCAACGGTGTACGTATGGCTGAACAGCTGAAGGCCCGCAGGGTACAGCTGGGTTGGCCCACGAGGCTTATCCCCTTTGGGCCTACTACCTCTTCGGTGGTCTTTGCCATTGGCTTTGCTTGTCGAGTAGCCATGGCCTTTGGGGGAATAAAGCCTGGAGACTACTTGGGAAACCTCCTTTACAACAAGGACCGCACCTTTGCCTTTGTGTTGGCCTTTGGGCCGGTCTCTGATGAGTGGTATGCCAACGCGGCTGGCGCCATAAATTGGGGGTTCCCGACGATTTCTGATTGGGACATCCCGGAGATAAGGCCCTTTGGGGTGTGTACGTATGAACACGTCGTCTCTAAAGTCCCTTACGATGAACTGGTAGAAAGGGCCCTAGAGGTTAGGGGGCTTAAGGTTACGGCGGTAAAGCTTGACATACCGGTATCTTATGCCCCGGCCTTTGAGGGCGAACGCGTACGCAAGGGAGATCTTTACCTGGAATGTGGTGGTGGTCGGACGCCCGCGGTGGAGGTGCTGATATCTAAACCCTTAGATGAGGTAGAGGACGGTAAGATCGAAGTCTTTGGGCCCGAGATAAACGAGGTAGAAAAACTGGGACTGGAGGGGCCTCCTTATCGTCTACCCTTTGCCATTGTGGTGGAAGTAGCAGGTGCTAATATGCAAGAAGACTTTGAGGCCATTTTAGAGCGCCAGTTTCACCACCTCATCAACTATGCCCAAGGTGTTATGCACATAGGACAGCGCAATATTATGTGGTTGCGTATTAGCAAGGCCGCCGCCGAAAAGGGTTTCCTCTTTAAACACATAGGTATGATCCTTTACGCCAAGCTTCGTCAAGAGTTTGGGGCCATTGTGGACAAGTGTCAGGTAAAGATTTACACCGAGGAAGAAAAGGTCAAAGAAATCATTGAATTTGCCAAGGAAGTTTACGCCAAAAGAGACGCCCGTATAGCGGGTCTTACCGATGAAGGGGTTGATGTCTACTATTCCTGTACCCTTTGTCAGAGTTTTGCCCCAAGCCATGTATGCGTTATAACACCGGAGAGAATAGGGATGTGTGGGGCCTACAACTGGCTAGATGGTAAGGCCTGCTACGAGATAGATCCTACCGGACCTAACCAGCCCATCGAAAAGGGCGAGTGCCTAGACGAACGGCTAGGACAATATACCGGGATCAACGATTTTGTAAAAAAGGCCTCTGGGGGGAAGGTACAGCAGGTGAGTCTTTACAGCATAATGGTTGACCCCATGACGGCCTGTGGTTGTTTTGAGTGTATCGCCGCCATGCTCCCTACTTGTAACGGCATCATGATCGTCAACCGCGATTTTATGGGTATGACCCCCTCGGGGATGAAGTTTACCACCATGGCCGGGATGGTCGGTGGAGGCCAGGTCACCCCGGGTTTTATGGGGGTTTCTAAGCACTACATTACTTCACGCAAGTTTCTGCTGGCCGAAGGGGGACTGAAGCGGGTGGTCTGGATGCCCAAGATGCTAAAAGAGGAGCTCAAAGACCGGCTCAAGGCCCGGGCAGAGGAGTTAGGAGTGCCGGACCTTATAGAAAAGATTGCCGACGAAACCGTAGCAGCCACCGAAGACGAAGTACGGGAATGGATAGAAAAAGTCAAGCACCCAGTGCTTGAGATGGATCCGCTCATGTAAAAAACTCTTAAAGGGGTCAAACAATGGGTCTTACGGGAATTCAGATATTACAAATGTTACCAAAGACAAATTGCAAGGAATGCGGGTTTCCTACCTGTCTTGCTTTTGCCATGAAAGTAGCAGCGGGGCAGGCAGACATAGCTACCTGTCCTCATGTCTCCGAAGAGGTAAAAGAAAAGATCTCCGAGGCCTCCGCGCCCCCCATACGGACCATCAAACTCGGCAGCGGGGACCATATCGTGACCATTGGCGGAGAAACCGTACTTTTTAGACACGAAAAGCGCTTTGACAATCCGCCTCCGGTAGGAATCTTGCTTAATACGTCCATGTCCCCTGAGGAAATTGCGGAAAGAATAGCCAAATTTAAGAAATATCGCTGGGAAAGGGTAGGGGTGGAATTAAGGCCTGAGGTCATGGCCTTAGAAGATAACACCCATGATCAAGAAGCGTTTGTATCTCTTACGAAAAAGATACGCCAGGAAGTCCCAGAGGCCGTATTGGTATTGATGAGTAAGGAAAAAGACCTGCTGGCCAAGGGGGCTGAGGCCTGCGGGGAACACAAGGCCCTGCTTTACGCAGCCACCATGGAAAATTATAAGGAAATGGCTGAACTGGCCAAAGGCACCGGTTTTCCCCTGGCGGTACGCGGGAACTCCATTGGCGAAGCAGCCCGCATAGCCGAAGAGCTCCTTAAAATGGGCCTTAAAGATCTGGTCCTTGATACGGGGCCCCAGGGAGTCCGTGAACTATATGAAGATCAGGTTATAATGCGTAGGGCCGCTATTAAAAAACGCTACAAGCCCCTGGGGTTTCCCAGTATCACTTTTCCTTATCGTTTCACCGACAATATCGTTTTAGAATACATGATTGCCTCGGTCTTAGTGGCCAAATACGCAGGCATGATCGTTCTTTCTGATTTTCGAGGCGATCTCCTCTTTCCGCTTTTGGTAGAACGCATGAATATCTTTACGGACCCGCAACGGCCGTTAGTGGTGGAAGAGGGTATTTATCCTCTCAATGGACCAGACGAAAACGCCCCTGTTTTGGTCACCTGTAACTTTGCCCTTACCTATTTTATCGTCTCTGGAGAAATAGAAGGCAGTCGTGTACCTTCTTGGCTCCTGATAAAAGACACCGAAGGCCTTTCGGTCCTTACGGCGTGGGCGGCAGGGAAATTCGGCGCCGACACCATTGCAGAATTTGTCAAAAAATGTGGCATTGCAGAAAAGGTAAAGCACAGAAAGCTTATTATTCCTGGCTATTTAGCCGGTATTAAAGGCGAGCTGGAAGAGGAACTCCCGGACTGGGAGATCATTATCGGGCCTCGAGAGGCCAGCGGTTTACCAGCCTTCCTAAAGGAGTGGAAAGCAGCCTAAAATTATGGAAAGGGGGAAACATATATGAGCCAGACCGTAGTTTGTATTGCCGAATCCATTAACATTATGTCCAAGACCATCGGCCCGGCCATGAAGGAAAGGAACCCCGAGCCCATCCAAAAGATGGCCCAAGAAGAGACTCAGCTTGGGGCAGACTATCTGGACTTAAATATTGGTCCGGCCAAAAAAGACGGGCCAGAGCTGGCCGCGTGGATCATAAAAGTCGTTCAAGATACCGTGGATACCCCGGTATCCTTAGACACCACCAATCCAGAAGCCATGGTAGCTGGTCTCAAGGCAGCCAAGGACCCGAGCAAGGTCCTAATGAACTCCATCTCTGCCCAGCCAGAACGCATGGAAAAGCTCATTCCGGTGGCGGTAGAAATGGGTTGCGACGTGGTGGCTCTACTATGGGGCCCTGAGGGTATGCCGCGTGATGCCAACGAACGCGCCGCCATGGCCGTAGACCTCATTATGGCGCTAAACGAGGCGGGAGTCCCCAACGAAAAGATCTGGGTAGATCCCATAGCCACCCCCATCACTCTGGGAGCCGAACAGATCCTGGCGGGCCTTGAATTTTTGGCCATGCTCCAAGACATTGCCCCCGGGGCCAAAAGCACCATAGGCCTCTCAAACGTCTCTAACGGTGTGCCTAAAAACCTCCGTCCCTATCTTGATCGCGTCTATCTTATGATGCTCATGAAACACGGCCTCTACTCGGCCATTTTAAACGTTTACGACCAAGAACTGGTCGAAATTGCCAAGGGCAAACACCCAGAATGGGTAAAATTGGTACACGATATGATGGACGGAGACGAACCAGATCCGCAGACCCTTTCCCCCAAGGAGCTGGAGATCTACAAGACTTGTCGGGTCCTCCTGGGTAAGAGCATCTTTTCTGAATCTTGGCTTGAACTCTAAGGATCCAAACTAACCGGGGTAGGGGGTAATAGCATTGGAAATAACCATTGACGGCCAAAAATTTGAGGTAAAAGAGGGGATAACCCTACTTGAAGCGGCCAAACAAAAAGGGATCTATATTCCTTCCTTATGTCACTTACCGGGTCGAGATCCTTCTCCTCGTCCGTGCGGGTTATGTATCGTAGAAATAGAAGGAGAGCCTGAACCTGTAAGGGCTTGTGAAACCAGGGTACGACCTGGGCTTTGTGTCTCTACTAACACTTCGAGGCTCAAAGAGATCAGGCGTCAGATTTTAGAAACGCTCATTGGACGCCATTACGGAGATTGTAAGGCCCCTTGTTCAGCGGCTTGTCCTGGAGGCATCAATGTCCAGGGTTATATTGCCCACATAGCCCGAGGTGAATTTTTGGCCGCCTTAAACCTTATCAAGGAGAAAAATCCCCTACCCCTTTCGGTAGGGCGTGTCTGCCCCCGCTTTTGTGAACCTCGTTGTCGACGAGTACTGGTAGATCAACCCATCGCCATAAATGCCTTAAAGCGTTTTGTAGCGGATTGGGCGCTGGCCCATGGAGAAACGATTCCCGAACGACTCCCCGAAACCGGCAAACGAGTTGCCATAATAGGAGCGGGCCCTGCCGGACTTTCGGCTGCCTATTATCTGACACTTTACGGTCACCAAGTGACTATCTTTGAGGCCGAAGAAGAAGCAGGGGGAATGTTACGGTGGGCCATACCCAATTTTCGTTTACCTGTGGAGATCTTAAAGCACGAAGTGCAGTCCATAATCAACTTGGGCGTAAAGGTAAAATATGGCAAACGCTGGGGACGAGATTTTAATCTAAAAACTCTTTTTGAGGCCGGTTTTGAGGCGGCATTTTTGGCTGTTGGTTCTACCAAGGAGCGCACCCTTGATGTAGAAGGTCAGGAAGAGGCCATTCCCGCCCTTAAGTTTTTGAAGATGATCAAAAAGGGCCAGAGTGTCCGCGTTGGTGAACGGGTAGTCATTATTGGAGGGGGAGACGCAGCCATTGACACCGCGCGGGTGTGTAGACGCTTAGGGGCAGAAGTTACCCTGATCTATCCGCGTTCGCGTATGGAAATGTTGGCTCACCAGCGTGAGATTCGCGAAGCAGAAAAAGAAGGCGTGACCCTTTTCCTCATGGCTACTCCTTTGAGGATTACGCGCCAAGGCTCCCGGCTAGAGGTGGAAGTGGCCCGGACGATACTTTCGGAACCCGATGAACGGGGCGTCAGGCGCCCGATACCCATGCCGGGGACACAACGTATCTTTAAGGCTGATACAGTCTTTTCCGCCATGGGGCAAAGGGCTGATACGGCCTTCCGTAGTTATGGAGAGTTGGAGGCCAGACTCAAGACTTCACCCGGGGGGCAAATAAAGGCCAACCCCAGTACCCAAGCCACCAACATAAAAGGTGTCTGGGCGGGAGGAGACTTTGTCTCTGGCCCTAGGACGGTAATTCAGGCCGTGGCCGCCGGAAGAAGGGCCGCCGAAAGTATAAACTTATATCTGTGCGGGACCAAAAAGACCTCGGTCTTTGTAAGCCCCCGGTTTAATTTTTCGCGGGGCAAACGTTTAGACGAGGTCGATGTCTCTCAGTACCAGCATATCCCCTCGCGCCCACGAGAGGCTATGCCTGAGCGAGACCCAGAATTGCGTATCACCGATTGTGATGAGGTGGAACTGGGCTATACCCCGGAAATGGCCATCCGCGAGGCCAAAAGGTGTCTAAAATGTGGGTGCCTCGGGCTTCATAAGTGTGATTTTCGGGAAGTACTCATCAAAGAAGGGGTATCGGTAACTAACCCCTTAAAAAAACCACGTTACGAAATAAGAGAAGACCACCCCTTTATTAACCTAGATCTCAACAAGTGTATCAGGTGCTTTAAGTGTGTACGGGTATGCGACTACGGGGGTATTGAGCTAGATATCATAGACCTTGGCGAGGGGATAGAAGAAATCCACCTAGAATTTACAGACAAATGTGTTTCTTGTGGTTCCTGTGTAGATGTCTGTCCTACCGGGGCCCTTACGAAAAAGGCAGCGGTGGTACCCAGAGCACGAGGCGAAGGGAAAAAGATCAACAGTGTCTGTCCCTACTGTGGTACCGGGTGTAACATCCAAATTATCGTTAAAAGCAACGCCATCTTAGAGATTACAGCCGATGCCCAACGGCCTCCCAACTATGGTTCTCTTTGTGTAAAGGGGCGTTTTGGTTTCACGTTTTATAAATCTAAAGACAGGCTGACCAAACCCTTGTTGCGTGAAGAACTAGACGAGGCCTTTAGGGAAGTCTCTTGGGACGAAGCACTAGACTTTGTAGCCGCGCGCATCAAAAAGATAGTCCATCAATATGGTCCCCATACCTTTGGGGTCCTTTCTTCTTCTAGATGTACCAACGAAGAGAATTATCTGGCCCAAAAGTTGGCCCGAGCTATAATAGGGACGAACAATGTAGACAACTGTGCGCGGGTCTGACACGCACCTTCGGTCGCAGGGCTTGCGACCACGTTAGGTTCGGGTGCTGCTTCTAATACCTTTGAGGCCCTTTACGAGACAGACCTCATTTTGCTATGTGGGGCCAATCCTACCGAAGCCCACCCAGTGGTAGGACAAAAGATTCTCCACGCCCTTAAAAAAGGGACTAAACTCATCGTTATCGACCCCCGCAAGACATATCTGGCCGCCCGGGCCGATTTATGGCTTTCGGTAAGACCGGGAGGGAATATACCGCTACTTTGCGGGATGTTAAAAGTAATTATTGAAGAAAAACTTTATAACAAGGATTTTATTAACCAATTTACCGAACATTTTGAGGCCTTAGAAAGATATCTGGCTACCGAGTGGTCTGTAGAAAGGATAGAGCGTCTGAGTGGTGTGCCCTGGGTATTTATAGAGCAGGCAGCCCGTTTATATGCTCGGGCCGAAAAGGCCTTGATCCTCTATGGTCTTGGGGTAACGGAACATCGTGGGGGGACAAACGGGGTCATCTGTCTGGCCAATCTGACCTTGGCCTGTGGGCATATAGGGCGTGCGGGGACAGGGATCATGCCTCTAAGGGGACAAAATAATGTCCAGGGGGCCTGTGACCAGGGGACTCTTCCTTACACCTATCCTGGATATCAACCTTTGACCGAAGATACTTTAGCCAAATTTGAAGAGGCCTGGGGGGTAAAATTACCGCGTCAACCAGGATTAATGGAGGAGCAGATGTATGAAGAGGCCCTCAAAGGCAATTTTAAGGGCCTCTATATCATTGGTTACGATGTCGCCCAGACTCAGGCCAATATTGCCCACGTATGGAAGGCCCTTTCTCGTATGGAGCTGGTAGTGGTGCAAGATATATTCTTTCCCCTTACTGGACGGTTTGCGCATGTGGTATTACCCGCGGCCTCTATGTTAGAAAAAGAAGGCACCGTAACCAACGGAGAAAGGCGTATTATGCGGGTTAGGGCTGCTGTATCCCCTCCACCAGAGGCCTGGCCCGATTGGAAGATCCTCTGCGAACTATCTAAGCGTTTGGGGTACGAGATATGTTACCGCTCACCTCGGGACATTTTCGAAGAGATGAGGTTTCTTATGCCCATTTATGCCGGGGCCAGTTACGAACGTCTGGATAGCTCGGAAATATGCTGGCCCGTACCTGAAGAAGATCATCCAGGCACCAAGATCCTCTACACCAATGGTTTTCCCAGAGGGAAGGCCTCTTTTGGTATCCCCAGACATTGGCCCCCAGGGGAAGAACCAGACAAGGAATATCCCCTGATACTCATTACCGGGCGTCGCCTTTATCACTATAACTGTGGCTCTATGACCACCCATAGTGACGGGTTTTTGGAGGTATGTCCAGAAGAATGTATCGAGATCAATCCTCGAGACGCCCTGGCCTTGGGCATAAAAGATGGTGACCTGGTACGGATAATTTCCAGACGAGGTGAGATAGAGGCCAAGGCCAAGTTGAGCAACCGGGTTTTACCCGGCCAAACCTTTATGGCCTTTCATTTTAAGGACCGCCTGACCAATATTTTGACTAGTGAAGCGGTAGATCCCAAGACTTATACCCCAGAATATAAAATCACGGCCGTGCGTATCCAGCCCCTTTAACCCACTTATTTGGGGGAGTTTTTTGATCTAAAGGCCTGTTTTGTCTCTTGTTTTCTCAAAAAGGCGATTTTTTAGCAACCGAATTAATAAATTCGGTTGCTTGTAACCTTATTAGCAAGCTCTTATAAAATAGTTAAATACTTAAGAAACTAAAAAATAATTATTGAAAATAAGAATCAATATCTAACGATTACCTAAAAAGGACCGAAATAAGCCCATAAAGAAATTGTTTTTAAAGGAGGTTTCGTATATGCAAGATTTTGAAAATATGGAACCATGCGAAGAGATTTTCGAGATGCATGCGGAGGTATGTAAGGTGCTGGCTAATCCCAAGCGGTTAAAGATTCTTTATCTTCTTTCGCGGGCCCAGGAACCACTAAGTGTGGGAGATATGGCTCAAAAACTGGGTATCGCCATGCCCAATGTAAGCCAGCACCTGGCCCTGCTTAGGGCACGCAACCTGGTCAAGACTACCAAAAAAGGGCAGACGGTCTACTACCAGATCGTTGACGAACGCCTCACCCGGGCCTGCGATCTGATTCGGTCCGTACTCATTGATCATTTGAGACGTACAGGGCGCTATGCCAAACAGTTTCAGGAATTAATAGGCAAGGAAAAAATGTAAAGGAGGAGATTATGGATCTTAAAGAGATAAAAGCCGACAAAGTGGTTGACGCCCGAGGCACAGCATGTCCTGGCCCTTTACTAGAGGCCAAGAGGGCCATGGCTGACTTGCCTCCAGGGGCCATTCTTGAAGTCCTTTCTTCGGATGAGGGCACCAACGATGACCTGCCCCTTTGGGCCGAAAACGCCGGTCACGAATTCTTGGGCACCATTGAAGAATCTGGTTATTGGCGTCTTTTCGTCAAAAAAGGAGAGTAATACATGCCCAGGGGGCCCAAAATATTGGTTTTTTCCACCAACACCATCTCTGACGCCGGTATTGATCTGGCCGGGGCCTCCCACCTGGATTACCCCACAGGGGTGGTTTTTATTGCTGTTCCCTGTTCAAGTGGGGTAGACCCACGTTGGATCCTCTACGCCCTTAAAGAGGCCTGTTTCGACGGGGTCTTCATAGCCGCCGATGGGACAGATTGTCCCTATCTCACGGACTGTACCAAGCGCACAGGCGAGATAGTGAAAAAAGCCCAGGAACTACTTGAGGCCCACCAGATTGATCCACGCAGGCTAAAAATGGCGGCCATTTGTTCGGTATGTGCCGATGCCTTTGTCAACCACGTAAAAAAATTTGCCCAACTCTTAGAGGACCTGGCTCATGAAGAACGATGAGCGTTTTGCCTGTATGATCGTCGGTGGAGGCATTGCCGGCTTGGAAGCGGCCATCACTTTAGGCGATATGGGCCTTGAGGTGATCTTGGTAGAAAAAGAAGCCAGCATCGGGGGAAAGATGATCCTCTTGAGTAAAGTCTTTCCCACCCTTGATTGTGCCAGTTGTATTGCCACACCCAAAATGGCCCAGGCCGCAAATCACCCGCGCGTCAAGATAATGCCTTATACCGACGTAAAAAGGGTGGAAAGAAACGCCCAGGGGACCTTTCGGGTCACGCTAAATAAGCGTCCGACCTACGTTGATTTTAACCGTTGTACCGGTTGTGGACAGTGTGAAAAGGTCTGTACAGTGGGCCGGCCCGATCAGTTCCAAGAAGGCTTAGTGGCACGTAAGGCCATATATATCCCTTTTCCCCAAGCCGTTCCTAAAAAGGCGGTAATAGAAAAAAGGGGCCTTTCTCCCTGCAGCCGCAAATGTCCCGTAGGGCTTAGACCCCACGCCTGGGTCGCCCTCCTAAGGGCCGGTAAAGTAAAAGAGGCCTATCGTAGGGCCTTAAAAGACATACCCTTTGCCGGCACTCTGGCCACCCTTTGTGTGGGGTACTGTGAACACAATTGTACCCAAAGAAAAAGGGAAGGGGCCCTGCCTATAAGGGGTTTACTATTGTTTGCTGCCCGAAAAGTTTTGGGTGCAGATCAACCACCCGAAATAGCTGTAGAAAACCGTCTCTCTACTAAAGTAGCTGTTTTAGACGCCAGTCCTGAGGCCTTAACCACGGCCTATATGTTAGCCCGAGCTGGGGCCCAGGTGAGTCTATGGGGAGATATCTATAAAACAGGAGAGACATTTTTTAGCCCGCATGTGCCCGAATGGTTTTGGAAAAAAGAGCTCAAATGTCTCGAACAAGTGGGTATAGAGTTTAAAAAAGAAAAACCACCAGAGATCGAAAAATTAAAGCAGACCTACGACTTGATTATCCACCTAAATCCTTCGGCCCAACAAGAACAAACCGATAATGCGGTACTGACCCTCCCTTTTAAGGCGGAAAAGACTGAGGACCTACCGGTTGTTTTAGGAAAAGTTCGCGCCTGGACACAAGACCTCCTTAAGGCCCTGGAGCACGCCTTACCCTTTCTGGAAGAGGCAAAAGAAGCTTCCTCATCAGGAGGAGAAAGGGCCGTCAAAGACTTACCCTATAGCGAACCTCCGGTCTTTTGGTCCCTTTCCCAGGCCCAGGAACAAGCGCGTAGATGTCTGGACTGTGGCCTATGTTGTGAATGTCATCAGTGTGTAGAGGTTTGTCCGGCAAAGGCCATAGATTTTTCTATGGTTCCCCAAGAAGTAGAGGTAGAGTGTGGAGCGATCCTTTTAGCCACCGGCTTTAAGCTTTATGATCCCTCCAAGAGACGCACTTTGGGATATGCCTCTTACCCCAATGTACTCACGGGCATGCAACTTGATCGGCTCCTTTCGCCCACAAGGCCTTATAACTGGTTATTACGTCCTTCAGACGGAAAACTCCCGGGAAACATTGCCCTGGTGTTATGTGTTGGTTCACGTGACCTTACAGGTGGGACACGGATATGTTCGCGTATTTGTTGTATGTATTCCATAAAGCAGGCCCAATTAATTATGGGGGCCCTGCCCATTGCTGAAGTAACCATTTACTACATAGACATTCGGGCCTTTGGCAAAGGCTACGAAGAATTTTTCACCCAGGCCGAGGCCATGGGTGTCCATTTCGTCAAGGGCAAGGTGTCTCGAATAGAAGAAACTACCAATAATGACCTCATCCTCTTTTACGAAGACTTGATCAAAGGTGGTGTAAAGAAAGCGCGTCACGATCTAGTGGTCCTGGCCACTGGGGCCCTACCTCAAACCGAGGTCCTAAAAGTTTTTAAAGGGGAGGCGCCAGCCTTGGATAGCTCCTCTTTTATTGAGGAAATAGATCCCTACTTACACCCTGGGCGTACTAATATCCCTGGTGTGTTTGTAGCCGGCGCAGCTAGTGGTCCTAAAGATATACCCGACACGGTGATACATGCAGGGGCCACGGTGGCCCATATTGTGGCACATCTAAAAGAGATAGGGTGGTCATAATGGCCAAGAAGATAGGTGTATTTATCTGCTATTGTGGGGGAAATATCTCCGATTTTGTAGACGTAGAAAAGATAGCCCAAGAGATAGCCCATGAAGATGATGTAGTAAGGGCCAAGACACACATGTTTGTGTGTTCGGACGCGGCACAAGAGGAAATCATAAGAGAAATAAAAGAAAGGGGACTTGAGGCCTTGGTCATAGCCTCCTGTTCTCCCAAATTACATTTAGAGACCTTTCGTCGCCTGGCTCAAAGGGCCGGATTAAATCCGTATACCTATATCCAGGTAAACATACGCGAACAATGTTCTTGGGCCCACACCCACAATCGAGAAGAGGCCACAGAGAAGGCCTTACGCTTAGTCCGCGCTGGCGTGGCGCGGGCTAGAATGGCCAGGCCGCTTAAGCCTATCGAGATAAAGACCATTCCGGCGGCCCTGGTGGTAGGAGCAGGGATTACCGGGCTTAGAACAGCTGTTGCCTTGAGCGACCTGGGACTAACCGTCCACCTGGTAGAAAAGGAAAAAAGAGTAGGGGGGTTATTAAACCATTTAGACCGTTTGTTCCCTTATGGTCGCCAGGCCACAGAACTCATAGAGGAACTGCGTCGAGAAGTAGAGCGTAGGGAAAACATCCACCTCTATTTAGAGGCCGAGGTCACCAAAAAAACCGGAAGTGTAGGTAATTTTAAGCTTACCATCGTCGGTCCTGAAGGGGAAAAGGAAGTACATGTGGGGGCGGTTCTGGTAGCCACAGGGGGAAACCCTTATGTCCCTAACCCAGGAGAATACGGTTATGGGGCCCCTGGTATTCTTACCCTGCTCGACTTCCACCGCTTAATAAGAGATTGCCGAGGTGCTAAAAGATTCGTCTTTAACGGACATCCCGTGCGCAGGGTGGTGTTTATATATTGTGTTGGTTTTCGCGAGAAAAAAGGTCACCGGTTTTGCTCACGCTACTGTTGTGCCGCGGGCGTCTACGCCGGCCTAACCCTAAAAAAAGATTTTCCTCAAATAGAACAATTCCATCTCTATAGAGATATGCGCACCTATGGTTCCTTGGAAAGGCTTTATCACCAGGCCCTGGAAGAGGGCTTGGTCTTTGTACGTTTCAACGAGACCCACAGACCTGAGGTCCTTGAGACCGAAGAGGGACTAACCGTACGGGTCAAAGACGAGCTCACGGGAGGTAAGGAGTTGGCCATCTCCTGTGACTTAATCGTCTTAGTCACGGGTCTAGAAGGAAAAGAGCAGCAGAAGTTGGTAGATGTACTCAAACTGCCCGTGGGCAAAGACGGATTTTTCAACGAAATTCACCCCAAATTGCGCCCGGTTGAAACGGTAATAGACGGCCTGTTTATCACAGGGGCCTGTCAGGCCCCTAAGAACATCTCCGAAAGTGTAGCCAGTGGCCTGGCCGCCGCCGCCAAAAGTGGAGTACTCCTCTTGCCTGGCAAACTCGATCTAGAACCCCAAATCGCCCGAGTAAACCTCCAAAAATGTTCTTGGTGCGGCCTTTGCGCCGAGGCCTGTCCGTATGAGGCCATTGTTAAAGAAGAGATACAAGGAAAGGCCGTGGCCCGGGTAAATCCGGCTTTGTGTAAGGGTGAAGGGGCCTGTGTGCCTGTTTGTCCAGAAGAGGCCATAGAAGTTCAAGGTTACGAGCATCAACAAATTAAGGCTATGATTGATGCCCTTTGCAAGGAGACAGCATGAACCAGGGTTTTCAGAAACAAAACCCCGCTCTTTACAGAGAAGCTCTTTATTGGCAACGGGCTATTTTAGAAATTTTATCCTGGAAACCTTTAACTGTGCCTGAACTGGCTGAGGTCCTAAAGCTTAGTCCTCCCGAAGTGATGATGCACCTAAATGTCTTGCGAAGATGTGGTTTTATAGAAGAGGCTCCCAAAAGCCGTCGAGAACGTTATTACCGTTACCGCCTGAAGGAGTAAGCCATGATTCGTGTGGACCCAAACTTGTTTGTTTCTCTGCGTAAAGACAAAAATTTTAACGCGCAGGCCTGTTTTCATTGTGGAACTTGCACCGCCCTCTGTCCAGTGGGGCTGGAAATCTTGCCCAGGGAATTGTTTCGTTTCGTGTTGCTCGGGGCCCAAGAAGAAATAACCAAGGCCACAGATACGATTTTTTCCTGCCTACTTTGTGGCCTATGTGAGGCCCATTGTCCCAGGGGAGTAAAAATCGCCCAAAATATAAGGACCCTTAGGAGCTATCTGGTACGCCATGAATACCGCATCCATTAATCCTCAAAAAGAAGATATACTGGCTATTTTGGCCCAAAATCTGGGCTACAGAGGCAGTGTATTTCCCTTACCCAATTGGTACCTCACCTCTTGGGCCAAAGGTTTGGGTTTGCCGAGAGGGGGAAAGACCATCCTCTACACCGGTCATATGTATCAACTCTTGCCGGTGATGGAGGTCTTACACCAACAAAGGGAGACACTCTCTCTAGAGCTCCTTTCTAAGCTTGTCCGGATGGCCCGGTTGGTCAATCCTTTCTTAAATACCAGTACCTTGTCTTTGGTAAGAGTAGGCCTTGAATCACGCCTAAAGTACGAGAAGTGCTTGAAAGATATCGTCTCTTTACTCCGTTTGGCCGGTATCGAACCCGGTTATCTCTACGAGGCCGAAAAGTATGCCGGGGCCTTGGCCTACGATCTGGGCCTTGATGGACCCTTTGAAAGACATGTACATCGTGTCGTAAGGCGTCTGCAACGCTATGGCGTGGAAACAATCATTACCGTTGATCCTCATACCACCCATGTACTGCGTCACGTCTATCCCCAAATAGTAAAATTTGATTTTCAAGTATCTAGCTACCTAGAGGTCCTGGCAGCGGCCTTAAAAGATAAGGACCTTCTGGTTATAGAAACTGGTCGGGACGTGGTGTTTCACGACTCCTGTGTCTACGCCCGCTATTTAAACGTGACCGAACAACCCCGTTTTCTCCTGAAAAAGGCTGGATACCAAATTTGGGAACCACAATATAGCTACGAGGCCACCTATTGTTGTGGAGGCCCCCTTGAGACACTATTTCCAGAAAAAGCCAGAGAAATAGCCAAACTACGGGTAGAACAACTCCAAAAGACAGGGGGACACACCATAGTGACTACCTGCCCCATATGCCTCTTGAACTTGTCCCTGGCGGGTAAAGCATCCGGTCTAAAGGTAGTAGATATAGCACAATTGCTTGCCCAAAACATAAAGTCAAAAGATTAAAATTTTTTGCAACACATCTATAAATCGAAAAAATTAGGAGGGGGAAATGGCTGAAAAAATAGCAGGTAAGAAGCTAGTAGTAGTGGTAACCACCGGTCCAGAAGATCCAGAAAAGGCCACCATACCGTTTATGGTGGCCAGTGCCGCTTTGGCCATGGATGTTCAGGTAACTATGGTGCTCCAAGGCAAAGGGGTACTAACGGCCACCAAGGGGGTATATGAACACATCATAAGCCCCGGGCTAAAACCCCTAAAGGAGCTGGTTGAAGGTTTTATACCTCTGGGAGGCAAGATATTTGTATGCATCCCTTGTATCGAAGAGAGAAAGATCAGCAAGGAAGACTTGGTTGAGGGTTGCGAGCTAGTAAAGGCAGGAAAACTCATTCACGAGGTCATGACCGCCGACCAGGTCATGAGTTATTAAACAGACTTATAAAGTCTAGAAACGTAAAAGGCGGCCTTTGGGGCCGCCTTTTTATTTTCTCCCCTAGAGAAATACAGTCTTAACAGCCCATACCCCCAGGCCATACCCCAGAAGCCCCGTATTTGAGCTCTATATTTTTGTGTTATTTTATTTTACATAATGTTTCTTATCGGACATAAATTAAATTAAAACCAAAGACCTTCGTAAGAGTCTTGGCGCAAATTCATCCTTGAGGGTATACTTTGGGAGAAAAATCCTTTTAGAGCTAAAATTTGTTAGCTTAGAGAAAAACGAGCCTATGAGAGAGAAAGAAATCATCACCAAGCAAAGGACTTTTGAAGACAATGCCCTGGCCAGATGGCTTTATGGAGAACGTGGGGCCCATTTAAAGACCATTGAAAAGGCCTTTAACGTCCAAATTCAGGTACGGGGAAACGAAATGCAGATCTCGGGCGATCCAGTCAGTATTGAGCTGGCCGACCGCACTTGTGAGCAGCTTTACGGCTTACTCAAGCAGGGCTACACGCTTTATCCCAGTGATGTAGAGTTTGCCACCCGCATTATTAGTGCCAACCCCAAAGTGAATCTCAAAGACATATTTTTAGAGACGGTCTTTGTCAGTTCGGGAAGAAAGGTTATCACGCCCAAGAGTCTCAACCAAAAGCTCTATATAGATGCCATTCGGTCCCACGACATTGTCTTTGGTGTAGGACCTGCGGGGACAGGCAAGACTTATCTGGCCATGGCCATGGCCATTTCGTATTTCATGCGGGGAGAGATTCAACGTATTATTTTAGTACGCCCCGCGGTAGAGGCTGGTGAAAAGCTGGGCTTTTTACCCGGAGACATGGTGGAGAAAGTAAACCCTTACTTGCGACCCCTCTACGATGCCCTCTACGATATGCTCCCTTTTGATAAGGCCTCCAGATTGATTCAAAAAGGGGTTATCGAGGTGGCCCCTCTGGCCTTCATGCGCGGGCGAACCCTAAACGAGGCCTTTATTATCTTAGACGAGGCTCAAAACACCACCTCCGACCAGATGAAAATGTTTCTTACCCGCTTGGGCTACAGTTCTAGGGCCGTAATCACCGGAGACATCACCCAGATCGATATACCTGATGCTAAACGTTCCGGTCTAGTAGAGGCCATACACATCCTCCAAGACATAGAAGGCATAGCCTTTATCTTTTTTGACAAACAGGACGTAGTTCGTCACCCGTTGGTACAACGCATTATTGAGGCTTACGAACGTGCCGAAGGTCATAAGGAGTTTGCCCAATGAAAGCAAGGCAGGTACCCGTGGAAGAAGCCATAGGGATGATTATCCCCCACGACCTGACCGAAGTAAGGCCGCAGGTCTTCAAAGGGCCGGTCTTTAAAAAGGGCCATGTTATTACCGAGAAAGATATCGAACACCTGAAAAAGATGGGCAAAGACCACATTTACGCCCTTGAATTAGAGCCCGACGAGCTCCATGAAGACGAAGCGGCCCAACAGCTGGCCAGCTTGGTAGCCGGAGAAGGGGTTAAAGCTTCAGAAGAGATTAACGAGGGTAAGGTGCAATTTAAGGCTGCTTATGCCGGCCTTTTTAAGGTTCAAACCCAAGGGCTGCTAGCCTTAAATACTCTTGGGGAGATAATCCTGGCTACCAAACACAATAATTTTTTTGTACACCAGGGAGAGGTCCTGGCCGCCGGGCGGGCCATTCCCTTGGTAGTAAAAAGGGGTCTTTTAGAAGAGATACAAAAGATAATAGACCTTTACGGCCCCCTAATAAGGGTAAAAAGACCGGCCATCAAAAAGGCAGCCCTGGTTATCACGGGCAATGAAGTCTATTACGGCCGTATTAAAGACGCCTTTGCCCCTGCCCTACTCCCTAAACTTAAGCACTTTGCTCTCGACGTGCTTGCCGTCCGTTTTTGTCCAGATGATAAGCACGTTATCAAAAAAACCTTGGAACAGGTGTTAGGCCTGGGGGCAGAGCTCGTCTTGGTCACCGGAGGCATGTCGGTGGATCCTGACGACGTAACCAGGTTTGCGGTAGCCGATCTCCCGGCCCACATAGTGACGTACGGAAGTCCGGTATTACCAGGGGCTATGTTCCTTTTAGCCTACTACCAAGACATACCGATTATAGGAGTCCCCGCCTGCGGGATGTACTACCGAACCACTGTTTTAGATCTCGTTTTGCCCCGGATTATTTGTGGAGAAAAGTTGACCAAAACCGACATTGCCGCCCTGGGCCATGGAGGACTCTGCTATAATTGTAAAGATTGCCGTTTTCCCCTCTGTCCCTTTGGTCGTGGTTAGCCATTTGTTCTGGTTGGTCGATAACGTTTAAAACGCTAGGAGGCAAACATGTTTGTAGTGGCCTATTTTTTAAAAGCTCTGGCGCAGGTCCTGGATACCGCCCTTACTATCTACATGTGGATCATCATCATACGCGCCCTACTCTCCTGGGTAAATCCCGATCCCTTTAACCCTATAGTCCGCTTCCTCTATGGTATTACAGAACCTGTACTTTACCGGATCAGACGTTTTATCCCTCCCCTAGGGGGGCTCGATTTATCACCTTTGATTGCTATTCTGGCCATAGAATTTTTAAAACAATTTTTAATACCTGTACTTTACCAATTCTCCTTTGAATTAATGAGGTAAAAAATGAGCATTACACCCCTTGATATCCAGGAAAAGACCTTCTCTTCAGGCCTTTTTGGCTACAACAAAGACGAAGTAGAGTCTTTTTTGGAAGAGGTAGCCGAGGCCCTAAAAGAACTCCAAAAAGAAAACAATTCCCTAAAAGACGAAGTGGCCAGACTTCAGAAAGAAATAGAGACCCTAAGGGACCAAGAAAAGCTCATCCGGGAGACGTTGATAAAGGCCGAAAAATGTGCCGAAACCGTAAAGGACCAGGCAGAAAAAGAAGCCGCTCTTATCGTATCTCAGGCCAAAGAAGAGGCCCAACGTCTATTAAACCAGGCCGAACAGGAACGCGAAAAGATCAGAGCCGATATCGAAAACCTTCGTCAAGAAAAACAACGCCTCTTGCTGGAACTAAAAGCTATGCTTAGTTCTTGGCAAAACTTTTTAGAAAAGCTAGAGGTCTAATACTATCACCATGCTTAAACCTTACAAAAACGGTATAATGTTACATATCCATCTACAACCAAAAGCCAAAAAAGACGAAATAGTCGGGAGTTACGGAAATAAGTTAAAGATTCGCTTAACAGCTCCCCCTATAGAAGGGAAGGCCAACGAGGCCTTGAGAAAATTTTTAGCCCGAGTATTAAAAGTACCGCGCTCGGCTATAAGCATAGTACGTGGAGACCTTTCGAGACAAAAAGACATCTATATAGAAGGTCTTGATTTAGACACCGCCCAAGAGAGGTTAGGCCTGAAATGAAGGCACCAGAGGCTGAGGCCCTTTGTTTTGATATGGACGGAGTGATAGTGGACAGTATGCCCTGGCACGTCAAGGCCTGGCAAGAGGCCTTTAGGGAGTTTGGCCTCCAAGTACCGGAAGAGACGCTTTATCTACATGAAGGGGCTATAGAGGCCGAAACCGCCTGCAAGATATTTGAAGACCAGGGGGTAAGCCCCACAAAAGAGCTCTTTCAAAAGGTATTAGCCTTACAACGCCGCATTTTTAACCTTAAATACTGCCGGTTAGTAAGGCCTTTTCCCGAAGTGCCTGATATTTTGGCCGAGTTAAAGAGACAGGGCAAAAGGTTGGCCTTGGTAACTAGTTCTCACCAGGAAATACTACAAGAGATATTGCCCAAAGATTTACTCCTTCTCTTCCAGTTTGTACTTACAGGAGACCAAGTACAAAGGAGAAAACCCCACCCAGAACCTTACTTAAGGGCTGTAGAAGGGCTTAAGGTTCCGGTAGACAGGGCTTTGGCCGTAGAGAATGCGCCTGCAGGTATCAAGGCCGCCAAAGGAGCTGGCCTATTTTGTATAGCCCTGACCACCACCCTTCCTCCCGAACATTTACGCGAGGCAGACCTTATTTTACCTAAACATCACGATCTTTACAGGTTATTTAAAGAAAATGGTTACGCTAACGGAAGCACCACGCTATTTTTCTAGATATCGACGTATTATTCCTGATTTTTCGGATTTTCTGGCCCATCTCAGGCAGGATCTGCCGCTCTATTTCCGGCTAAACAATCTCAAGTGTCCAGACCCTTCTTTGGTCATAGAGGGTCTTGAGCGTCAAGGGGTAAAAATAAGGCCTGTGGAGCACATGCCTCTTTTTTACCGGGTAGAACCTAGGGATTTCCCCCTGGGCAATACCGAAGAGTACTATCTGGGTTATATTTACCCTATGACCTTAAACAGTGCCTTACCCGTTTTGGCCTTAGACCCCAAGCCTGGCGAACAAATCCTGGATTTGTGTGCTGCTCCAGGTAGTAAGACAACTCAAATAGCCCAACTCACCGGAGATAAGGCCGTTATCGTGGCTAATGATCGCCGACTTGATCGCCTCACAGCCTTGGTGGCCAATTTGAAAAGGCTAGGCGTAGCCAGTGCCCTTACCACTGTTTACCGGGGAGAAGAATTTCCTTTTGGTATTCCCTTCGATAAGGTCCTGGTAGATGCCCCCTGTTCGGGAGAGGGACGGTATCGTCAAGGCTATGAGGGAGAACTACTCTACCAAAAAGAAGGACACACCAACTTGCCGGCTATCCAAAAGGGGCTCCTTCTGCGGGCCTTTGACTTAGTAAAGGTGGGGGGTGTGGTGGTATATTCCACTTGTACCATAAATCCTGACGAAAACGAACTAGTAGTAGATTACCTGTTGCGGAAAAGACAGGCCAAGATCGTGGCCCAGCAATATCCCCAAAAGCACCACGAGGGGCTTACCGAGTGGGAAGGCAAGATATTACATCCAGATCTCCGCTACACCGCACGATTTTTCCCCCACGAGACTGAATCAGTGGGTTTTTTTGTGGCCAAGATACAGAGGTTGGTCTGATGGTAAAGCGCAAAAAGGCCCGACGCAAAAAGATACATCAACAAGCCGTATGGCCACGAGTAGTCAGCCTAGAAGAGCGGGACAAGGTCCTTTCTTTTTGGGAAGAACGCTTTGGTATTCCCAAAACCGCCTTTGACGGTTATGTCCTGCTTTCCACCTCTAAAAATTACTGGCTCTTTGTAGAGCCACCAGATTTTAAACCCCTTCAAGGCCTGCGTGTACAAACCGTAGGACTTTTGTTTACCCGACGGGTGTCGCGCTTTTTGAAACCCACTTCCACGGCCCTACAGAGGTTTGGTTCGCTAGCCACCAAAAATATCGTCGAGTTGAGCCCTGCGGAGCTGGATCGGCTACGGCGCCAACGCAAAATGTCTTATCAAGCGGATCTCTCTGAAGGATACGTTATTATCAAATGTGCCGGTAAGGTGTGGGGGTGTGGTCTCTATGTCTCAGGCCGTTTAATCAGCTTTTTACCCTAAAAGGCTCCTACTTAAAATAAACCTCTTATCTTTGCCGCTAACCATGGCGAGATTGCGGTAACACACAGAACCACGATGAATAAATCTCCTTCTTTAGGATTGAACACTTGCATAATATCTTTCCAAGGTTTACCTGCAACAAAGTGTCCAAAAATAAATTCAAATAGCAACGTTAGCACCACCCAAAACAAACCGATTGCAAAATATATTTTTGGTTCTGATGCCCCGATAAATGGAATAACAAGTAATGAGACGACAAAAACAATAATCGCCAATGAGATACCGCTTAGAGGCAACGCCAGATTAGATCCAATTATGGGCACTAGAATTTTCTCTCTAAGTGTGCCATTCATAATGGCCGCAAAAACAATAACAAACCATATCCCCGTTGTTTTGAGCAACATGTCGATCATTCGCTTTTATCACTCCTAACGACCAAGCTAACCTGCCGCCATGGAGCAAGGCCGAAAGCCTCATCAGAATGACGGTCAGGTGCAACGAGTAGTGAAGGGCTTTAATGTTGGATCTGAAAAGAGCTTGACTATCAATAAATTGTAAAACTTTAGACTTTATCTGACAGTCACCCTCCCAAGAGCCACCTTGTCAGACCTGGTTAGATTGTGAAAATCTCTTCTTCATTAGAATAGATCTACTCCTTTGCCAAGGGCACATTTGCTAAAAATGTCTCCATTGGTGTCCGTCCATTACAGTATTTCCCTTGATGCGGCCTCTCTCTGTTGTATTTTTCTATCCATAGGTCTGATCCTGATGGTAAATCTCTCGGATTTTGGCAAGATGAACCTCAAGTTCTGGGGTTAATTTCCGAGGGAACACAGTTACCCGGTCTTTGTCTCCCTTGCCGGAAAATACTGTGATCAAGCCTCGTTCAAAATCCAGATCTTTTCCCCGGAGTCTTACCGTCTCACTTACTCTCAAACCCCCTCCATACATGAGGGCACAGATTAGATAATAGGTTTCCTCAAGTTCCGAGAGCACGGCCTCCACTTCTTCCCGGCTTAGCACCACCGGAAGCCTTCTTCTCTCTCGAGCCTTTACGGCGTCAATATAAGGATCAATTTCTTTTTCGAGCACCTGGCGATAAAAGAACACCAGGGCATTTAAAGCCTGATTCTGGGTGGAAGGGGCTAC
>Ga0256840_1000848_pt1 | contig 30442 bp, 27 predicted proteins | sample 355202metaG_FD_185969 | JGI IMG/M metagenome (GOLD analysis project Ga0256840, IMG submission 185969) | Hydrothermal vent microbial communities from Mid Atlantic Ridge, Atlantic Ocean - 355-202 | ecosystem: Environmental > Aquatic > Marine > Hydrothermal vents | place: Atlantic Ocean: Mid... | reverse complement strand
GTATTAATCTATTAAATAAAGTAGATTTTCCTACATTTGGTCTTCCTACAATGGCAACTATACTGTTCATTATTGTTTAATTTGGTTGCAAAGATACTTTATTAAATTAAGATTGAAAGAAAGTGTCATTCGTTTTTCTCGCAAAGTCGCAAAGACGCAAAGTTGTGAGTGGAAAGGTGTGGTAAAATTAGTTGATTTTAATATTTAAGATACATTCAGCTTAGCGTTTTGAGGGTTGTATAAAGTTGAATTTTTTACTTTGTCAACTTTTAATAGGTTAGTCAAGATTGAAAATTTAATTCAATCATTTGTTTTTCTAATAAAAAAGAGTATTTTAGCATTAAATAACCAAATACCTTATGAAATACGTAATAATTACCCTCAAGATACTAGTGATTCTTATATTAATAACTTTAATTAGTGCGTTTTTTTACTATAATCATTTAAAACCAACGTATAAAGGAAATCTTAAAATAGCCAACTTAAAAGAACAAACCGATGTTTATTTTGATGATATTGGTGTACCTCATATTTATGCTAAAAACCAAGAAGACGCTTACAGAACTTTAGGCTATGTGCATGCACAAGATAGGTTATGGCAAATGGAATTAATACGTAGAATAGGTGCAGGAAGATTATCAGAAATTTTAGGAAAAAATTTAATTGAAACCGATAAATTTTTTCTAACTATGGGAATTGATGCTAATGCAGAAAAAACAATTCAGCAATTAGATAAAAACTCTAAAGCTTATATTTTAAGTCAAGCGTATCTTGATGGAATTAACCAATTTATAGATAATGGTCCAACTCCAATTGAATATACTTTAGTAGGAGTTGAAAAAGAACATTTTACTTTAAAAGATATTTATAATGTATATGGTTATATGAGTTTTAGTTTTGCAATGGCACATAAAACAGATCCATTTATCAGTCAGTTAGAACAAAGGTTAGATAAAGCATATATAGATGAATTGGTTTTAGATCCAACCGATAAAACAACCATGATTCCTATATTTAATTTGGAAGGAAATCAGCAAACAGAGTTTATTACAAAATTGGATAAAATAATGAAAAACCTGCCTGTTTCTCCTTTTATAGGAAGTAATTCTTGGGTGATTGGACCAGAAAAAACTGCTAGTGGTAAAGTAATTTTTTGTAATGATCCGCATATAAAATATTCTCAACCAGCAGTTTGGTATCAATCACATATTGTTTGTCCAGATTATGAATTGTACAATTTTAATTTAGCCTTAACGCCTTTTCCACTTCTAGCTCATAATAGAAAATATGCTTATGGTTTAACGATGTTTGAAAACGATGATATTGATTTTTATGCAGAAAAAGTATCAGAAAGCAATCCCTTACAATATAAAGTAGGAGAGGAGTTAAAGAATTTTAAAATCATAGAAAAAACAATTAAAGTAAAAGGAGAAGATGATGTAACTTTTAAAGTAAAATCAAGTATTCACGGACCAATAATGAATGATTTTATTGGTTTTGAAAAGAATAAAAATCCCATTGCAATGGATTGGATCTATACCAAGTTTAAAAATGAAATGTTAGGTCTAACCTACAAAATATCTCATGCAAGCAATTTAGATGATTTTAAAAAAGGAGTTTCTAAATTAGTTGCTCCAGGTTTAAATGTAATGTATGGTGATGCGCAAGATAATATTGCTTGGTTTGCAGGAGGAAAACTCTATAATCATCAGCAAAAAGTAAATACAAAGCATATTTTAAATGGTGCTAATGGCTTAGATGATAAATTAACTTATATTGATTTTAAAGACAACCCAAAATCGATAAACCCTACTTGGGATTATGTATATTCTGCTAATAATCAGCCTAATAAAATAATGGATAGTTTATTGTATCCAGGTTATTATTTACCAGAAGATAGAGCAAAAAGAATTACCGATAAATTAACAAATCTAACAAACATTTCAACAAATGAAATGAAAAGCTTAATTACTGATGTAACTTCTTCTAAAGTTCCTGATTTAGTAAAAATAATAGCTGTTAATATTAATGAAGAGAAGCTTTCTAAAAATGAGTTAATTGCTTTAAAAATTCTGCGTTCTTGGAAAGGAAATTTTGATTTGCAAGGTGTTGCTCCAACCATTTATACCAAGTTTAAGTATCTGTATTTAAAAAATGTTTTTAAAGATGAATTAGGTGAAGATGGATTTAATAAATTGTTAGAAACGCATATTGTTAAAAAACAATACAATAAACAATTACAAGAAGGTTTTTCTGTTTGGAATGATGATATTTCTACCGATGCAATTGAAGATAAACAACAAATTATTACAAAATCTTTTAAAGAAGCAGTAAAACAATTAGAAAATCAATTAGGAAAGATGATTAGTAAATGGACTTGGGATAAAGTACATACAGTAGAACATGAGCATCCTATTGGTTCAAAAGTTGCCTCTTTAAGAAAATATTTTAATGTTGGTCCTTTTCCAATTAATGGAACGAATGAAGTTTTGAACAATCAAATATTTACTATTAATGAAGAAGGTATTTATAAAGTAACTGCTGGACCTTCATCAAGACGAATTATAGATTTTAACGATGTAGAGAATAGTATGGCTATTATTCCAACAGGTCAATCTGGTAATGTATTTAGTAAACATTATAAAGACCAAGCACAAAAATTTGTAAACGGAGAATTTGTTAAGATGCTTTTAAATAAAGATAGTATTCAGGTTTCTAAAGATAAATTAGTTTTAATGCCTAAATAATAGCAAAAACCTGTGTAGCAATTTCTAATTCTTCATTGGTAGGAATAACTAAAACGTCCACTTTTGAAAGGTTTGATTTTATATTTCTAATTTCATTAGAGCGAATACTATTTTTTTCTTGATTCAATTCAATTCCTAAATAGGATAAATCTTCACAAACTAATTTTCTAATGAACTCAGAATTTTCACCAATTCCTGCGGTAAATATTATAGTATCAACTCCGTTCATAATTGCAGTATAAGAACCAATATATTTTTTAATCCTGTACGCATTCATAGCAAGAGCCATTTGTGCAGTTTTGTTACCTTTTTGAGCAGCAGTTTCAATATCACGCATATCACTCATACCTGTTAAACCTAGCATTCCACTTTTTTTCTGCAATAAATTGCTAATGTCATCAATAGCATAATGTAGCTTTTGAGCTAAAAATAATACTACAGATTGGTCAATATCACCACTACGAGTTCCCATAATTAAACCGTTCATTGGACCAAAACCCAAACTATGGTCAATACTTTTCCCGTTTAAAATAGCCGTCATACTACATCCATTTCCTAAATGAATACTTATGACTTTCTCTATTTTTTTATTTAAAAACTGATTGGCTTTTTTCGCCACATATTGATGAGAAGTACCATGAAATCCGTACAATCTAACATGCTCTTTTTCGTAAAATTCATTAGGAATAGCATACCGATGAGCAACTTCTGGAATAGTTTGATGAAATGCAGTATCAAAAACAGCGACTTGTGTAGCGTGTGAAAATATTTTTTCAGCTACTTGAATTCCCAATAAATTTGCAGGATTATGTAAAGGTGCTAAAAAAGATAAATCTTTAATAGCCTCTTTTACTTTTTGGTTGATAATTGTTGTTTTTGTAAAGAGACTTCCACCGTGAACTACTCTGTGGCCAACAGCTACAATCTCATCAGCAGAAGCAATAACACCATTATTTTTATCTAACAATAAATTGGCTATTTGTTGTAATCCAATTTCGTGATTTTGGATGCTTACAACCGTTTTTATCTTATTTTTTGAAGTAGTGTAATTTATAATTGCATCTTCAAATCCTATACGTTCAATTAAACCTTTGGCAATTACTTCGCCTTTAGGCATATTTAACAATTGAAATTTTATAGAAGAACTTCCTGAATTGATTACGAGTATGTTCATTTTTTTAAGCTTTTTTTAGTCTTCTCAAAGGAGAAAACACTATGGTAATTATTTAATATTAGTTAATTTATACTTATTATCCATTCAACACTCAACATTTAACATTCAACATTTAAAACTCAAAACTCAACATTCAAAATCACACATTTTCTTGTGCTTGAATAGCGGTAATAATTACAGTATTAAAAATATCTTCAATGGTACAGCCTCTACTTAAATCGTTTACAGGTTTGTTAAGTCCTTGTAACATTGGACCAATAGCTAACGCTCCAGTTTCTCTTTGCACTGCTTTGTAGGTGTTGTTTCCTGTGTTTAAATCAGGGAAAATAAGTACACTTGCTTCTCCAGCAACTTCAGAATTTGGTAATTTACTTTTTCCAACAGTAACATCAACAGCTGCATCGTATTGAATTGGACCTTCAATTTTTAAATCAGGTCTTAATTTTTTTACAATATTTGTTGCTTCTCTAACTCTTTCTACATCTTCACCAACACCCGAAGCTCCAGAAGAATAGGATAACATGGCAATTTTTGGTTCAATATCAAAAGCTAAACTTGATTCTGCTGAGGCAATAGCAATCTCTGCCAGTTGTTGTGCATTTGGATTTGGATTAATGGCACAATCACCAAATACAGAAACTCGATCTTCCAAACACATAAAAAATACAGACGACACCACAGATACTCCAGGTTTTGTCTTTATAAATTGTAATGCTGGTAAAATGGTGTGTTGTGTAGTGTGTGCAGCACCTGAAACCATTCCGTCTGCATGTCCTTTATAGACCATCATTGTTCCAAAATACGATACATTGAGCAGTTTGTCTTCTGCAATAGCTAGATTGATGTTTTTATGTTTTCGTAACTCATAATAAGTTTGCACATAATCATCATAATGTTCAGATTCAATAGGATTGATAATATGTAATTTGCTTACATCAAAGTTGGAATCTAATCGGTTTAAACGCTCTTTTACTTTTGCAACATCACCAAGTATGGTTATTTCTACAATATCTTGATTGACGAGTTTTATAGCAGCAGTTAAAATACGTTCATCATTACCTTCTGGAAGTACAATATGTTTCTTTACTTTTTTTGCTCGTTTTAGCATATTGTATTGAAACATTCTAGGTGTTATTCCTTTACTTTCAAATGTTACTAAGGTGTTTGCTAGTTTATCTACGGCAACATATTTTTCAAAACTTCTAATGGATAACTGTATTTTTGCATTATTGTCAGCATAAATCATTGGTTTTACTTCACTCACTTTGTTTGCAAGAGCGTAAGTGCCTTCTTTACCTAATAAAATAGGGATTTTATGGTCTAAACCTTTAATTAATTTATGAATAGATTTTGGAGGTTTTATTCCTCCAGACAATAAAATACCTGATAATTTGGGATAACTATCTGATATATGTGCTTGTAATGCGCCCAAAATTAAATCCGATCGATCACCAGGAGTTACCATTAAGGAATTGTTTTTTATTCGTGGTAAAAAGTTGTGTAATGTCATTGCTCCAACCACAAAATTAGATACTTGATGATGTAATCTATCTTCTCCAAAAAGCACTTTGGCATCCATTGCATCTTTAATTTCTTTTACTGAAGGTTTAGATAAGTTTTTTATATTTGGAATGGCATTAACAATAATCTTTTTTGGTAATTTTTCTAAAAGTGATTTTTTAACTCCAACCAAGTTTTTGTTTTTCACTTTATTGGCAATAACGGCTAAAACTTCCACTTCACGTTCTGCAAATAAATCATAAGCAGCATACATGTTATTTACAAAATCTTCCATAGTTTTGTTTGTGCCACTTTCTACAATAATTACTGGTATTCCTAAATTTTTGGCAATGTCTGAATTTATTTTAAGTTCAGTTGCTGTTCCTTCACCAGAAAAATCAGTTCCTTCTACTAAGATAAAATCGTATTTTTCTTCTAGAGCTTTATACTTTTCAATAATTTTATCAATAATAGCATCTTGACTACCATTGTGCTGATTTTCTAAGACTTCACTTTTAGTAAAAGCATACGCATCGTCAAATTGAATGTCTAAATTAAAGTACTTACGAACAGTATCAATATGATTGTCTTTCTTTTTATCTTTAAAATCACTTATTATGGGTTTAAAATAGCCAACTTTGGCAACCTTACCAAGGAGCATTCTCATTAACCCAAGGGTAACGATTGATTTTCCGCTACCACTTTCCATTGTTGCAATATATACTGCTTTACTCATCTTCAATATTTTTATGCAAAGTTACGTGTATTGTAAATAATACAAATGATAAATCTTCTGTTTTTATAAGAAAGTTTTTGTATAAAAATGGATTTGAATTATAAAACGAGATTGTAAAAAAAAATGTATCTTTGAGATATAAAAAAAACACTATGTTAACAAAAGTTTATGGTTCTGCCGTTTTTGGTGTTGAAGCAACCACTATTACCGTTGAGGTGAATATTGATAAAGGAATTGCCTATCATTTAGTTGGTTTGCCAGATTCTGCTATTAAAGAAAGTTCGTATCGTATTTCTGCAGCGCTTAAAAATAATGGTTATCGTCTTCCAGGAAAAAAAATTACCATAAATATGGCTCCTGCCGATATGCGTAAAGAAGGTTCTGCGTATGATTTAACCATTGCAATGGGAATTTTAGCAGCTTCCAATCAAATTAAAGCTAAAAATATTGAAGAATATGTAATTATGGGAGAGCTTTCCTTAGACGGAAGTATGCAATCCATTAAAGGAGCTTTACCTATTGCAATAAAAGCACAAGAAGAAGGGTTTAAAGGCTTTTTTCTTCCATCACAGAACGCTAAAGAAGCTGCTATTGTAGAAGGTTTAGATGTTTATCCTATTGAAAATATTAAGCAAGTTATTGATTTTTTTGAAGGAAATTCAACCTTAGAGCCTTTAAAAATTGATATTCAAAAGGAGTTTTATGAAAAATTAGAGCATCCAGAATTTGATTTTGCTGATGTAAAAGGACAAGAGTCTATCAAACGATGTATGGAAATTGCGGCAACTGGTGGTCATAATATTATTTTAATTGGTCCTCCTGGATCTGGTAAAACCATGTTGGCAAAGCGATTGCCTACAATTTTACCACCAATGTCTATGCGTGAAGCTTTAGAAACAACAAAAATTCATTCGGTTGTTGGAAGAATTAAAGCCAATGCAGGTTTAATGAGTCAAAGACCTTTTAGAGCACCACATCATACCATTTCTGATGTTGCTTTGGTTGGAGGAGGAGCGTATCCTCAGCCTGGAGAAATTTCACTATCACATAATGGTGTATTGTTTTTAGATGAATTACCAGAATTTAAAAGAACCGTTTTAGAAGTAATGCGTCAGCCTTTAGAAGATAGAGAAGTAACCATTTCAAGAGCACGGTTTACGGTTACTTATCCTAGTAGTTTTATGTTGGTAGCAAGTATGAATCCTAGTCCGAGTGGTTATTTTGTAGATTCCGATAACCCTTTAGCATCTTCACCACAAGAAATGCAACGTTATTTAGCAAAAATTTCTGGACCTTTATTAGATAGAATTGATATACATATTGAAGTGCAACCTGTACCATTTGAAAAATTAAGCGAAGAACGTAGAGGAGAACCTAGCTCAGAAATTAGAAAACGTGTAAGTAAAGGAAGATTGGTGCAGACCGAGCGATTTAAAGATTTAGAGCATATTCATTACAACGCACAAATGAATGTGAAACAAATTAGAGCTTATTGTAAGTTGAGTAAAGAATCGTTAGATTTATTAAAGACAGCTATGGAACGTTTAAATTTATCAGCTAGAGCTTACGATAGAATTTTAAAAGTGTCGAGAACAATAGCAGATTTAGAAGGCGAAGAAAATATTTTATCACATCATATTACCGAAGCTATTCAGTATAGAAGCTTAGATAGAGAAGGATGGTTAGGTTAATAAAAAACATAATTTAACCAAAATGAATATTAAAAACATCATGAACAAACAACATTTAACTCGCATAATTTTAGTTATTTATGTTTTAGTTTTACTTTTAGCATGTAAAACAAAAAAAGAAACAACTACAAAAGTTGTTCATAAAAAAATTGAATTTTCTTCACAAGCGGTACACAATTTATTACAGTTGCCTTTGCATTGTGTAGAAACAGAATATCCAAACAAATTAAGTCAAACCATTGGCGATGAGTCATACTTAAAAACACCAAAAGAGTTGCATCCTGCTTTTTATGGTTGTTTTGATTGGCATTCTTCTGTACACGGACATTGGTCTTTGGTGAAATTATTAAAAGAGAATTCAAATGTTTTGTCAATAGATGAATTTCAAGAGGTAACGAGTTTGTTACTTAAAAATTTAAGCAAAGAGCATATTTTACAAGAAGTAGCATATTTTGATGATAAATACAATAAAAATTATGAACGTACTTATGGTTGGTCTTGGTTGTTAAAACTCATGTTAGAAGTTGAAACTTGGGACAATAAAGCAGCTAGAAAATTAGAACAAAATCTCGCTCCATTGGCAGATTTAATTGCAAATAAATACATTGAGTTTTTACCAAAATTAAATTATCCAATTCGTGTTGGAACACATTCAAATACTGCTTTTGGGATGATTTTTGCTTATGATTATGCAAAGGCAAATCACAATGAAAAATTATTGAATACTATTACAGATAGAGCTTTGTATTTTTATGAAAATGATGAGAATTGTCCTATGTCTTGGGAACCAAGTGGAACGGATTTTTTATCGCCTTGTCTAGAAGAAGCAGCTTTAATGAAACGTATATTATCTAAAGAAGAATTTAGTGTGTGGTTACATAGATTTTTACCTCAATTATACAATAACAATTATGAATTAGCAGTTGGTGAAGTGAGTGATCGAACTGATGGACATTTAGTTCATTTAGATGGATTGAATTTCTCTAGAGCTTGGTGTTTAAACGAAATTTCAAAAGATGTACCTGAGTTGGCTCATCTTCAAAAAATTGCTAAAAAACACCTAAAATATTCTTTGCCAAATTTAGTAGGCGATTCCTATGAAGGAGGTCATTGGTTAGCGTCATTTGCTATTTATGCTTTAGATTCTCAAAATTAGCTACAAGCTAAGCCATGCTAAAACAAATCCAATAATTATAGCAAGTAATTTTTTAAAATTATAACTGTGATTTTCTGAAGTTTCAAAAAGAATAATGGTTGAAATATGTAAAAATATTCCAATAATAATTGCAGTTATTTCGGTAATATATGTATCAAAAAAGGATACATTTTCACTAACCAAACAACCTAAAGGACTCATAATAGCAAATACACCAATAGTTATAAAAATTAAAGGTTTACTTAATTTAGACTGAATTAAAAAAGTAGTCAATACAATGGCAATAGGTATTTTATGAATAATAATTGCCCAAAGTAAGGTGTGATTTTCATCGTGTCCTAAAGGAATTCCTTCAAAAAAAGCATGCAACCCTAAACTGATGATTAATAACCACGGAATTTTACTCATCTTGCCATGTGCGTGAACATGACCGTGTTCTACTCCTTTAGAAAAATTTTCTAAAATAGACTGAATTAATATTCCAAAAAGAATGTAAAATCCTATTTTATGCGAATGGTTTTCATAGACTTCGGGTAATAAATGCAAAACGGTAATACTTAATAAATAAGCACCACTAAAAGCCAATAATATTTGTGTTAATGCTTTTTTTGGCTTAATAAACAATACACTTATTGAACCAATAATAACCGATAAAATTAAAACAAAATAGACCATTTTTTATTTACTTACTACTAAAATTAATCGATTTGATGTATTTACATCAAAAGCGTTAAGCTTATAGTCGCCAAAAGTATGATTTAATTTCAAATCTGCTTTAGAAATATAGTTTTTTATGGTGTCTAAAGTTAAACATTGTACTTGTTCCGTAAAATGAAAATCTTGATTTTCTACTTGGAAACGTATGTTTTTTATAATTTTATTATGAATTACTTCTCGCGTGATATGAAAGGAGATGTTATCTTTAATAACGGTTTCTTTTGGTGTTAAATTTTTGGTAACGGTTTCAATATTCATAAAATCAATCACTGCAATGCCATTTTTCTTTAAACCATTTTTAATATTTGTAAGCACTTGAATATTTGTTTTGTCATCATTAAAATAACCAAAGCTAGTAAATAGATTAAAAATAGCGTGATACTTCTTTTTAAAAGGTTTACGCATATCGTGAACTTTAAATTTTAAGCCTTTTTTCTTAAATTTTTTTGCGTATTTAATGCTGTTTTTTGATAAATCAACACCTTTTACTTTAAAACCTAAAGAATTTAGGTAAACGGAATGTCTGCCACGACCACAAGCTAAATCGAGTATTTTTGAATTGCGTTTAAGTTTTAAAAAAGCGATTAAGTTTTTCATAAAGAGTTGTGCTTCATTATCATCACGATCTTGGTATAAAATGTGATAATATTTGGTATCAAACCATGTGGCAAACCATTCTTTTTTTTGCATATAGTTTAGTCTTTTTAGTCTTTAGTCTTTAGTCTTTGGTTTCCTTGTATCGTCATGCTGAATTTATTTCAGCATCTTTCAATTATCAAGAAATTCTGAAATAAGTTCATAATGACGCTTTCTTTCTTCTTTTCTCTTTTTTCTTTTTTCTCTTCTCTATTTTCTTTCCTCTTTCCTCTCTCTTTCCTCTCTCTCTCCTCTTTTAAACTCTATTTCTTCATCATCAAAAAATCTACTAAAACAAGATTTGTTAAGGCTTCAACAATAGGCACTGCTCTTGGAACAACACAAGGGTCGTGTCTTCCTTTACCTTGTAGTGTTACTTTTTTATGGTTAATATCAATGGTTTCTTGTTTTTGCATAATGGTAGCAACTGGTTTAAAACCTACTCTAAAATAGATGTCCATTCCGTTGCTTATTCCTCCTTGAATTCCACCAGAAAGATTGGATTTTGTTGTGCCATCTTCATTAAATAAATCGTTGTGTTCTGTACCACGCATCTCTGCACTACAAAAACCCGAACCGAATTCAAAGCCTTTTACAGCGTTAATACTTAGCATAGCAAAGCCTAATTGTGCATGTAATTTGTTAAAAACGGGTTCACCCAAACCAATAGGCATATTTTTTATAGCACAAGTTATTTTTCCGCCAATAGTATCGCCTTCTTTTTTAATTTCTTCTATTAGTTGAATCATTTTTGAGGCAACTTCATCATTCGGACAACGAACTATATTGTCATCAACCTTTGAAAAATCGATAGCTTGATAGGGTTTTTCTAAATAAATTTTTCCAATAGATGAAGTGTAAGCACCAACTTCTATATTACTTTTAAAGTGTTTTTTTATAACTTGTTTGGCAATTGCTCCAGCAACAACCCAATTGGCAGTTTCTCTGGCTGAACTTCTTCCACCACCACGATAATCACGTATTCCGTATTTTTTTTGATAGGTAAAATCGGCGTGAGATGGTCTAAACACCTCTTTATTATGACTGTAATCTCTTGACTTCTGATTTTCGTTTACAATTTGAAAGGCAATAGGTGTTCCTGTAGTTTTACCTTCAAAAATACCTGATAAAAATTCTACTGTATCACTTTCTTTGCGTTGTGTGGTGATTTTGGATTGTCCTGGTTTTCTTCTGTCTAATTGATGTTGAATTTCTTCAAAATCTAATTCAATATTGGCAGGACAACCATCAATAATTCCACCTATGGCTTTACCGTGTGATTCGCCAAAAGTGGTTAGTTTAAATATTTTTCCGAAGGTGTTGCTCATGGTTACAAAAATACATCTTTTTCTACTTTTCTAGCATCTTCAATAATTTCTTTTGGATAATTGTGGAGTTCTAAAATTTTGATGGCATTTCTGGTCTTTAATTTTCCTTGTTTTAATTTGTGGTCAAAGTGAAGTTTTTCATCTTGAATGGTTTCTGTAAAATGATATAAATCAAATTGTTGTTCTTTGAGTAAATCGGTTAATTCTATATCGTGTGTTGATACAAGAACAAAATTATTTTCATTGTTTAGATAGGATAAAATGGCTTTTCCGCCAGAAATCCGTTCTACGGTATTTGTTCCTTTAAATATTTCATCAAGAACAAATAGGTTAGGAGTGGAGTTGTTTGAAGCATTAATCAATTCCTTTATAGTTAAGACTTCTTTAAGGTAGTAACTGGTGTCATTTATGAGTTCATCGGCAATTTTTATAGAAGAATAGAGTTTTAAAAAGGGCAAGGTAAATTCCTTTGCAAATGCGAAATCAAAACTTTGTGCAAAAAGAGTATTTAGTGCAATACTTCTTATAAAAGTTGTTTTTCCAGACATATTTGAACCTGTTAATAACAGACTTTTATGCTCTAATTCTAATGAATTTAAAACACAATTTTTTACTAATGGATGGATGATTTCTTTTACAGAAAGTAATTTATCTGTTACAAACTGAGGTTTACAAGTAGTTAATTCACCAGATTTTACCGATGCTATGGCAATGGCACTATCAATTTTTCCAATAAATTGAAAAAGCTTGTCTAAATTTTCCTTTTCATTGGTAATGGAATTGATAAAGCTATAAAACAACAGTGTGCCAATATTAAACTGAATTTTTATCAGTTCAATAAAAAACCATAAAATGCTTGCTATTGGATCATCCATTTTGTTATCAAAAGAAATAAATTCGGTTTTGAGTTTTATTTTTTTAAGTGCTGATAAAAAGGAAGTGTCTTTAAAATGTTGCGTTATTTTTTGTTCTTGTGCTAGGCTTGTTCCTACTTTTAAACTTTTTATAAATTGAAATATTGCGGAATTATAATAAGTTACATTTTGCTTATTTTTAAGATGAATAACTGAATTTACAGCAAAAATTAAAATTAAAGGAAGTATAAAAACTGCTTTGTAAAAGCTTAAAAAAATAAATAGAATAGCGGCAAAAGTTAATGCGTAAACATATTTGTAATAGCTTGGTTTTTCTAGAGGTTTATCGTTTACTAAGGCTTCAAAATCATAATTATTAGGAGTGTTTAATTTTGAAAGTTGAAGTTGTGTTTTAAGTCTTAATTTACTGTCAGTTTTAAACAATTCAGTTAATAAACTAAAGGATTCTAATTGTTCTTTAGGTGAAATAGTTCTTAATTTGTAATAGAGAAATTGTTGTCCGATTTTTGAAGAAGTTCTATCGATAAATTTAAAAACTTCTTCTAAATCCAAATCATTTACTGTGCTGTTTGAGATAAGATGAAAGGCTTTATTTTTATGTGAATTGTTCTCAAAATACTGTTTTATACTAAAAAAGTTAAAGTATTTATCCGTTTTTGGTTTTCCCCAATGGTTGATTAGATACTCTTTAAACTTAATAAAACGCTGTTTCTTTTTATAATTTGACCATAGGTAAAAAATAATTAAAACACTTAAAATAAGAATAATCCAGCTTGTTGTAGTCATTTGTTTTTTTATGAAACCTGTGAGTTTAAATTTTTACAAATCAAAATTCCAAAAAACAATTAAGTTTAGAGGAGTCATTTTTAAATCGTCATTGGGATAATTTCTTGCTATATTAAAAAGGTATGGATTGTATCTTAATTCTATATTTAAGTCGTTGTTTTTTAATTTAAAAGCGGTACCAGCACCAATAGAAAAATTGAGGTCTAATTTGTTAGAATTTTTTCCATTTATTATTGGTCGAATCAAATAATTTAGTGTAAAACCACTATTTAAAAAAAAGTGTTTAGATTGTGTTAAATTAAATTTAGCTAGTAAAGGAATATCTATGTTATGATAATTAACTGTTTCTGTTGGAGAATAGTTATCAGGATATTCTCCAGGTAAAATAAAATTATTGTTGAGAAGTTTTTCATTTCTTTGTTCATAATAGATACCAGATTTTAAAGAAACCTTGTTGGAAACAGCATATTCAAAATTTGCACCAACTAAAAAACCTAATTTAAAACTATTTTTACTGGGAATATTGCGTTTAAATGTCGTGTCATTTGTTCCTATTTGAATACCAATTTTTGTTTTTTGTGCAAAAATGCTGATTCCAATAAAAGTGAATAGTAAGAGGGAAGATAATTTTTTCATAATGTTATTTTTTTAAAATCTTACAGTTTTTTATAACTTGTAATTAAGTTTTACAAATCAAAATTCCAAAAAACAATTAAGTTTAGAGGAGTCATTTTTAAATCGTCATTTGGATAATTTTTTACTACATTAAAAAGATATGGATTGTATCTTACCTCAATGTTCAAATCGTTATTTTTTAATTTAAAAGCGGCACCAGCACCAATAGAAAAATTGAGGTCTAATTTGTTAAGATTACTATTAACGGTACCTTCATTCACTGTTGTTTTAAGTAGGTAATTTAGTGTAAAACCTCCATTAAAAAATAACCGTTTAGATGGTGTAACGTTAATTTTAACAAGCAAAGGAAAATCTAAGTTGTTGTAATTTGCTTTGAAATTTTTTGATGTTTCAGGATTTGAACCATCAGGTAAAAAAAGATCTAATTCAAATTCATCTTTTCTTTGCTCATAATAGACACCAGATTTTAAAGATATATTGTTGGATATAACATATTCAAAATTTGCACCAACTAAAAAACCTAGTTTAAAACTATTATTATTATTATTATTATTATTATTATTATTGGGAAAATCACTTTTAAATGTTGTATCGTTTGTTCCTATTTGAATTCCAATTTTTGTTTTTTGAGCAAAAAGCGTAATTCCTATAAAAGTGAATAATAAGAGTAAAGATAATTTTTTCATAATGTGTATTTTTTAATATCACAAGTTTTTAAGGCTTGTAAAGTCAATTTTTAAAATACAATTTGAGCCGATTTTATAGATAATCATTTAAAGAAAAAAAATTGCACAAATGTTTTCTACTCAAATTGTAAAAGGTGTTATTCATATTTTTTAGCAGTTAATTCAGCTATTTTAACCACTACTTGTGTTGCTTTCTCAATAGCTTCTGCGGCTACAAATTCGTATCTTCCGTGAAAATTATGTCCACCTGCAAAAATATTTGGGCAAGGTAAACCCATATATGATAATTGAGAACCGTCAGTTCCACCACGAATGGCTTTAATTAACGGTTTTATACCTAATTGTTTCATAGCATCTTCTGCAATATCAACAATGTGCATCACAGGTTCAACTTTTTCACGCATGTTAAAGTATTGGTCTTTTATTTCTACTTCAACGGTTCCTTTACCATATTTAGTATTAAATTTATCAACTAATTCTTGAAAAAATACTTTTCGTGCTTCAAATTTAGCTCTATCGTGATCTCTAATGATATAACCAAATTCTGTTTTTTCAACCACACCTTTTAAGTCGTATAGATGATAAAAACCTTCGTAACCTTCAGTAGTTTCAGGCGTTTCGTTTTGTGGCATTGCTGTAATAAATTCCGATGCAATACTCATAGAGTTTACCAATTTTCCTTTGGCATAACCAGGATGTACAATTCTACCATTTACAGTAACTTTTGCACCAGCAGCATTAAAGTTTTCGTATTCTAATTCGCCTACTTGTGAGCCATCCATAGTATAAGCCCATGCTGCATCAAATTTTTTGACATCAAATTTATGCGCTCCTTTACCTACTTCTTCATCAGGTGTAAAACCAACTCTAATTTTACCGTGTTTAATTTCAGGATGTTCAATAAGGTGTTTCATTCCACACATAATTTCGGTTATACCTGCTTTGTCATCAGCGCCAAGCAAGGTTGTACCATCCGTTGTAATTAGCGTTTGCCCTTTGTACAGCAATAAATCTTCAAAATAATCTGGAGAAAGGACAATGTTTTCTTTTTCGTTTAAAACGATGTCTTTTCCGTCATAATTTTTATGAATTTGTGGCTTTACGTTTGTACCAGTATAATCTGGACTTGTATCTATATGTGCAATAAAACCAATAGTTGGCACCTTGTAATCTACGTTACTTGGCAAGGTTGCCATAACGTAGCAATTTTCATCAATGCTTACGTCTTGCATACCCATTTCTTTTAGTTCTTTTGCTAAAAGATTTCCTAAATCCCATTGTTTTTCAGTACTTGGAAAAGCTTCTTCGTTTTCTGGATCTGACTTGGTGTCGATTTTTACATATCTTAAAAATCTATCTATAATATTTTGCATTTTGTGTGTGTTTTATATGAAATCCAAAGGTAAGAATTTTTGAATTAATTTTGCAAGGTATTGTTGTAAATAAAATAAGCAGAAGTTTTTTGTGGATATAAGTGATAGTTTTATTGCTGATGATAGTATATTTATATGGATATGTAGATTAGATGTGTAAATATAATGAGATATAATCAAAAAGATTCCGATGTAGGTCGGAATCTTTTTAATTTTATAAGTTAAAAACTGAATATCTTCTCAATTCTTCATTACAATTGGTTTAGATGCTATGATTTACACCTCAATATTTTTATCATAAGGGACTTTTTTTAGAATATGTTCAATCACGCCAGTTCTTGCAATGGTTTTTTTATTTGCTTTAATTACTTTAAAGCGAATAGCACCTTTTTTTCTGGTATTGGCAAACATTTTCTTTTTATAATCTGTATAAACATCCCAAAGGCTTTGTGCGTCTTCATCTACTTTTGTCATTTTCCATTGTTTTAATGGATCCGATTTTATTTCGTTAAAGCGTTTTGCTTGTTCTGTTTTAGAAATAGACATGTATATTTTAACCAAAATAGTATCAGATTCTGTAATCATACGTTCAAAATCATTTACTTGGTTCATGAATATTTGGTATTCTTTTTCTGTACAGAAATCATTTACAGGTTCTACTACGGCTCTGTTATACCAAGAACGGTCAAAGAACACCATTTCTCCAGCTTGTGGTAACTCGTTTACATAGCGTTGAAAATACCATTGACTTTTCTCTACCTCAGTTGGTTTAGGCAAGGCGACAATTCTGAGGTGTCTAGGATTCATTTTTTCGGTAACTCGTCTAATTGCGCCACCTTTTCCTGCAGCATCTCTTCCTTCAAAGATAACAATTACTCGTTTTTTATTTTCTATAACCCAAGTTTGTAATTTGATGAGTTCTACTTGGTATTTTTTTAATTTTTTTTCATAATCTACAAAACGAATAGCTTTTTCGTAGTTTAAAGGGTCTTTTCTAAGTGTGGCTAACAATCCTTTTTTAGAATTTAACTTTTTTAGGTTAGCAGGTGTAAATAGTGTATTGTTTTCCATCGTTTAAAATTGTTTTACAGATCTATAATATCTCATTACTATATTTGGGTCTGGCAATAAAGAAGTTGCTGCTTTATCTTTACCATCGTAATCAAACTTTGATAAAACATAGCGCATACTTTCTAATCTTGCTTGGAGTTTATTATTTGTTTTAATAACTATCCACGGACAATAAGATGTGTGTGTTTTGCTAAACATTTGTTCTTTATAAAAAGTGTATTCTTTCCATAAAGCTTGTCCTTTTTGATCAACAGGTGAGAACTTCCAACGTTTTAACGGATTTTGTAATCTGCCATCAAAACGTGCTTGTTGCTCTTCTTTAGAAATAGAGAACCAAAATTTAATAATTTCTACTCCAGATTCGTAAAGCATGTGTTCAAATTCAGGTACTTGAACCATATATTGTTTGTATTGTTCGTCTGAGCAAAATCCCATTACAGGTTCAACAACCGCTCTATTATACCAACTTCTATCAAAAAACACAATTTCACCAGGATTAGGTAATTGCTTAATATATCGTCTAAAATACCACTGACCTTGTTCAACTTCAGTAGGTTTAGATAATGCTACTAATCGCATAGAACGTGGATTAAGGTGTTCTGTAAATCTACGTATAGAACCACCTTTTCCTGCGGCATCTCTACCTTCAAAAATAATTGCAATTCGTTTTTTGTTTTTTTGAGCCCATTGTTGAAGTTTGACTAATTCAACTTGCAACAAGCGTAATTCTTGTTCGTATTGTAGTGTTTCTAAAACGACATCAATGTTTTTAGCTTTTTTGCTTTTTGCAATTTCAATCAGTTCTTTTGTGTTGCTGGCTTTTTGAAAATCTTCAGCTAGTAATTTATTGTTTTCTTCCATAATTTGGTGTTGTAAATATATTTTCAAAGATACAAAAACAAGAGGACATGTAATATGATAATTATCATATTTTTATTTCTGTTAATTGTTTTAATCCAAATTAGCAACAACTAGAATCATTGCAAATATTATTCTCTTGAATTGGTGGACAAGGTATTGTTCCAAACGAGCAATAAACACAACAATCACCTTTATTTGGTTTTAATAAGGTTTTACAATTTTCGCATTCATAAAAAAATTCACAAGCATTTGTAGGCATTTTTTCTTCTTTCTGGTGTCCGCATTTTGGACAAATGATGGAAGATTTTAATTGAATTTTCATTTATTAGGTTTGATAGTTATTTAATATTTAGCAGTTGTAATTTGTTTATTAAGAATATTTTGAAATCTAAATTTATGAATTAGACGTATTTCAATTGGTTTAATTACTTTTGCCAAAATACAACCATTTTAGTAAACACTTAAAAACATGAGAACAAAACACTCTAAACAGAATAAAATCAACGTAGTAACCTTGGGTTGCTCTAAAAACATTATTGATAGTGAAGTGTTAATGGGTCAGTTGCAAGCCAATAATAAAGAGGTTGTACATGAAGACGAACAAGATGATGGTAATATTGTGGTTATAAATACTTGCGGTTTTATTGGAAAAGCTAAAGAAGAATCGGTGAACACTATTTTGTATTATGCACAGATGAAGGAGCGAGGAGAAGTAGATAAAGTATTTGTAACAGGTTGTTTAAGTGAGCGATATAAGCTAGATTTAGAAAAAGAAATTGGCAATGTAGATCAGTATTTTGGCACACATGATTTACCAAATTTATTAAAAGCTTTAGAAGCTGATTATAAGCACGAACTAATAGGTGAGCGTTTAACTACAACACCAAAACATTATGCGTATCTTAAAATTGCCGAAGGTTGCGACAGACCTTGTTCGTTTTGTGCTATTCCACTTATGCGTGGAAAACACGTTTCAAAAACCATAGAAAATTTGGTTATTGAAGCTAAAAAATTAGCAGAAAAAGGAATTAAAGAGCTCATTTTAATTGCGCAAGATTTAACTTATTACGGTTTAGATATTTACAAAAAAAGAGCTTTAGCTGAATTGCTTAAAGAACTCATTAAAATTGATGGTATTGAATGGATACGTTTGCATTATGCCTTCCCAAAAGGATTTCCTTTAGATGTTTTAGAAGTCATTAAAAATGAACCTAAAGTCTGTAATTATTTAGATATTCCGTTACAACATATCAATACTGAATTGTTAAAATCTATGAAACGAGGAACAACTTCAGAAAAAACGAGAGCATTAGTTGCTGCTTTTAGAGATTCTGTTCCAAATATGGCAATTAGAACCACTATGATTGTGGGTTATCCTGGTGAAACCGAAGAAATGTTTAACGAATTAAAACAATTTATTAAGGAAACAAAATTTGAGCGTTTAGGATGTTTTACCTATTCGCATGAAGAAGATACAACGGCTTATTTGCTAGAAGACAATGTTCCAGAAGAAGTTAAAGAACAGCGTGTTGCAGAAATAATGGAACTACAAGCGGAAATTTCCTTTGAACTAAATCAGCAAAAAATAGGCAAAGTATTCAAATGTATTTTTGATAGAAAAGAAGGAACAGATTATATTGGTAGAACCGAGTTTGATAGTCCAGATGTGGATAACGAAGTTATTGTTGATGCTACCAAACACTTTTTACAACTCGGACAATTTATTGATGTTAAAATTACCGAAGCAACAGATTTTGATTTGTACGGAGAACCTGTTACTTTGAGTAAAATCAAAGAGCTGTAATTTAGTTGTTTATTAGAATCTGTCTTGTGTCTTATAGCAAAGCGGTCTTATGTCTTTTATCGAACAATATAATTTATATCTCATTCTGTTGTTCATAAGTATCTTTATAATAGCCTTTTTGTTGAATAAGTTCTTTATGTGTTCCAGACTGTATCAATTCTCCTTGGTCTAACACAATAATATGATTTGCATTTTTAATAGAAGAAATTCTATGACTAATGATAATACTCGTTTTACCCTTGCTTACTTTTTTAAGATTATTAAGGATAATTTCTTCAGTTTCTGTATCAACAGCAGATAAACAATCGTCAAAAATTAAAACTTTAGGACTTCCAATAATGGCTCTTGCAATTGAAATTCGTTGTTTTTGACCACCAGAAAGTGTAACTCCTCGCTCACCAACCATCGTGTTATAGCCTTCTTTAAAGGCAATGATATTTTTATGAACATAAGCATTTTTTGCTGCAATTTCTACTTCTTCATCAGTTGCATTATATTTTCCAAATCTAATGTTATCTTTAATTGTTTCAGAAAAAAGAAAACCATCTTGAGGAACGATGCCAATTTGTTTGCGTAAATCAGTTAAATTTACTTGTTGAATATTTTGGTTGTCGATTAAAATTTCACCTTCCGAGACATCGTATAAACGCACAATAAGGTTAGCAATAGTAGATTTTCCAGAACCTGTTTTGCCAATAATTGCTAGTGTTTCTCCTTTTTTAATAGTAAATGAAATATTTTTTAATGCCGTAATATTTGTGTCTTCATAAGTAAAAGTAACATTTTTAAAAACAATTTTTCCTTGAATATCAAATGGCTTATCCGAATTATTTTTAATAGCAGGTTCTTCTTTTAAAAACTGATTAATTCGCTTTTGAGAAGCTTCGGCTTGTTGTACAATAGAAGTAACCCAACCAACCACAGCAACAGGCCAAGTAAGCATATTTACATAGATAATAAATTCGGCTATGATACCAATATTTTGGATTTCTCCATGAATGTATCGCATTCCTCCAATATAAATCACTAGAATATTACTAATACCAATAAGCAAAATCATTAAGGGAAAAAACAAGGCTTGCGCTTTGTATAAGTCCATGTTTTTATCTTTACTTTTAGTCGCTAAATCCTCAAAATTAGTTGAAGTTTGCTTTTCAATAGCATAAGCTTTTATAACATGAATTCCCGAAAATGTTTCTTGTGCTAAAGTGGTTAATTTAGATAAATATTCTTGTACTTTTGTGCTTCGTTTATGAATTACTCTGCTCAATAAATAAATAGAAATTGACAAAATAGGCAAAGGTAACAAGGTGTAAAAAGTAAGTGTAGAATCAATACTAATCATTTTTGTTAGCGCAACTGCAAATAGAACAATCATATTCATAGTGTACATAATAGCAGGACCAAAATACATACGTACTTTACCAACATCTTCGCTGATTCTATTCATTAAATCACCTGTTCTGTTTTTTTTATAAAAATTTAAAGATAATTTTTCGTAATGCTGAAAGATTTCATTTTTTAAATCAAATTCAATATACCTAGACATTACAATTAAGGTTTGTCGCATCAGAAAAGTAAAAAAACCAGATAGGAGTGAAGCTCCAATAATGAGTAATATATTGTTTACTAAAGTAGATTTAACTAAGGAAACATCAGTTATTAAACCTTTATTGTAATCTTCAACTACATTTAAAGAATTTTTAATAAAAGACGGAATTTGAACAGCCAATACTTTTGAGAATACCGTAATTAAAATACCAAATATCAAACGATATTTGTATTTTGAAAAAAATTTATTTAAGTATTTAAGCTCTTTCAAGTGAAATTATAAAATTTTGATTAATAAAGTCAAAAATACATAGAATAATCAATATTAGATGGATTATTTCTTTTTTAGATTTAAAAAAGCATTTTTGTAATTGTAATAATTAGCGTAATTTTGTTGCTCATTTTAATACGATATAGCATATGACTACAGATATAATTGATTCAAAAGATTTAGCAAAAGTAAATCCAGTTTTTGGTAATTTTTCTTTTGATAATCACGAGCAAATTGTTTTTTGCAACGATAAAGAAACGGGCTTAAAAGCCATTATAGGAATACATAATACCAATTTAGGACCAGCACTTGGAGGAACAAGAATGTGGAATTACAAAAACGAAGCCGAAGCTTTACAAGACGTATTGCGTTTATCAAGAGGAATGAGTTATAAAGCGGCAATTACAGGTTTAAAACTTGGAGGTGGAAAAGCAGTAATCATTGGTGATGCTAAAACTCAAAAAACAGATGCGTTAATGAGAAGGTTTGGAGAATTTGTACACTCTTTAAGTGGTAAGTACTTTACCGCAGAAGATGTAGGAATGGAAACTAGAGATATGGATATTGTTAGAGAGGTTACGCCTTATGTAACAGGAATTTCTGAAAGTTTAGGAGGAGCTGGTAATCCGTCTCCAATTACAGCTTACGGCGTTTTTATGGGAATGAAAGCAGCAGCAAAATACCAATTTGGAACAGATAATTTAGCTGGAAAGAAAATTTTAGTTCAAGGTATTGGTCATGTTGGAGAAACCATTGTAGATTTAGCAACCAAAGAAGGAGCAGAAATCATTATAAGCGATATTAATAAAGAACAATTAGAGCGAGTTAGTAAAAAATATGGCGCAAAAATCCATACCGATTTAGATGTTTATGGTTTAGATGTTGATATTTATTCGCCATGTGCTTTAGGTGCAACTATAAATGATCAAACCATCAATAGACTTAAAGCAAAAGTAATTGCAGGAGCAGCAAATAACCAGTTGCAAGATGAAATTAAGCATGGTACTATTTTAAAAGAAAAAGGAATTGCTTACGCTCCAGATTTTTTAATTAATGCAGGAGGAATTATTAATGTGTATGCAGAAATTGCGAAGTATGGTAAAGATGAAATTATGAAGCAAACAGAAAATATTTACAATACAACTTTAGAAATTTTTAAATTATCTGATAAGCAACAACTTTCTACTTATCAAGCTGCTTATGATATTGCGCAATCACGTATTGATGCTAAGAAGAAATAGAAAGCGTTTTTTTTTTATTTTTATTATAAAACATTTAAGACTGCTTTGGTCTAGGATATAAAATGGATTATAATGAATAAACATCATTTTAAAGGTTGTAAATAAATAGCTATATTGATTTATGAAACAAAATAAAAAACTCTTTTTCGTTTTAATGAAAAAGAGTTTTGTTTTGTAAATGTCTGCTCAGCCTATTGTCTTTTTCCTAAGTTTTGTGGTTGTTAAAAGTAATAAATACAACTTTAAACTAGGGTTTTTATGTCTTTAAAAGAAGTTATAAGCCGTATAGCGTCTTTTGTCTTGTAGTAAAGCGGTCTTATATCTTTTATGGAAATATTATCGCAAATGCTTAATTTCCTTTTTAACGTTCCCTTTTTTATTGGTTTTTTGGCTTTCGTAACAATTTAAAACGGCATTTACAATTTGTAAATCACTTGCTTTTTTAATAAACCGTCTGGAATGGTTGCAGTCTTTTAACATATCATTAAGTTCTTCTCGGCTTAATTTAAGATAGTCTAAAAGAATTTCACGATTAAAATTTTGCTCCATCATATCGCGTAGCTGGTCGTCTTGACGTAGTTTTTTGAGTTTTTTAAGCTCTTTTGGTTTTTTTCCTAATTTATTATACCAAAAGTCTAACGGACTAAATACTGCTGCCAAAGGGGAATTGTAATCAGGTGATTGTGGTTTTCCAACTTCAAAAGTTTGTGCAATACCATCAATATGAATCTGTTTTGGTCTAGCTGCAGGAACATTTTTGGCATCAATAGCTAAAACACCTACCAATTTAATAGATTTTACTTTTACTTCATCTATCTGTACAATTTTAGGATGAATGGCAATTTCTAATTTATCATTATTTAAAATATCATTAGTTACTGTAAGTTTAATCGATTCATAACCTATATATGAAATATGAATGACATCTCCTTTTTTGGCAGTAATAGCAAATTCTCCATATTGGTTGGTTATCGTTCCAATAACGGTGTCTAGATTAAGGACATTTGCGCTTTTTAAAGGGAATCGTGTTTTAACATCAGTTATTCTGCCTCTAAGTTTTACTTTTTTTTCTTCGGTATTTTGAGAAAAAAAAGTTGATGAAGAAAGAATAATTGCTAAGAAAAATATTTTTTTAAACATTTGACAAAGTTAGAATATAAATCCATCTATCTTGTTAAAAAAAACAAAAAAAAGTGCACTTAACAGGAGTCGAACCTGCACGTCCTAATGGACACAAACCCCTCAAGCTTGCGTGTCTACCAATTCCACCATAAGTGCATAAAAAAAGCTATCCGTTTCCGAATAGCTTTGTTGTGACCGGGCTGGGGCTCGAACCCAGGACCCTCTCCTTAAAAGGGAGATGCTCTACCAACTGAGCTACCTGGTCAGTCATCTTTTCCTTAGCGGTTGCAAATATACAAGGTATTTTAAATCTGACAAACATTTTTTAAAGTTTTTTTTAATTATTTTTGCAGTAGATTAAAATCCATTTTATGAAGATTATTTTATTAGGATATATGGCTAGTGGTAAGACTTTTGTTGCTAAGTTATTAAGTAAAAAAACAGGACTTAAACACATTGATTTAGATGAATATATTGAAGAAAAAGAAAATTTAGAAATTGCCAAAATTTTTTCAAAAAACGGTGAAATTCAATTTAGATTGTTAGAAAATTTTTATTTGAATGCACTTTTAAACCGTAAAGATGATTTTATTTTGTCAGTTGGTGGAGGAACTCCATGCTATGCTAATAATATGGAGCTTATTTCAGAAAAATCAAATTCATTTTATTTAAAAGCTTCTATTGACACTCTTTATGATAGAATAATTAAAGAAAAGAAAAAGCGTCCTTTAGTTGCTGAAATTCCTGATGCTAAATTAAAAGAATTTATTGCAAAGCACCTTTTTGAGCGAAGTGTATTTTACAATAAAGCATATCATACAATAGAGGTAAGTGATAAATCTATTGAAGTAATTATCAATGAAATTTTACTTCAAATTTAAGTATTCAGTCAGTTTTTTTTTTCAAAGATAATAAACAATTCGTTTTCTGCTCTAGGTTTAATGGAATTATATGCTGTTTCTAAGGTTTTAATCTTAAATTTTGAAGAAAACCGTTCTAAATACTCTTGTTTTGAACCTCCAAATGGTGGTCCTTCTTCGGTTAAAGGAAACTGAAACAATACGCCTGCTATTTTTCCATTAGGGTTTAAAATATCGTACATTTTATCTACATATTGATCTCTTAATTTTGGATCTAAAGCGCAGAAAAAAGTTTGTTCAATCACTAAATCAAAAGTATCTTCTAAATCAAAAAAATCTCCTAAAAGTAAGTTATACGCTGGAAAGGTTGGTACTCGTTGCAATATATTGTCTAACGGTTGCATAACTAAATCTAATACATAAACTTGAGTAAAGCCTTTTTTGTGTAGATATTCTGCTTCGTAGCTATTTCCAGCACCAGGAATGAGAATTTTACAATTTTTATCGTTTAGTTGGTCTATATACTCCTTTAAAGGAGTAGTGATTTTTCCTGCATCCCAACCAATAGTATTGTTTTGGTATCTTTTAGTCCAAAATGTTTTGTTCAGCTTCATCTGATGTTAAATAATTTTCAATATCTCGTCTGTCTTTTTTAGTAGGTCTTCCTTCTCCTTTTTTTCGATAATAATCTTTTGCAAATTTTAATAAATCTTGATTAGAAAATGCTTCTTTTGGAGTAACATCTTTTCTATATAAATCTACTAATTTAGCTCCAACACGGTTTTTGGGTGTGTCTAAAACAACAAACTCATAATTAATCTGGTTTTTTCTAACGGTAATGTGCTCTCCAACAAAAACTTCTTTAGATGGTTTTACGTTTTTTTTATTGATTTTTACATGTCCTTTTTTACAGGCATCTGTTGAGATACTTCGTGTTTTATAGTATCTGGTACACCAAAGGTATTTATCGATTCTCATAATAATTTAAAAATCAAAATAATTATTCAACACATCGGTTTTTAAACCAATACTAAACCAAGTAGTGTTTTCTTTAGAAAAATAAGGAATAACTTCTTTTGTTTTAAAATTTCTAACACTTGCATTGGCAAAAATATGTAAGTTAGTTGTAGGGTTTATAATATAACCAAGTTGTAAATCTGTGGTTAGAATAGTAGCTGTATTCCCTTGATAGTAAGTGTTTTTATTTGTCAAACCTTCGCTATACGATTGAAAAATATCTCCTCCATAATTAACATCAGTACTGGTAAAATCAAATCCTTTTTTGCCGTAAACTGCTTTAAAATTTCCGAATAAACGTCCTTTTTGATACCGTGCAATACCAACAAACTCAGCAAAATTACTTCCCCAAGGATGTGCAATAGACTGATAACTATGAGAATAATTTAACTCACTATCTCTATGAGAATAAGTATAAGGTCTTACCCAATTTGTTTCGCCTTGCAAAGTTAAATTAGGTATGTGAAAGGCGTCATAATAATGAAAACCTAGTTGAAATCCGTATTTATTTACACGAGAACCTGAATTGTTAAACAACTGACTTACCACAAGTTCATCTAATATAAATTGTCCGTAAATATTTGCTTTTTTTAATTTGTATTTAGTATTTAAACCAACCAAGGCATTTCCACTTTTTGAACCTCTTGAAAACTCAACTGCTCTATAAAAAATAATGGGATTTACAAAACTTATATCCATGTTAGGATTGCTTCTAGCATTAGTTACCACAGATTCAAATAAACCTATATTTAATTTTTTACTTAAATTAATACTTAAATGATGTGCTGAAACAAATTTTCTTAAATAACTGTCATTTATAAAAGCACTTTCTCTCACATCATTCATCCACATCCAAATATTGGTGTATTTTACTTTCCAAAACGAAGTGCTTATTTTAGCAAAAGTATGAGGTGTAGCAACATCAGATAAAAATAAAGAACGATAACCATCACCAATAAAGTTTTTACCTGTACCAAACTGTAAATTGAAGTGTTTCCCTGCGTCATAAGAAATATAACCTGTTGCCATAGGATAATCAATTCCGTTATTTTTAAACGATTTAGAATTTCCAAATCCTGGCATAATAGCATAACTATTTGCTGGTTTAAGTGTTCTTGCATAATCATTAATATACTTTGCAAAACGTCCCTGACTTTCATATAAACTAGATGAAAAACTCAATTTACCTATACTTCCACGCACATTTACAGCTCGTGTATTGTTAAAGGTATATTTATAATCGGAATTATCTTTACCAACTTGCCAATCAAATACAGGATTTACGGTAAACCAATAATCTTTTCCTTTAAGATAGATTAAATTTTCGTTCCATGTTTTTCTCCCTAAACCTGTATGAACATCTTTAAACAGTGCTGTTTTATCGGTTGCAACTTTTTTATAAGCTTCGGTTTCATTGTAAAAATAAGGCTTTACAGCACTGTGCTGATTATCTAATTGATTGCTATATTTTTCAATTAAATTATATTGTTGATGCGTAAACGGAATACTCAAACTTGAATTTAATTCAGGAAACTGATTTAAATCTTTATCAATAAGTACTTCTTGAATATCTTCTTTTTTAGGATTATTTTCTTTTTTTATTGATGTTGAATCGGCTTCAACAACCTCTTCCTTAAAATTATCTTCCAACGGAATGTAGAACGGTAAAATAAAATCACTCTCTACAAGATGACCATTGTACATTCCTGGTTTTGCTTTAGGTAATTTGTTAAACACACGATGAATTTCTGTTTTTAAACTCTTTGCATTTGCATTGATGTAATTAATTTGATAATTTCCACTAGTTGTTATGGTAAAAAAAACAATGATTTTACCTTTAAACTCTTCCTCTTTAACATTGTTTGGGATTTTAATTTCTTTTAAAAAATCAGATTTTAAGTTTTCTAGCAAGCAAGATTCTAATGCTGATACAGGAGTTTCTTCACACGTTTTATAAATAGGTGCTTTTACATTTTGCGCAAAAGAAGAAATAGATAGGATAAGTAGTACTAAGAAAAGGGTATTCTTCATTTTTTAGAATTTTTGAGCAAATTTAAGCAAAAAACAGATAGGTTTTGCATGTTTTTATGTTTTATAAAACAAGTTAGTGTTTCAAAATCGCTTATGATTTCATCATATTTTCTAAAAAATAATCGCAAAAATCTTTCATAGTATCAGACATTTTATCATCGCCTGTCGCAACTTTGTAGGTTTCTTGCATAGAAACTAAAGTCTGATGAAAGAATTGCTTCATTTCGTTAATTGGCATATCTTTAGTCCATAAATTTACACGATAAGTCTCTTTCTCGTCGTGATTCCAAACAGATAAAAAAGCAGCTTTTATTTCTTTGTCTTTTATATTTCCGTCATCGGCACTCCAAAGAATTGCTTCTGGAACACGATTTTCATCTAATCCTACGTTTATTTTAATTTCTGATTTATGTTTTACTGCCATTTTTATTTATGTTTAATTATTTTTTTGCCATACTGAACTCGTTTCAGTCTCAACCTTATTAATTATCTTTTTGGTTTATATTTTGATTTTTTGTAAACTATATCATTATCTGTTTTCATTAATTCCGTTAAACTCACTTTATTATTGTGTTTCATATAGGAGCGTACAATTTGCCAACCCAGCCATGTAGCAATATTTCCTGGAGATTCATTATCAATATCTAAATAAAATTTAGAAAAAGGAGCATCACTCAAAAATCGTTTTGCTAAAGAACTATCCGTACTATACAACAATTCTTTTTCAACAAAATAACTCCAAATCATATCTTCATTCATTTGAGACCATTGTAATTTTTTTTCGGTATAACCCATTTTAGAAGCATCATCAAAATTAGGTAAAAAGGCATCTAAAGCGTACATTTTTTTACCTTCTTGAATCATTTTTGAAATAAATGTGCGATCTTTTACAGGAAAAACAATTGGTTTTACCAATTCTTTTGCAGTACTTACAATCAACTGTTTTTTTGTGAAATTCTCCTTTAAATACAATGGATAATCTTTATAAATTTTACTATCTTTTCCTAAAAAGACATCTAATGAAATAAACAACAAACTATCCGCATAAACCACTTTCTGATTAAAATCTACATCAGAAATCAAAGTAATTATCTTAGGATCTTCAAATTTAGGATAATAATATTTTACGTGTTTAAATAAATCATCTAGTTGCAATTTAACCTCTTTAAGATTAGGATAAACTCGCATCGTTTCTGCAAACAATTCTTGTTCATCTTTATCTTGCATTTTCTTTACCCAAATACTATCAATATCATGTGGAAAAAGAATTCTAAATTCTTTTTTTATTTTAGGTAAATCCGATGGTTTTGAATTGTAAAAAACTTTTTCAAAACGAGTAATATTTACATCAGAAGGAATGTTAGAAACATCAACTTTTAATCTATTCTTAGAGTTGCAACTAAAAAGAAGTGTTATGAGAATAATAATTACAAACTGTTTTTTCATCTATTTATTAGTGTTTTTTAATTTAGGTATAGGAAAAATTTATTTAAAAATACTATCATAAGCCTACAAAACGAAATTTTATTACTTTTGTTGCAAATATAAAAACTCTTTTAGAATGAATGCAGAAAAAGTAACAAATCATATCGTTAAATGGTTAAAAGACTATGCTACAAAGGCTCATGTAAATGGTTTTGTTGTAGGAATTTCTGGTGGAATTGATTCTGCTTTAACTTCAACTTTATGCGCAATGACAGGTTTAAAGGTGTTGTGTTTAGAAATGCCTATACATCAAGGTAAAAATCAGGTTTCACGAGCAAAGGAGCACATCAATCAATTAAAAGAAAAATTTAATACTGTTTCTTCTGTTGAAGTTGATTTAACCCAAACTTTTGAAACTTTTAAACAAGCTATTCCGCAAGAAAAACAAACTGATAAAATTGATTTATCACTAGCAAACACTAGAGCAAGACTTAGAATGACTACTCTGTATTACTTTGCTGGTATAAACGGATTGTTGGTTGCAGGAACAGGAAATAAAGTAGAAGATTTTGGTGTAGGATTTTTCACAAAATATGGAGATGGAGGCGTGGATTTAAGTCCGATTGCAGACTTGTTAAAATCACAAGTTTACGAATTGGCAAAATATTTAGATGTTCCTATTTCCATTCAAAAAGCACAACCAACAGATGGCTTGTTTGGAGATACCAGAACCGATGAAGACCAAATAGGCGCAAGTTATGACGAATTAGAATGGGCAATGCAACTAAAAGAAGAAGGAAAAACCTTATCAGATTTCACAGGTAGAAACGCAGAAGTATTTAAAATTTACCAAAGCAGACATCGAGCAAACAAACATAAAATGGTGGCTATTCCTGTGTGTATTATACCTAAGGAAATGTTTTAGGAAGACGGAAGACCGCTTTGCTGTAAGACGGAAGATGGAAGACAGATTTTGGAGAAAATTATATTTATTCGTAACTATTCACCCTCTTTTTCTCGCAAAGACGCAAAGGCGCAAAGGTTACCAAGTTATCAGTAAAAAAATAGGATAATTAGTTATTACCAAATTATGGTAGAATGATAATATCCTCTAAATCAAAATTACATTCAACTTAGCGTCTTTGCG
>Ga0256840_1000847_pt1 | contig 30490 bp, 26 predicted proteins | sample 355202metaG_FD_185969 | JGI IMG/M metagenome (GOLD analysis project Ga0256840, IMG submission 185969) | Hydrothermal vent microbial communities from Mid Atlantic Ridge, Atlantic Ocean - 355-202 | ecosystem: Environmental > Aquatic > Marine > Hydrothermal vents | place: Atlantic Ocean: Mid... | reverse complement strand
AGTAACGAAGAGTGTAAGCTCCTATGCAGTGCCCTAAGGGAGGGATAAAAAAAGCGATATTGCAAAAAACTTTTTATCACCGTAGCTACAGCTACGCTTCAAAAAAGATTTTTCACAATCTCATCTTTTTTTATCCCTCTGAGATATGCTAGGGTTTTTAGAGGTGCCCATATCTTAAAAAGTAAAGGAGAGTTTATGAGACTGTTTTTTGTTTGTTTAGTTTTTATTACATTTTCATTTTCCGAAATGACTCAGCTTTCGGATGAGTGGTATAGAAATTTAGATGAGGCAAAAGCAAAAGCTATTGAGATGAAAAAGCCTATTTTGTTATTTATTCATTCAAGAAACTGTTTTTACTGTCCTAAAATGATAGCAAAAGTTTTTCCAGATCCAAAACTTTCCAAACAATTAAGGAGGGATTTTATACTGCTATCTCTTGATGGCTCTACCGATGCTGATAGTATAGAAGAGGATGTAAATGATCAAGCGCCAGAAAGATTTATAACAAGTGTAACTCCAGCAATTTTTTTTATGGGACCAAATGAGGAGAAATTGACTAAGTTAAAAAAGAGGCATATGGTTATTTATGGGTATTGGAGTCCACAAGATTTAAGTCAATGGGCAGATGATGCATTGAAAAGATTTAAGAAGTACTATGGAGACAAGTATGGTTTATAAATTTCTTTTAACAATAGCAATCTTAGTAGTTTTACCATCTTTTGGTGCCCAGAATGTCGCTGGACAGAAGTACTATTTAAAATATTGCTCTAGCTGTCATGGTAAGGGAAACAGAGGAGGAGGACTAGCCTCAAAAGAGGAGTGGAAAAGCTATTTTTCTAAAGAGGCGGAACTTTTGATATTTTTACATGAAGATCTTCCTGAGATCGTTAAGTACCTAAATAGTAAAAAATTTAAAAATCAAAAAAGAAAGATGCTAAAATTTTTGTTAGAATTTGCAAGTGATTCAGATAGTATACCTAGTTGTAATAACTAATTTTAAGTTTTTATTAGATAGAATTGTCCGCTAATCTGTATGAAACAAGGACAGTTATGTTAGTTAGGATAGAAAAGTTTTTTGATAGAGTGGCGGATATTGTTGGACATATAACTGCTATTTTGATGGCTCTTATGATTCTAAATATATTTTATGATGTCATTATGAGGTACTTTTTTAATCAGAGTTCCATTGCTATGCAAGAGATGGAGTGGCATCTATTTTCAGTTATTATACTACTTGGAGTCTCATACTCTTTAAAAGAGGATGGGCATGTAAGGGTCGATATAATCTATGATAAGCTTAGTCAAAAGAAAAAAGCCATTATAAACATTGTGGGAACTACGCTTTTTCTAATTCCTTTTTCATTTTTAATTTTATATGGTTCTATAGATTTTGTTTTGGAAGCATATGAGACCGGAGAGATTAGCGGCGATCCTGGAGGGCTTACGCATAGGTGGATTATAAAAGCTTTTATACCAGGTTCAATGGCACTTTTAATCTTTACTTCAATAGGTTTTATAATAAAAAATATTAATACATACAGGGGTGCTCATCCACTACCTGAAACCAAAGTGGAGATTTAGCTGTGATTGGTATAGTAATGTTTTTTGTAGCACTTTTTATGCTGCTTTTTGGGTTTCCTGTAGCTTTTACATTTGGGGCGGTTAGTATTGTTTTTGGAATGATTGCTGGCATATATGAAGCAATTGACGCTGGGGAAACTTTACTAGATGGACTTATTTATGGTGAAGAGATGTTTGCATTTATGCCACATAGAATTTTCTCTATAATGAACAATACAATTTTAATGGCTGTTCCATTATTTATATATATGGGAATTGTTTTACAAAAAAGTAAATTGGCTGAGAGACTACTTGAGTCTATGGGTTATCTTTTTGGTGAGGTAAGAGGTGGAGTTGCAATAAGTACAGTTTTAGTTGGTGCTCTTCTTGCAGCCTCTACAGGAGTTGTTGGAGCAAGTGTTGTTGCTATGGGGGTAATATCTTTACCTGTTATGCTTAAGTATAGGTATGATAAAAGGCTAGCAACAGGAACAATTTGTGCATCTGGTACTTTAGGTCAGATTATTCCCCCCTCTATAGTTTTAATTATTTTAGGAGATGTTTTTCAAGTTCCTGTTGGAGATCTATTTAAAGCTGCTCTTTGGCCGGGATTTTTTTTAGTGGGATTTTATATTTTGTATATACTCATATATTCATTTTTTAAAAAAGATGCAGCTCCATCAATAAAACTAGAGGACAATTCCGGAACAAAATCAGAGCAAGTTTTTAATGCTCTTAAAGCAATTTTGCCACCTTTGGTACTTATTATTTTGGTTCTTGGTTCAATCTTTAAGGGAGTTGCAACTCCAACTGAATCAGCAGCTGTAGGGAGCGTTGGTGCTATTATTTTGTCTATATTGTATCGTGAATTTAGTTTTAAAATGGCTCATGAGGCTGCATTAGAGACTGTAAAAATTACAGCAATGGTTTTTGCGATCCTCATAGGAGCCACTGCATTTTCTATGGTATTTACATACACTGGTGGAGATGCAATTGTTGAAGAGTTTATGATGGCTTTGCCTGGTGAAAAGTGGGGGTTTATAATTTTATCTATGATTGCGATAATGATTTTGGGCTTTTTTATAGACTTTATAGAGATTTCATATATAATTGTTCCAATTTTAGTTCCAATTGCGGAAGCTATTGGGATCAATCCAATTTGGTATGCTATTTTGATTGCTATGAATTTGCAAACCTCTTTTTTGACTCCTCCATTTGGCTTTAGTCTATTTTATTTAAAAGGTGTTGCTCCACCTAGTGTTAAAACAATGGATATATATAAAGGAGTTATGCCTTTTATTGCTATTCAGGTTTTGGTTTTGATTATTCTTACCTTTTTGCCAGAATGGTTTGGAATTTCTCAAGCTTTTTAGTTAAAAATGAATTTAGAAATTTATAACAACTTTTATGAAGATGTGAAGAAAATCATCTCTTCAGATAGAGTTTTTACAGATCCACTTCATACCTTAGCATATGGTACAGATGCTTCATTCTACAGACTTATTCCTAAAGTTGTAATTTTCGTAAATAATGCAAAAGAGGTTAAAGAGATACTAAAAATCTCCTCTAAAATGTCACTGCCTGTTGTTTTTAGAGCAGCAGGCACAAGTCTTTCGGGTCAAGCGATTACTGATTCTATTTTGATAGTAACTTCTAGGGATTTTAACTCAGTTTACATAAATCAAGATGCTTCATTAGTAAAGATTGAACCATCTGCTATAGGTGGAGATGTTAATCAAAAACTACTAAAATTTAGAAAAAAAATTGGACCAGATCCTGCTAGTATAAGTTGTGCAATGGTAGGAGGAATTGTAGCAAACAATGCAAGTGGAATGTGTTGTGGCGTAAGCGATAACTCATACAAAACCATAAAAGATATAAAGGTGATTTTTTATGATGGTAGCCAATTAGATACTTCGTGTAAAAAGAGTATAGAGGGGTTTAAACAGACTCATGGACTACTTATAGAGGGAATTAACTCTTTGCACTTAAGAGTTAAAAAAGATAGAGAGTTATTTGAAAAAATAGAGAAAAAATTTAGAATTAAAAATACATGCGGATACTCTTTAAATGCACTTATAGATTTTGATGATCCTATTGAGATTATTAAACATCTACTAGTTGGTAGTGAGGGTACACTTGGGTTTATTCAAGAGGTAACCTTAAAAACAGTTGAAGAGTACAAAGACAAAGCTAGTGCATTGATCTTTTATGAGAGCATAGATGAAGCTTGTGAAGCAGTTAAAATTTTAAAACAAAAATGTCAAATGCAGGTAAATGCTGCGGAAATCATGGATAGAGCCTCACTTAAAAGTGTTGAAAACAAGGAGGGTATGCCAGAAATTTTAAAAAATTTAAAAGAGGGTGTTACGGCTTTGCTTGTAGAAACAAGAGCGAGTAGTTCTAAAACTTTATATAAAAATATAGAGCATATTTTGGAGAATCTTTCTCAGATTAAGTCCTGCCTTCCAATAGAATTTACAACCAAAAAAGAGGAGTATGAAAAGTTTTGGAAGGTTAGAAAAGGACTTTTTCCTACTATAGGAGCCCTAAGAGAGGCTGGAACAACGGTGATTATAGAGGATGTTGCTTACCCTATAGATTTTTTATCTGAGGCAACACTTGAGCTTCAAAGTCTCTTTAAGAAGTATGGTTATAGTGAGGCCATAATTTTTGGTCACGCTTTAGAAGGAAATTTGCACTTCGTTTTTACACAATCTTTTGAAAATAAAGAGGAGATAGAGCGTTATGAAGAGTTTATGCAAGAGGTTACAAACCAAGTAGCTATCAAATACAGCGGAAGTTTAAAAGCTGAGCATGGCACAGGAAGAAACATGGCTCCTTTTGTGGAGTTAGAGTGGGGAGAAAAAGCATACTCTCTTATGAAAGAGATTAAGTATTTGTTTGATCCTAAAAATCTTTTAAATCCTGGAGTAATTTTAAATAGTGATGAAAAAGTACACCTTAAAAACTTAAAAAAAATTACAATTACAAATGAGAAAATAGATAGCTGTATAGAGTGTGGTTTTTGTGAACCTAGTTGTCCATCTAACTCTCTTACTTTAACTCCTAGACAAAGAATAGCCTCTTTTAGATATCTACAAAGTTTAAAAAATGATAATAATCTAAATCTTTTTAAAGAGGTGGATAAAATTTATGAGTATAGCGCAGTTGATAGTTGTGCTACATGCTCACTATGTAGCATTACTTGTCCAATTGGCATAGATACAGCAAATTTAACCAAAAGGATAAGATCTAAAAAGAGTAGTGCTTTTTCAAAAAAAATTGCCAAGAAAATTGTTAATAACTACGATAAAGTTCTTTTAGTAATGAGAGTGGCCCTATGTAGCATAAAGTGGTTAAATAGATACCTAATATCAAGTGATAAAATGACAAAAATTAGTCTCTTTTTTAGAAAATTTAGTAAAAATAGACTTCCATTATGGATTAAGTCTCTTCCTGATGGTCAAAAGTTCAATCCACAAGTTACCTTTAAAAGCAAAGACAAAGTTGTATATTTTTCATCTTGTATAAATAGAAATATGGCAAATGCTGGCTCAAATGACAATGAAAGACCAATCTTTGAAGTTGTTATAGATTTATTGCAAAGAGCTGGATATGAAGTAATAATTCCTAAAAATATTGAAAAACTATGCTGTGGTATGCCTTTTAGTTCAAAAGGTTTTTTTGATGAAGCACTTGAAAAATCAAATGAGTTGCAAAAAGAGCTTTATAGAGCTTCTGATAGTGGAAAGTATCCAATACTATGTGATATGAGTCCTTGTAGTAAAACAATAAACGAAACTTTTTCTAAAGAGTTAAAAGTTTATGACTCTATTGAGTTTATAGATAAATTTTTGCTAGATAGACTAACTTTGAGTAAGATTGAAGATAGGATTGTTATCCATGCGACTTGCAGTACAAAAAAAAGCCATTTAGAAGATAGGTTATATAAAATAGCAAAGAGATGTTCTAAAGAGGTAATTGTTCCAAAAAGTGTAACTTGCTGTGGTTTTGCTGGAGACAGAGGATTTTTTATTCCAGAGCTTAATAAGAGTGCATTAAAAGGATTGAAAAAGGAGATTCCAGTTGGTACAAAGTATGCTTTTTCTACAAGCAAGACTTGTGAAATAGGTCTTAGCGAGCATAGTGGTTTGGATTATAAATCAATCTTTTATCTGATCGATAAGTGTAGTATGTAAACAGATATAAAAACATTTTTTTATAAAAAAAATAACATATGTTTTATTTAATAAACCATATGTTAAAATTCATTATCTATTGCTTATAAATAGATAAAACAATATAACTTTAAAGGTAATTTAAATGGAGATTAATCTAGTTGCTGAGGGTATGAAGTTTATGTTTCTAGGGATGGTGACTGTCTTTTTGTTTCTTATATTGATGGTCTATGTTTTGCATTTACAAGCAAAAATTATAAATAAATTTTTTCCTCCAAAAGAAGCTTCACCTTTGATAAAACCTTCAAAATCTGTTCAATCTGTTCAAGATGGCAATAGTGCAAAAGTTGCCGCAATAGTTGCTGCCATAATGACTCACAAAAATAAAATAGCTAAAAAAGGGTAAAAATGTCAAAAAAATATATAGATGTTATGGATACAACATTTAGGGATGGCTTCCAATCTGTCTTTGGTGGAAGAGTTCTTATGGACGACTTTATGCCTGCTGTTGAAGCGGCAAAAGAGGCCGGAGTTACACACTTTGAGTTTGGAGGAGGAGCTAGATTTCAAAGCCTCTTTTTCTACTTGAATGAAAATGCATTTGATATGATGGATAGATTTAGAAGCGTTGTCGGAGAGGATGCAAATCTTCAGACCTTATCTCGCGGGGTCAATACAGTTATGCTCGATACAGGAAGCAGTGAGCTAATAGACCTACATGCAAAGATGTTTAAAAAGCATGGGACTACTACAATTAGAAACTTCGATGCACTAAACGATGTAGAAAATCTAAAATACAGTGGAGAGAGAATAACTCATCATGGGTTAAAGCATGAAGTTGTAGTTACTATGATGGATCTTCCTCCAGGGTGCACAGGAGCTCACGATGTTGCATTTTATGAAAGAACTTTAAGAGAGATTTTAGATGCGGGCATTCCTTATGATAGTGTCTGCTTTAAAGATGCAAGTGGTACTTCTAGTCCTCAAAAGGTTTATGAGACCATTAAGATGGCTAAAAAACTTTTGCCTGAGGGAACTCATGTGAGACTTCATACTCACGAAACTGCCGGAGTTAGTGTAGCTTGCTATATGGCTGCACTAGAAGCTGGGGTAGACGGAATCGATTTGGCTGCAAGTCCGGTTAGTGGAGGTACATCTCAGCCAGATATACTAACAATGCTTCATGCGGTTAAAGGCAAAAACTTTGATCTTGGTGGGCTTGATTTAGAAAAGATTTTAAAATATCAAGAAGTTCTGCAAGATTGTTTAAAAGATTACTTTATGCCACCAGAAGCTACTCAAGTTTCACCTCTGATTCCTTTTTCTCCTATGCCAGGAGGAGCTCTAACTGCAAATACTCAAATGATGAGAGATAATAATATACTAGATAAATTTCCAGAAGTTATAAAAGCAATGAGAGAGGTTGTTGAAAAGGGGGGTTATGGAACCAGCGTAACACCAGTAAGTCAGTTTTACTTTCAACAAGCTTTCAATAATGTAATGTTTGGTAAGTGGAAAAAGATTGCAGATGGCTATGGAAGAATGGTGCTAGGATATTTTGGGAAGACCCCAGTAGAGCCTGATAGTGAGGTAGTAAAACTTGCAAGTGAACAGTTAAAGCTTGAACCAACAACTAAAAAAGCTTTGGAGCTCGCTGATGCCGATGAGACAAAATCATTTGATTATGTCAAGGGCATATTGGAAAAAGAGGGAATTGAGCCGACTGAAGAGAATATCTTCATAGTTGCAAGTTGTAAGGAAAAAGGTGTAGCTTTCTTGAAAGGCGAGGCTAAAGTAAATGTAAGAAAAATTGATAAAAATGTAAAAGAGGAGAGTGTTGTGGCAAATGCAAATGGAGAATATACGGTAGTCGTAAATGGTGAGAAGTTCAATGTGCAGGTTAAAGAAGGATTGGATGCTTCGGTTGAGGTAAAATCAATTACTCCAGCTTCTACTGCTTCAGTACCAGCATCAAGTGGTGAAGAGATTTGTGCAAATCTTCCAGGAAGTGTTTTTAAAATAGTAGCAAATGTTGGTGATGAGGTTAAAGAGGGAGATGTGCTATTGGTTCTTGAAGCTATGAAAATGGAGATAGAGATTGTTGCACCATGTGATGGAGTTGTTAAATCTATAGAGGTTAGTGAAGGTCAAAGCGTAGAAAATGGTCAACTTCTAGCAGTTATTTAAGGTAGAATGCAGATGAAGAAAATAATATTTTTAATACTAAGTATTTGTGCTTTTAGCATGCTTCAAGCAAGTACTGCTATAGATACTAATCAACCTAGTGTGGAAAAAACCCAACAATCTCATGAGGTTAGAAGTATTGGAGAGATGTTTAGTAATTTTTACAAAACTACAGGAATTTATGCATTTTTAAATCCAAAAGAAGGAGCAACAAATGCATTAGGTGAGCCAATGAGTAAATTTGCCCAAAGTTGGGGTAGATTAATAATGATAGCAATCTGTTTTTTACTCTTTTACTTGGCTATAGCTAAAAAATTTGAGCCTCTTTTGTTATTACCTATTGCATTTGGTGGACTGCTCTCTAACATCCCATTAGCAAATATTATTGGACATGAGGGTTTCATAGGGGTACTTTATGATGCAGGGATAAGTAGCGAACTCTTTCCTCTTCTTATATTTATGGGTGTTGGTGCTATGACAGATTTTGGTCCACTTTTAGCAAATCCGAGAACTGCACTGCTTGGAGCAGCGGCTCAATTTGGAATTTTTGGCTCTCTTATAGGTGCGGTTGCACTCTCTCAATACACCGACCTTTTTAATTTTACTCTTCAAGAGGCTTCAGCGATATCTATTATAGGTGGTGCTGATGGACCTACTTCTATTTTTGTTGCTTCAAGGTTAGCTCCAGATCTAATGGGAGCAATTGCAGTCGCAGCATACTCTTATATGGCTTTGGTTCCTGTAATTCAACCCCCTATTATGAAAGCTTTAACAACTAAAGAGGAAAGAAAGATAAAGATGAGACAGTTAAGAGAGGTTAGCAAGTTAGAAAAGTTGATGTTTCCACTAACAGTTTTGATGTTATCTATCTTTATTTTACCAGAGTCTACACCACTTATAGGGGCTTTAACATTTGGAAACTTTTTAAAAGTTTCTGGAGTTGTAGATAGATTAAGTGATACAATGCAAAATGCTCTCATCAATATAGTGACAATTTTTCTTGGATTGGCTGTTGGCTCAAAACTTGCGGCTGAAAAATTTTTAGTAGCAGATACTTTGGGTATAATTGCTATAGGATTAGTTGCTTTTGGATTAGGAACTGCAGCTGGTGTTATAATGGCAAAGATAATGAATAAGTTTTCCAAAGAGAAGATAAATCCACTAATTGGTTCAGCTGGAGTTAGCGCTGTTCCAATGGCAGCTAGAGTTTCTAATAAAGAGGGAATGAAGGAAGATCCAACAAATATGTTATTAATGCATGCTATGGGTCCAAATGTTGCAGGTGTAATTGGTTCAGCCGTTGCAGCTGGAATTTTGTTATCAATATTTAAATAAGTTGGGAGATTAAAACAATGTCAAAAGTAAATGGGTTGGAAGACCTTGGTTTAAGTGATGTAAAAAAGGTCTATCACAATCTTGATTATGACGAGCTTTTTGAGCATGAAAAAAGTGATAAGTATGGGCAAGTTTCAAGGATAGGAGCATATGCGGTAGATACTGGTATATTTACAGGAAGAAGCCCTAAAGATAAGTACTTTGTTGATCAACCACCATCAAATAAATATATTGCGTGGGGAAGTGTCAATAAGCCAGTTTCAAAAGAGATTTTTGATGAACTTTTTGAGAAGGTAAAAAAACAACTCTCCGGTAAAGATATCTATGTGCAAGATGCATTTTGTGGAGCAAGCCTAGATAGTAGAAAATCCATAAGAGTGGTAACAGAGATTGCTTGGCAAGCTCATTTTGTAAAAAATATGTTTATTCGTCCAAGCAAAGAGGAGTTGGAAAATTTTAAACCAGACTTTACAATGTATAACGCTGGAAAATTAAGTAATGAAGATTATGAAAGACATGGTCTTCACTCTGATGTTTTTGTTATATTTAATGTGGAAGAGAACATAGCAATAATCGGTGGAACTTGGTATGGAGGAGAGATGAAGAAGGGAATTTTCTCCATGATGAACTATTGGCTTCCACTTGAAAATAAACTTCCAATGCACTGTTCTGCAAACATTGGCAAAAAAGGCGATACTGCTCTATTTTTTGGACTTAGCGGCACAGGAAAAACTACACTTTCAACCGATCCAAATAGGAGATTGATTGGTGATGATGAACATGGTTGGGACGACAATGGTGTGTTTAACTTTGAGGGTGGATGCTATGCTAAGTGCATAGGACTTGATCCGCAAAAAGAGCCAGAAATTTTTAGAGCGATAAAAAGAGATGCGCTTTTAGAAAATGTAGTAATTGATGAAGAGGGAATAGTAGATTTTAAAGATGGAAGCAAAACTGAAAACACCAGAGTCTCTTACCCAATTTATCACATTGATAACTATGAAAAGACACTACAAGGTGGTCATCCTCATAAAATTATTTTTCTAACTGCTGATGCTTTTGGAGTATTGCCACCTGTTAGCAAGCTTTCAAAAGAGCAAGCAATGTACTACTTCTTAAGCGGATACACTGCAAAAGTTGCTGGAACCGAAAGGGGCGTAGTTGAGCCTGTTGCAACATTTAGTTCATGTTTTGGAGAGGCTTTCTTGCCGCTTCATCCAACAGTTTATGCAAAGCTTTTAGGAGAGAAGATAGATAAGCACAGTGTGGATGTTTATTTGGTTAATACAGGCTGGGTTGGTGGAAGCTATGGTATTGGCAAGAGAATGAGTTTGAAAGATACTAGAACTTGTATAAATGCTATATTGGATGGTAGTATTGAAAATTCTGATTTTGAAGAGTTACCAATCTTTGGGTTGAAGTATCCAAGCACTATTGAGGGTGTTGATGGAGAGATTTTAAATCCAAGAAATAGCTGGAAAAATAAGAGTCTGTATGATGCTACACTAAAAGAGCTAGCAGAGATGTTTGTTAAAAACTTTGAAAAATTTATTACAAAAGAGTCTGATTACTCAGGTGCGGGACCAAAAATATAACTTCAGAGGGTAGTAGCTTTTACTACCCTTTTACTATCAAAAAAAGGATTACCATTGTCAAAAGTAGCAAGTGGAAAAACAACTACTCCTAAAGCAAAACTACTAGATGAATTTAATGCTTCAATAATGTTTGATAAAGAGTTATATGAAGAAGATATTGATGGTTCAATTGCACATGTAAAGATGCTACAAAAGCAAGACATCATAGATCTAGACTCAAAAGATAAAATTATTGAGGGCTTAAATAAGATAAAAGATGAAATAAAAAGTGGTAAGTATGATTTTCGAATAGAGGATGAAGATATCCATATGTCTATAGAAAATAGGCTAACTGAGCTTATTGGAAGTGATGCTAAAAAGATGCACACTGCAAGAAGTAGAAATGATCAAGTAGCACTTGATTTTAGGATGTATGTTTTAAGAAAAGACAGAGAAATTATCAATCTTTTGATTGAGCTTGAAAAAGTTTTACTTGAGATTTCCAAAAAACATACAAAAACACTACTGCCGGGTATGACTCATCTTCAGCATGCCCAACCAATCAACTTTGCTTACCATATGTTGGCATATATGAGCATGTTTAAAAGAGATATAGAGAGATTTCAAAGCTCACTTGAGAGAAACAGTGTATCTCCTATTGGTTGCGCTGCACTTGCTGGGACCCCTTATAATACAGATAGGGAGTATGAAGCAGAACTTTTAGGCTTTAAAAAGGTGAGTGTAAACTGCCTAGATACAGTAAGCGATAGAGATTTTGCTTTAGAGATTTTATTTAACATCTCTACTTTGATGATGCACATCTCAAGACTCTCTGAGGAGATTATAATTTGGAGTAGTAGTGAGTTTGGTTTTGTTGAGCTTAGTGATGAGTATAGTACAAGTAGCTCAATCATGCCTCAAAAGAAAAATCCAGATGTGCCAGAGCTCCTAAGAGGAAAAACAGGAAGAGTATATGGAAATCTTATCTCTCTTTTGACGGTTTTAAAGGGACTACCTTTGGCCTACAATAAAGATATGCAAGAGGATAAAGAGGGAGTTTTTGATAGTGTAAAGAGTGCTGAAATCTCTATCAGGATATTAACTGAAGCTTTGCGAGGTATGAAAATAAACTCTGAAAATATGCTAAAAGCTACAAAAACAGGGCATCTAAGTGCTACAGATTTAGCTGATTATCTAACCCAAAATTGCGGCTATGCTTTTAGAGATGCTTACAAGCTAACAGGTAAAATCGTAGCATATGCCGATAGTGTTCAAAAAGACATAAGTGAGCTTACTTTGGATGAGCTTAGAGTTTTTGAATCAAAAATAGAAAGTGATGTTTTAGAAAAACTAAATCTTGAAAACTCAATGAATGCTAGAAAATCAAAGGGCGGTACTGCTACATGTAGTACACTAAAGCAGATTGATTACTTTGAAAAGTGGTTAAAAGAGGGGTGAGTCCCTCTTTTGGCTAAAAAAACTCTTTAGAGTTTGAATCGCTCTGATGATCCCACTTGAGTTTTGCACCACCTAGTAGGTGAAAGTGTAGGTGCATAACCTCTTGCCCACCATTTTCTCCATTGTTTGTTATAAGTCTATAGCCAGTTTTATCTAAACCTAGGTGAGTAGCAACCTCCTTTATAAAATCTGTCATTTTACACATGATTTGTGAGTCAACCTCTTGAAAACACTTATACTCTTTTTTTGGAATTATAAGAATGTGGATAGGGGCTTTTGGATTTATATCGTGAAAAGCTAAAAATTCGTCATTTTCCAATACTTTATTGCATGGGATTTCACCATTTACTATTTTGGTAAAAATTGTCATTTTTTCTCCTTGTCGATCTTGATATGAGCAAGTTTAACCACTTTGTAATTAACTTTATATTAAAATAGAGAAAAAATAACAAAGGCAATAAATTTGAAAGAGTTTAAAAATCAGATAGAGTCTTGTAAATCTTTAAAAGAGTTAGAAGATTTAAGAGTTTCTCTCTTTGGAAAAAAAGGATTTTTCGCAGGAGAGTTTGCAAAGATGAAAAAGCTACCTCCTGAAGAAAAAAAAAGCTTTGCTCAAAAGTTGAATGAGGATAAAGAGTTCTTTCTAAATACTTTAAATGAAAAAAAACTCCATTTAGAAGCCGAAGCAATCGCATATGAGATGAAAAAAGATGGGGTTGATGTAACTTTATTTAATCAAGCAAGTGAAGCAGGAGCTCTTCACCCTGTTATGGATACAATGGATAAAATCATAGAGTACTTTGTAGCTATGAATTTCTCAATCGAAGAGGGACCTTTGGTAGAGGATGATTTTCATAACTTTGAGGCACTAAATCTTCCAAAGTATCACCCCGCTAGAGATATGCAAGATACATTCTATTTTGAAGATGGTATGCTACTTAGAACTCATACAAGTCCAGTTCAAATAAGAACTATGTTAAAAGACAAACCTCCAATTCGTATGATTTGTCCAGGGGCAGTTTTTAGGAGAGATTATGATTTAACTCACACGCCAATGTTTCATCAAGTTGAGGGATTGGTTGTAGATAAGAGCGGAGTTGTCTCATTTGCAAATTTGAAGTATATTTTAGAGGATTTTTTAAAGTATATGTTTGGAGATGTTGAAGTTAGATTTAGACCATCTTTTTTTCCTTTTACCGAGCCAAGTGCAGAGGTTGACATAAGCTGTATCTTTTGTGAAGGCAGAGGGTGTAGAGTTTGTTCACATACCGGTTGGCTAGAGGTTTTAGGTAGCGGATATGTAGATGAAAATGTATTTAAGGCTGTTGGATATGAGGGTGTTAGCGGGTATGCCTTTGGATTAGGAGTTGAGAGATTTGCAATGCTACTTCATAAGATTCCAGATTTGCGTTCACTTTTTGAGGGAGATTTAAGATTATTGGAGCAGTTTAGATGATTTTTACAAGAAAATGGTTAAGTGAGTGGATTGATTTAAAAGATATATCTAGTGAAGAGATTTGTACAACTCTAAACTCTATCGGCTTAGAGGTAGATAGCTTAACTAAGATAGAGATTCCAAAAAATGTAGTTGTTGCAAAAGTCCTTAGTTGTAAAAAACACCCTGATGCCAATAAGCTTAATGTTTGTGAAGTTGATTTGGGAGATGAAGTTAAACAGATAGTTTGTGGAGCACCAAATGTACAAGCAGGGCAGTTTGTAGCAGTCTCTAAAGTTGGAGCAGTGTTACCAAATGGTATGAAAATCAAAGAGGCAACTCTAAGAGGAGTAAACTCAAGTGGTATGATTTGCTCAAGTGAAGAGATTGGGCTACCTAAGATGGGCAGTGGTATCATGGTTTTAGATGATAGTATTGGAGAGTTGGTTCTTGGAAGAGAGTTAAGCGAGTATGATGTTTTTAATGATGAGATCATTGAAGTAGAACTAACTGCAAACCGAGGTGATTGTCAGAGTGTTTATGGTATTGCAAGAGATTTGAGTGTTCCGCTTGATCTTGATCTAAGAAAGTTTGAGAGTGAAGATGAAGAAGATCAGCTAGGCATAGGGAGAGTTTTAAATGTTAATGCTACTGAAAAGGTTGACGCTTCACTTCTTTACAGGGTTTGTGAGCAGGGTAAAATAAGTAGTCCATTTATAATTGATCTTAGATTAGCAATTGCAGATCTTTATAGGGAGACTCCTTTAGATAGAGTTTTAGAATATGCTACTTATGTAAGTGGAGTTTTACTAAGAGCATACTCTCATGAGTGTTTTTCAGATAAAAATGAAAAAGCAACTATCAAGATAAAAAAACATTCAAATAAGTTAGATGCAGTGTTTGATAAAAAAAATGAAATTAGCTCATTTATTGGTATTTATCAATTTGAAGAATCAAAAGCTACCTTAAATGATGAAAGAGTGATCTTAGAAGCTAACTATACACATCCTGAAATAATTTCACAAAACAGTGCAAATAAAAATATAGAGTCCGATAGACATCTTTATCTATCTAGCAGGGGAAGTGAACCGAATTTAGATTTTGGAATGAACTATCTTGAAGAGATTCTAAAAAAGAGTTCAGAAGTTAAATTTTATGCTGGTTCACAGCAAGTTATACAAAATTTTGAGGAGATTAGAATTCCAATTAGTTTGTGTGAATTAAAAGAACTCATAGGTGAAGAAATTCCGAAAAATAAGATTGTTCAAATTTTAAAGAGACTTGGATTTTATGTGACATTTAAAAATGAACAGAGTGTAATTAATGTTCAGGTTCCCCAATTTAGACATGATATAAAAAATGCTCAAGATGTTTGTGAAGAGATTGTAAGGATTGTTGGTATAGATAACATCGCTTCAAAGCCATTGTATTTTAGTGAAAAAAATAGATTTAATAGTGCATACAATAGCTTTATGAAAAGAAAAATGTATAGACAAAGAGCAGTTGGGGTAGGTTTTTTTGAGACTTTGCATTTTGTCTTTGATAATAAAACTAGACTTGAAAAGTATGGGCTACAAACAGTTTACAAAAAGAGAGACTTGGCGAATCCTATAACAAATGAGTTAAATACATTAAGAACTTCGCTTTTACCAAATCTGATTGAGTCGGTTAATAGAAATATAAAATTTGGAAAAAAATCGATAAGACTATATGAAATTGGAACTGTGTTTGATAAAACTAGAGATGAAGAACTTTGCTTTGGATTGGTCTTTAGCGGTTTTAAAGAGTATCCAAAAGTTTCAAATCATGGCAAACCAGAGGTTATAGATTTTTTTACTTTTGCGGATAAAATTTCACAAGTTATAGGAAGTTTTAATCTAGTAAAAGGTAAACCTAAAAATTTACTTGTTAGTCCCTATGAATATGCCTTGATAATTCAAGATGGTAAAGAGGTGGGGTATATTGGTAGAGTTCATAAGCAAATTGAGAAGGATTTAGATCTTTATAGAACCTATGTTTGTGAAGTAGATATGAAAAAACTTCCATTTGATAGAAAAATAGCAAAGTCATACTCTAAGTTTCAAGAGAGTAGTCGAGATTTGAGTTTAATGATTCCCAAAAAACTTTCTTTTAGCACTATAAAAGAGTTTATCGAAATAAAAGCTCCAAGTGAATTAGTAAAATTTTATCCTATAGATATTTATGAAGATGAGAATTTTGGAGATAAAATAAGCTTAACAATAAAGTTTCATTTTCAATCAAGTGAAAAAACTCTTGAAGATGAGGATGTTAACAAGTTTTTAGATTCTACTCTGAAAAGTTTAAATGAAAAATTTGGGATAACTATGAGATGAAAAAGATGCTTACAGTAGAGCCAAAAGGCTCTTTTAATATAGATTTTAAAGATATCGCAAGTGATAAATCGATTTCGCATAGATGTGCAATATTTTCTCTATTGAGTGATAATTCTTCAAAGATTAAAAATTTTTTGGAAGCAGAAGATACTCTGTGTACTTTAAATATAGTAAAGAGTTTAGGTGCTAAAGTAGAAAAAAAAGGGGGAGAGTACATAATTTCTCCTCCAAGTAAGATTTGTGAGCCGCCAATTATACTTAATTGTGGAAATAGTGGAACTGCTATAAGGCTGCTTATGGGCTTTTTATCTGGAATTGATGGTTTTTTTGTACTTCATGGTGATAAATATTTGGCAAGTCGCCCTATGAAGAGGGTTGCGAAACCTTTAAGAGAGATTGGGGCTAAGATAGACGGAAGAAGTGATGGAGAGTATGCTCCTTTGAGTGTTAGGGGTGGTAGGATTAAAGCTTTTAATTTTAAGAGTAAGATAGCTTCAGCTCAAGTAAAGAGTGCTTTGATTTTAGCAGGCTTAAAAAGTGATGGAAAGTGCAGTATAAGTGAGCCAACTCTAAGTAGGGATCATAGTGAAAGGATGCTAAAAGAGATGGGGTTAGAGATTGAGAGTAGCGGTACTACTGTTAGTTTTTTTCCACCAAAATCCCCACTAAAGCCATTAGACATAACTGTTCCAAATGATCCTTCAAGCGGATTTTTCTTTGCAGTTGCTGCTGCAATCACACCTAATTCAAAAGTTGTACTTAAAAATATGTTACTAAATAAAACTAGAATAGAAGCATATAAGGTACTATCTAAAATGGGAGCTAGGGTAGAGTTTATAGAAAAAGAGAGCAAATACGATAGGGTCGGAGATATTGTAGTGGAGTATGCTAAACTTAATGGTGTAGAAGTTAGTACAAATATAGCTTGGCTTATAGATGAATTACCAGCGCTTAGTATTGCATTTGCTTGCGCAGATGGTAAAAGTATCGTAAAAAATGCAAAAGAGTTAAGAGTAAAAGAGAGTGATAGAATCAGATCTATGGTTCTTAATTTGAGAAAATGTGGCATAAAAGTTAAAGAGTTTGAAGATGGTTATGAAGTATGCGCAGGAGAGTTAAAAGGTTCTAGTGTAGATAGTTTTGGTGATCATAGAATTGCTATGAGCTTTGCTATCGCAGGATTAAGAAGCAAAATGCAAATAGAAGATATAGAGTGCATAAATACATCTTTTCCAAATTTTTTAAAACTTTTATCTATGATTGCAGAGGTTGATAGTGCAAATTAAATTGGCTAAAAGCTATGGATTTTGCTTTGGTGTAAAAAGAGCTATAAGGATCGCTGAAGACTCCAAAGATGCTTCAACAATAGGTCCACTTATTCATAATAACGAAGAAATAAAAAGACTAAAAGAGAACTATAATGTTGAGACATTGGATAGTGTAAATGAAATTGATGGAGTAAAAAGAGCTATCATTAGAACTCATGGCATAACAAAACAGGACTTAGCAAAATTAGATAGCAGTGGTACCGAAATCATAGATGCTACTTGTCCCTATGTAACGAAACCACAAAAAATCTGTGAACAGATGAGCAAAGAGGGGTATGATGTAGTTATATTTGGAGATAAAAATCATCCTGAGGTAAAAGGTGTTCAAAGTTACGCAGTAGATGGTGCTAGAGTTGTTGGAGGTGTTGAAGAGTTAAAAAAGCTGGGTTTAAATAATAAGATAGCTTTGGTTTCTCAAACAACAAGAAAAGTAGAAGAATTTTTAGAAATTGTAAATTTTTTGGTTGCAAAGTATAAAGAAGTTAGAGTATTTAACACTATTTGTAATGCAACTTTTGAGAATCAAGATGCAACTAGAGAACTCTCAAAGGAAGCAGACATTATGATTGTTGTTGGTGGAAAAAATTCATCAAATACAAAGCAATTATATAGTATAGCCAAAGAGAATTGTTATGATAGTTTTTTGGTTGAAAATGAAAATGAACTAAGAAAAGAGTGGTTTATAGATAAAAAATTGTGTGGTGTAACTGCTGGTGCATCGACTCCTAACTGGATTATTGAAAAAATTATTGGAAAAATAAGCAAAATTAAAGTATAATATGGCAATTTTATGCAGGCAGTTTTTTACTCACACTTTCTTGTATAAAAATCAAATTTAATTAAAAGGGAATATGATGGTAAATGAGGCGAACGAGATTGTTCAATCTGAAACCGCAGACGAAATAGAGGAGATGGATTTTGCGGCGATGTTAGAAGAGTCTTTTAAAAAGGATTCTGGAAGAGATGCGCTTATAGATGGTGTAATTGTTGAAATAAAAGATGATGTTGCTTTGGTTGATGTAGGAAAAAAATCAGAAGGAAGGTTAAATACTTCTGAACTGCTAGATAATGAAGGTAATTTGGCTTATAAAGTAGGCGATACTATCAAAGTTGTTATTTCTGGTTTTAGAAATGAGCGTCCGAATGTTTCTCATAAGAAAGCTGTTAGAAAAGAGCGGGTTAAAGAGTTTATAGAGAGTTATAATGAGGAAGAAGAGAGAGTATTGGATTTAAAGGTTGTGGGAAAAAATAAAGGTGGTTTTATTGCCGAAGATAAAAACGGCGTAGAGTTTTTTCTTCCTAGGTCACAAGCAGCAGTTAGGGATATAAACTCTTTAGTTGGTAAAAATGTAAAAGTTAAAATAATTAAAATTGACAAAGATAATGAGTCTATAGTCGTATCTCGTAAAAAGCTATTGGATGATGAGAGAAAAAGAAAAAAAGAGATTGTCCAAGATTTATTGGATGCAGATGAGGTTGTTGAAGGGACTATTAAGAAGATTACAACATACGGTATGTTTGTAGATGTTGGAGGGATTGATGGTCTTGTTCACTATAGTGAGATAAGTTACAAAGGTCCTGTTAATCCTAGTACAATTTATAAAGAGGGAGAGGTAGTTCCTGTAAAAGCTATAAAGTACGACAAGGAAAAGAGACACCTCTCTTTGTCTATAAAAGCTGCTATGCCTGATCCTTGGGAAGAGATAAAAGATCAGTTGGAAGTTGGTGATGCAATTTCTGTCACGGTGAGCAATATAGAGCCATATGGTGCATTTGTGGACTTGGGTAACGATATAGAAGGATTTTTACATATTTCTGAGATTTCATGGGATAAAAACATAAAGCATCCAAAAGATTATATCGAAGAGGGTCAAGAGATTGATGTAGAGGTAATCGAAATAGATCCAAACGATAGGAGACTTAGAGTATCGCTTAAAAATGTTTTACCAAAACCATTTGAGGAGTTTTTGAAAAATTATAAGGTTGGTGATGTAGTAAAAGGAGTGGTTACTACAACTACAAACTTTGGTGCTTTTGTAAAGATTGGCGGAATAGAAGGTCTACTTCATAATGAAGATGTTTCTTGGAATAGAAATGAAAAATGTAAAGATTTACTAAATGTTGGTGACGAGATAGAAGTAAAAATAATTAAAATTGATGATATAAACGAAAAAGTTTCATTGAGTAAAAAAGAGTTAGAAGAGAGTCCTATACAAAGATATACAAAAAATCATAAAAATGGTGATATAGTTGTTGGTAAGATTAGAGATATAAAAGATTTTGGTGTCTTTGTTCAACTCGAAGAGGGCGTAGATGCTTTAATAAGAACAGAAGATTTAGCTCCAGGGACTCAAGAAGAGCTTAAAGTTGGTGATGACATTGAAGCTGTAATAACTTTCATTGATGATAAGAAGAATAGAATAAGACTTTCTGTGAGAAGACTATCTAAAATGAAAGAGAGAGAGACATTAAAAGAGATTAACAAAGAAGAAAAGATGACTCTTGGAGACATAATTAAAGACCAATTGAAATAGTATATGCAAAAAAAGGTAGTTTTAACACTTTTTATACTTTTGGTGATTATATTGGGGGGCATCTTAAGCTCCCTTTTAAGTGTTGATGATTCAAGAGTTGAAGTTGCTAATAAATACCTCTCCCCAGTAGAAAAAAAAGATAAAGAAAACTTAAAAATAAGAAGTTGGGCTGAAAGCTTGGCCAATGTTGATAAAGCTAATTTTTCATATCCTGTAAATGAATTGTTTATGCAAATCGAATTAAAAAAATATATTCCACCTAAAGTAAAATCTTATAAGTTAGTAGTAGATAAGGCTGATAGGTATTCGATATTTTGTATATTACAAACTATTTCATCAATGAATTTTCCATTTGTTTTGGAAAAAGTCAATAGGATTCCAACTATATATGTTAGCAGTAAGACAAAAGAGGATCTTTTAAAGATAGTTAAAAAATTAAAAGAGTATGATATAGAATCAAAAATTATAGAGGTTTGGTTATGAAAAAAATAGTAGTATGTGATGCAATACACCAAAAAGGTATGGATATTTTAAAAAATGAAAGCGATATAGAAGTAGTTGATGCTGTAAAAATTCCAAAAGATAAACTATTAGATATCGTAGAAGATGCTGATGTTGTCATAACTAGAAGTTCAACAGATGTAGATGAAAAATTTTTAACTGCAGTTAAAAATTTAAAAGCAGTTGTGAGAGCTGGAGTTGGAGTTGATAATGTAGATATTGATGGATGCAGTAGAAAAGGTATCATTGTAATGAATGTTCCAACAGCAAACACAATTGCTGCAGTTGAGCTTACTATGGCACATCTTTTAGGAACTGCAAGGAGTTTTCCTGCTGCGCATAATCATCTAAAACTAGATAGAGTTTGGAAGAGGGAGAGGTGGTATGGCGTAGAGCTTTGTGGAAAGAAACTTGGTGTTATAGGTTTTGGAAATATAGGAAGTAGAGTTGCAATTAGAGCAAAGAGTTTTGGTATGGATATTGTTGCATATGACCCGTACATCCAACCCTCTAAAGTAACTGATTTAGGTATGGAGTATACTGAAAATTTTGATGATATTTTAGCATGTGACTTTATAACTATTCATACGCCAAAAAATAGTGAAACATTGGGAATTATTGGAGCTAAAGAGATAGAAAAAATGAAAGATGGTGTTAGATTGGTAAATTGTGCTAGAGGGGGGCTTTACGATGAAGAGGCACTTTATAATGGCTTAAAAAGTGGAAAAATAGCCTATGCAGGAGTAGATGTTTTTTCATATGAACCAGCAACAGATCATTTTTTACTTGATTTGGAAAATATTTGTGTAACTCCTCATTTGGGCGCAAATACTTACGAATCTCAAGAAAAGATTGCAATTCAAGCTGCTGAAAGTGCAATAAGCGCTGCAAGAGGTGCAAGTTTTCCAAATGCACTCAATTTGCCTATAAAATCTGAAGACATACCCCTGTTTGTTGAGTCATATCTGCAATTAGCTCAAAAAATGGGATTTTTATTGGCTCAGTTAAATAGAGCATCAATAGAATCAATTAAGATTGAAGCTGAAGGAGAGATAGCAAGCTTTGGAAACTCTTTATTGACTTTTGCTCTAGTAGGCACTCTCAAAGAGTCTATGGGTGAAAAGATTAACTATGTTAATGCTGAGTTTGTTGCAAAAGAGAAGGGTATAGAGACGAGCATAGAGGAACAGCCAGTTAAAAGTGGATATAAAAATAAAATCTCTATAAAACTTACTACTTCAAAAGGTGTGACAACTATAGATGGAACGGTATTTGAAGAGGATAATCAGAGAATTGTAGGTATAAATGGATTTAAGTTTGATTTTAAACCTAAAGGCAAAATGATTGTATTTAAAAACCGAGACATACCTGGGGTAATTGCTGAAATTTCAACAATTCTTGCAAATGAAGATGTAAATATAGCAGATTTTAGATTAGGCAGAGGTAAAGATGGTTTTGCAATGGCTGTTATATTGGTAGATTCAAATATTGATAAAAGTTTAATAGAAAAACTTAACCATATTGATGCTTGTATTTGGGTAGAGTATGGGGTAATTTAACTTAGATTAGGAGTGTGTGTGATGAGTGAGAATATACAGAAGTATTCTCCGCTATATTTTCTTGCTTCGTTAGGAGCAGGTGGTCTTAGCGTTTCAATTTTTATGTATTTGATGTTTATGACAAAGCATCCAAAAGTCCCTTTAGCAACTTTTGATTTTTTGTATCCAATTTTACAAGAGGGTAATTTAAAATCAATTTTAGTTGGTATTGCAATGTTAGGTATTTTGGTATTTGTTTATTTGCACTTTAAACTGTTGATTTGGAATCTGAAAGAGTATAAAATTTTTAAGACGACCAAAGAGTATAAAGAACTAAAAAAATCTAGTACTGAAGTTGTACTAATGGTAGTACCTCTAACTTTAGCAATGACTATTAATGTGTGCTTTGTCGTTGGTGCAGTTTTTGTTCCAAATCTTTGGGATGTCATAGAGTATATGTTTCCATTTGCATTAATAGCTTTTTTAGCTGTGGGTTTATATGGATTAAGAATCTATGGAGATTTTTTGACAAGATTAATAATTGATGGTAGTTTTGAATTTGAAAAAAATAGTAACTTTTCTCAAATGATTGCTGCATTTGCTTTTTCTATGGTATCAGTTGGTTTTGCAGCACCTGGCGCTATGAGTCATTATGCTTTAGTTTCAGCGATCGGGCTATTTTGTTCGCTATTTTTTATGATAATAACTATTTTGATTGTTCTAAAAAATTTAGTTTTGGGTTTTAAGTCTATGTATATAGTCATGGAATTTCAAAAGAGGCTGCTAGTAGTTTATGGATTTTGATTCCAATTGCTACACTTTTGGGTATAGCATTGATTAGAATGACTTTTGGATTAGTGCATAATTTTGATGATAATTTATCTTTTTCTTCTCTCTTTATTTTAACAAGTAGTATAGTAACATTTCAATTAGCTATAGGGCTTCTTGGATATAAAATTATGAAAGTGCTAAACTATTTTGAAGAGTTTGTTCATTCAAGTAAAAAAAGTCCGGGAGCATTAGCACTGGTTTGTCCAGGTGTTGCTTTTTTTGTATTTGGGATGTTTTTTATCCATTTTGGATTAGTTAAAAATGGTATAATTGATATCTTTTCGGTGCTTTATTATATAATACTTCTACCTTTTATATTTGTTCAAATTAAGACTATACAAATATTTTTCAAACTATATAAAAAGTTCTTTATAAAAGTGTCTTAGATAACTTAAAACTCCCTATCTATTCTAAAAGTAAAGTACTTAGATTGGAAATTCTGATTTCCAATCTTTTTATACTGTATAGTGGCTCCATCCCAGTTTTTGATCTCTTGGTATAGAAGCCCTAAAGCGTATCTTGCTTCCCAATTTTTTGGGTTGGTGAGTTTTGAAAGCTCTAAAAGTGCAACAGCATTTTCAACATGATTTGCACCAACACTAGCAACTGCGGCTAAAAAGATTGTAGCACTATCATCTTTACCCATATCATCAATGAGTTTATTATATAAAACATATGCTTCTTCAAAATGATTTGTATATATATTAACATATGCTAAAGTTTGAGTTATAGCAGGTATGTCATCTCTTTCTAGCTCTACCTTTTTTATGAGCTTTTCTCTTTCATGGTAGAGTAATCCTCCAATTTGTAGTAATTTTACATAGGTTTCTTGAACTAATCTCGCACCATAGTAAAATGCATTATAATCTAAATCTAACTTTGTAAATCTACTTTGTATCTCTTTTGCATAGTTTTTTATACTATTTTTTTTATATTTTGAGTTAAAATGAATAATATTTGCCATTATGTCTTTTGGAAGTATTGATTTTAAAAGTGTTGACCTCTCTTTGTATAGTGCTTCATTAAAAATTTTCTGAGCTATGATAACATCAAATACTAAATTAAGAGGTGTCTTTTTCTTATTTTCTTCAAGCCATCTTGAGAGTGATAGCTGATTATTGTCTGTTAAATCTAAAAGTGAGGCAAACAGATTGGTCTTAGGAAGTCTATCATCATTTGATATACTATTAGATACATCTTCTTTTAATTTTTTTACATCTTCATTTACAATTTGACCGCACATTACAGCAAAAATTCCCGCTAAATAGTTGTTGGTATTTAAATGGTAACTCTTTTTAAAGTATTTATAGGCCTCTTGAAAATCACCCATTTGAGCAAAAGTTAAAGCTAAATTATAGTGTAAAATTGAGTGTTTTGGATAGTCGTTTATGATATTGAGAAAAATTTGATTTGCTTGTTCAGTATGGTGAGCTAGTGCTTTTTTTATACCCTTACTTATGGATATATTTACTTTTGATATGGTCGAGCTATTTTTTAAATAGCTTAGTGCCGGACCAATTTCATCTAAAAATATATTTATGCTACCCTTTCTTATATAATCTACCGTCTGTTTTGCATTAAAAACTTTGAAAGGAGCAAAGTAAAAAAGCAAACTGTATGTTCTTTGGTTATCAAAAAATAGAGTTTTATCAAACTCACTTTGGGCAATATTTACATCAAAAAGGGATTTTTTTAAAACTGTCTTTGTGGGGTAGAGATTTAAAGCTTTATGATTATATTGTTTCAATATTTCATTCATAATATCTGCACTTGAGCCTAAATTACCTATCCTATTTTCAACCAATGCTAGAGCAGCTTTTACATGTAGAGGGTTGTTAGTATGTTGTGAAGCTTTAGTTAGATAATTTTTAGCTATATTAAATTCTCCCAATTTTGCATAAAGTAGTCCTAGTGTTAAAGCATCGTCAATTTTTGCTTTTTTTTCAAGCTTTGAAACTGCTTTGTAATTTATATCTAAATTTGCAAAAATTTTTGAAGAGAGGTAGCTCTGTTCATATGTGTAAAATTTACTTGTGGGATGCTTAAAAGATGCCAAAGCTTCATAGTAAAAATTTTTATAATAGTTTATAAGCCCCATATAGTATGAATATAGAGGCGATCCATTTTCTAAGGGCAGATAAGAGTATGCCAAATCTATATAGTATTTAAATAGATCTTTATTATTTATTTCCAGTGCAGCGACTGCAGCATTTATGCTACTTACACATCTTTGTTCACCATTTTGAATTGCCTGCTTAAAAGCCTTAAGTGCTCCATTATAATCTCTCTCTTTTAGCTTTGCAACTCCAATATTGTAGTATGATATTGCTTCATTATAGGTTGCTATTTTTTTAAAAATTTTTAATGCTTCTTCTTTATTGCCTCTCTCATAGAGTAAGTTTGCTTTTTTAATCATATTTTCTAGATGAGAGGGAGAGAATTGAGCAATGTTCTCTCTTTGGTTCAATTTTTTTGCAAGTTCGGTTGTATTTACATCTATGGGTTTTTTCTCTGGCTCTTTTTTCTTAATGATGATTATAACTATTAGTACAATTAAAAGTAAAACTACTACACCAATTATAGCACTAAGAAGAATTATTTTTTTCTTTTTATCACCATTTGAGTCTGGTTTTTTAGACTCTTTATTAGAGTCTAAGAGTTCACTCTCGTCATCTGTTTCTAAAATTATAATCTCTTCTTCAGCCATATATTACTCTTTACATGTAAGGCTCTAATACCTTAGGGATTTTAATACTCCCATCTCTTTGCTGATAATTCTCCATAATAGCAATCATGCATCTTCCTACTGCTAAACTTGAACCGTTGAGTGTATGGACTAGTCTATTTTTCTTGCCATCTTTGTACCTAATTTTTGCTCTTCTTGCTTGAAAATCAAATGTGTTTGAGATGGAGCTTATCTCTCTATATTTTCCTTGACCTGGCAACCAAACCTCTAAATCTATTGTTTTTGCTGCACTAAATCCCAAATCACCACCACAAAGTAGTACTTTTCTATGAGCAAGTCCAAGAGATTTTAGTAAATCACTAGCGCAATCTACCATCTCATTAAACACTTTCTCACTATCTTTTGGCTCACTTATCGCTACAAGCTCAACTTTTGAAAATTGGTGTTGTCTTATCATCCCTCTTGTGTCTCTTCCGGCACTTCCTGCTTCTTTTCTAAAACACTCTGTATAGGAAGTAAGTTTGATTGGGAGCTCATCTTGACTTAGAATCTCATCATTGAAAAGATTTGTCAAAGGAACCTCTGCTGTTGGAATTAAAAAGAGATCTTCATCTTCTATTTTAAAAAGATCATCTTCAAATTTTGGAAGCTGACCTGTACCCACTAGAGTCTCTCTATTGGCGATGTATGGAACCATTACCTCTTTAAAGCCTCTATCTTCATTGAATTTTATCATGTAGTTTATAAGAGCCCTTGCAAGTTTTGCTCCATCGTGTCTTATGACTGTAAATCTGCTTTTAGAGAGTTTCACGCCTCTTTTAAAATCCAACCAGCCATTGGATTCAGCTAAATCCCAATGCTCCTTTGGAGTAAAATCAAAACTAGGAGGAGTTAAGATTTTTTCTAATTCTATATTATCCTCTTCATCCTCTCCGTCTGGGACACTCTCATCTGGAATGTTTGGTATGGTTGAGGCAATCTTAGTTAATTTATCTTCTAACTCTTTTACAATTTCATTAGCTTTTGCAATCTCTTCTTTGTTTTTAGATAGCTCAGCTTTAAGCTCATTTATATCTTTTCCCTCTTTTGCATATACTCCAAACATTTTGCTCTTTTTATTTTGTTCAGCCTGAAGCTCCTCTAAAATCTTTTTTCTCTCTTTTAGCTCTATCGAAATCTCTTTTAACTCTTCCAAAAGAGTCTCATCAACTCTTTTTTTTCTAAGTTTTGTAGAAATCTCTTCAAAATTGTTTTGTAAAAGTTTTATATCTAACATTACTCTATCCTATCTTAATATGCCAACAGCATCTCTGATTTTTTTCATCTTCTCTTTTGCAATTTTACTCGCCTTTTTGGCGCCATCATCTAAAATCTCATAAACTTCATCCATGTGATTCAAGTAGTACTCTCTTTTCTCTCTTGCCTCTTCAAAATAGTCCCAAATTAGCTCTTTTAAGTACATCTTGAAGTGGCCATAACCCTCTTTACCATTTTTATATCTGGCTTTTAGCTCTTCAAGCTCGCTTTCATTTAAAAATAGCTTACAAAGAGCAAAAACATTACAATCTCTCCACTCTTTTGGATCTTCTAGTGCAGTTGAGTCTGTTACAATCTTTCCAACAGTTTTTTTAAGAGCTTTTTGGGAGCAAAAGATGTCTATTGTGTTGCCGTAGCTTTTGCTCATTTTGGCTCCATCAACTCCTGGAACTGTAGCAACATTTTCATCTATCTTATACTCAGGGACTACAAATATATCGCCATGAGCGTTATTAAACTTTATAGCTATATCTCTTGTTATCTCTACATGTTGTATTTGATCTTTTCCAACAGGAACAATTTGCGCATCATACAAAAGTATATCTGCAGCCATAAGAACAGGGTAGGAAAAGAGCGAGTGGTTTGGAGCGATCCCTTTTGCTACCTTGTCTTTGTAGCTATGAGCTCTCTCAAGAAGACCCATAGGAGTGTAACTAGATAGTACCCAATACAACTCAAGCACCTCTTTGACATCAGATTGTGCATAAAATGTTGTCTTATCTGGATCAATCCCCAAAGATAAAAAGTTAATAGCCGCATCTAGTGTGTTTTGTTTTAACAGCTCTGCGTCATTTAGACTTGTTAGTGCATGATAGTTTGCTATGAAGATAAAAAGATCACTACTGTCTTGTAGGTCTTTCATCTGCTTTATAGCTCCAAAGTAATTTCCAAGATGCAAAGCTCCCGATGGCTGAATGCCAGTTAATACTCTTGTCATTTACTTACTTCCTTTAAAATTTCTTTTGCTATATCTTTTGCAAATCTATCTTGAGCATTTATGATTAAATCTGCTTTGGCTTTATATAGAGGAACTCTTTCTTTATAAAGTGCTTGAGCTTTGTCAAAATCTTTCAAAAGAGGTCTTTTGTCTAGTTTTCTCTTGGCATTTGGCGAGTTTTTAATTCTACTTAAGATCGCTTCAAAAGATGAATCAAGATAGATAACAGTTCCGATTTTATTTAAATTTTTAACCTTAAAAAAGCCACCACCCGTTGAGATTATAGTGTTTGTTACAGATTTTTCAAGCCATTTTGCAGTCTTCTTTTCAAGCTCTCTAAAGTAGGGCTCACCACTATCTTCAAAGATTTTTTTTATCTTTTTGTTTTCCATGCTCTCAATCAAATCATCTGTATCTACGCCATACATCCCGCTTTGCTTTATAAGCTCTCTTGCTATGGTTCCTTTGCCTACTCCCATAAAGCCAATTAAGATTATATTTTTAGCCATCTTGCTCAACTCCTTCATCTCTCTCACCCTTTTTTCTAGCATAAAGAAGCACCGGAGTTCCCTCTAAATCAAACCTCTCTCTGAGTTTGTTTCTAAGGTATCTTTTGTAGCTAAAATGAAGTGCTTTTGGTCTATTCATAACTAAAACTATGCGAGGAGGTTTTATGTCGTATTGTGTTGCAAAGTAGATTTTAACCTCTTTTGTAGCATCACTTGGAAGGTGGTGTCTTATGGTAGCTTCTTTAAATAGCTCATTTAGTTTTGAAGTTGGAATCCTGGTTGAGTAGTTTTTATATACTTTTAAAATCAAATCTTTTATTTTATAAACTCTCTTTTTTGTAAGTGCTGAAACCGTAATCACCGGAGCATAAGCTAAAAATTTAAATCTATACCTAATCTCTTCAACCACCTTTTCATAACTATCATAAGCTTTATCCCACTTATTTAAAACTATAATCACTCCTAAATTGTTTTTATCAGCCAAATTTGCAATCCTCTCATCTAGCTCACGAAACGGCTCACTAGCATCTAAAACCAAAAGTGCAATGTCGGCATTTTCAAGCATAGAGTTTGTTCTAAGAAGTGCATACCTCTCAATTCCTTCAATTTTTCCTCTTCTTCTAAGACCTGCGGTATCTACAAAGTTTAAAACTTTATCTTCATATACTATAGCCTCATCAACAGGATCAATCGTAGTTCCTGCAATGCTACTAACAACTGCTCTTTCCTCTCCAACTAAAGCATTTAAAAGTGAGCTTTTTCCTACATTTACCCTGCCTATTATGCCTATGTTTATCTGGTTATTCTCTTCTTCAGCCTGTTCGCTCTCCTCTTCGTTTAGGAGTGATTCTAGATCTATATCTTCATCATCTTCTAAAATCAGATCTTCCTCCCTCTCTTCCTCAGGTAAGTAGCCCTCAATCCACTTTAGTAGAGCATTTACACCTCTGTTGTGAGAAACTGAGATAGGAAAGACATTTTGAGCTCCAAACTCGCCAAACTCCCAAGCTCTCTCCATCTCTTTGTCATTGTCAATTTTATTTATAACTAAAGCTATGGGTTTGTTGTAGCCCTGAAGGGTATAAAAAATCTTCTTCTCTTCATCACTTGGAAGCATCTTTCCATCGACCATAAAAAGTATAATGTCTGCTTTGTTTGCAGCCTCAAGCGACTTTGAGCGAACATTTAAAAACAGCTCATCTTTATCATCTAATCCGCCTGTATCTAAGATGGTACAAAGCTTGTCGCCAATAAACACATCATGGTCTTTTACATCTCTTGTGGTTCCGCTAAAATCTGAAGTTATAGCTATGCGTTGTTTTGCTATTCTGTTAAAAAGTGAACTTTTACCAACATTTGGTAGTCCTATAATTGCTATAGTTTTCATAATTGCCTTGTATTTTTATTTTATAGGTGCTCTAAGATTATATCATTAAACGATTTATGAATTGCTGAGTAATCCATTTAAAAACATTTCTACTACCTGTTTTGAATCACTCTTTAGCTCTCCACCAAAATTAAGCCAATGCTCAATATAGCCCATGGTGTAGCTATTGAAAAGATAAGCAACCTTATTAAAGTCACTCTCTTTAGAGCTTTGTTTGAGACTTAGCTTTTCAAATTCATTAGCCAAAAATTCAAATATAGGCTTAGAAGGATTTACTTTTTGTGCATTCATTTTTACAAAAAACAGAGGATCTCCCAAAATTGGATCTTCTATGGCTTTTCTTTTGGAGACAAAGGTAGAAAATTTCATCTCTACAAAAATTTCCAATTTTTCTTGCGGCTCTTTTTTTGCTGTAGCAACAACTAATTCTTTATGAAACTTTTCAATTTGATAACCAATATAAGCAAAAAAAAGCTCATCTTTGGAGGCAAATAGTTTATATAGAGCTCCAACGGATATGCCAACCTCTTTAGCAATATCACTCATAGTTGGTTTAGAAAAACCAACCCTATCAAAGTACCCCGATACCACCTCTAAGACAATTTCAACTTTTGCCTCTTTTACTCTTTTTTTTATTAAGTTACTCATTTTCAAAATCTTCTATACTAATTTGTAGTAAAATTTTCTGTTTTATTATAAATATTTTAGCCTCTATCTCTTTTAATTTTGCTTTAGTCTGAGATAGATTAGCTATGGCTCTACTTAACTCATCTGCGGAGCTTAGTGCATTTTCAAATTTTCCTTTAACCAATTTGAAGTACTCCTGTTTCGATTTTAATTC
>Ga0256840_1000846_pt1 | contig 30505 bp, 23 predicted proteins | sample 355202metaG_FD_185969 | JGI IMG/M metagenome (GOLD analysis project Ga0256840, IMG submission 185969) | Hydrothermal vent microbial communities from Mid Atlantic Ridge, Atlantic Ocean - 355-202 | ecosystem: Environmental > Aquatic > Marine > Hydrothermal vents | place: Atlantic Ocean: Mid... | reverse complement strand
AATTATTTTTTTATTTTCTCATAAATCAGTTATGAGCTCAGATATCTACAAAAAGAGGGCTAAAGAAAGCCCTCTTTTAAAGCATTGCCAAAGAAGTTAATATCAAAACTATAGCGTAAACAAATATAATAGAGTAAAGAACATTCTTTAAAAGATTATCTTGAACCTTTTCCATATTACTCCTCCTGAAGATTTTTAACTCCTAATGCTTCCTTTTTTAGCTTCTTCATCTCATTTTCAAAAGTTTCCCGTTTCAAGAAAACAGCAACGAAGTGACCAACAAACCCTTTAAGAGTAGCCATAGCAGCAAGAAGTAGAATCAATCTATTTATAAAATAAGCAAACCCAACAGGATGGAAAACTTTAAGAAAAAATACTGAAATCAGAAGAATAGGCAATCCTGCTAAAAAGAAGTAGGTAAAATAGGAGAAAGATGTAAACGAAAGGGGATTTTCATATTTCTCCCTTAACCTTTTTTCCACTTCATCAGCAGAAAAGCCCTTTTCTACCAGAATCTTAACATCTTCAGAAATTTTTTTATCAAAACTTCCCATCTTTACCTTCCAGTAAAGGTTAAAAGTTAGAGGGGATTACCCCTCTAACTTCGCCATAGATAATTTAAGTGTTAAAAAACAGATGGCTACAAACCACAAAATTGCTATTACAAACCACATAACAATTACCTCCATTAGTAAAGTTCTGCTTCTTCTCCTTCTTCCTGGAGTTCATGAGCGATAGATTCGGCAGAAACTTTAAAGAGAAAGATTCTGTACATCCACACCTGATAGGCAACAACAATAGGAACAAATATCAGTGCTGCTATAAGCATCACTGTAAGTGTTAATGTACTTGATGCAGCGTTGTAGATAGTAATGCTGTTTTCCACTCCAAGGGATGATGGAAGAAGAAACGGATAAGCACCTATTGCAGCACCTAAAGTGGCAAACGTTACAGTCAAAGCTGAGAAAAGAAACGCCTGCTTACCGTTAGCTTTACTTACCGCAATGTAGTAAAGCACTGCACAAATAACAGCGGCAAGAATCATCACAATCTCAAAAGGCATATATCTGAAAAGCGCCTTTTCAACCACACCATCTTTTATAAACGGCACAATAGAATCTACTACACTTTTTGGCAATCCTAAATATTTAAGGTCCGCCGGATTAACAATTTTAAATGAAATTGTATAAGCGAAGCCAAGACAAATTACATAAAAGAGAACAAAACCAAACCATAACTTTTTGGCAACAGCCTGCGCTCTTTCAGCAATTGTCCCTTCAGTTTTCCATAGAAGCCATGAAACACCATGAAGAGTAAAGAATAGAAATGTTGTAACACCAACTATTAGCCCATAAAGGCCGTGATTTGTAAGAGGATTTATAAGATTTAAGAAACTGATAGGAAACCTCTCGGCATAAATAAACCCTGATAGAGAATCTCCTCTCGCAAGGCTGTTAATAACCGGAAGTCCGGCAAGAACATTTCCGATAGCAACCCCTACGAGAAGGGCAGGAACAGCACTTCCAAAAAACACCATCCAGTCCCAGAAGTTTCTCCATGATGGATTTTCCTCTTTGCTTCTAAACTCAAAGGCACACGCCCTCATAATAAGGGCAACAAGCACAACAAAAAGTGCTATATAAAGAGAGCTAAAAAGTGCCGCGTACATCTCCGGGAAAGCCGCAAAAACAGCAGCTCCGGCTGTAATAAGCCAAACTTCATTACCATCCCACACAGGGCCTATGGAGTTAAGCATAGCCCTTCTTTCATGGTCTGTCTTTGCAATAAATGGGTGAAGGATACCAACACCAAAATCAAAACCATCCGTTATAAGGTAGGCAATCAAAAGTACACCTACCAGTAAAAACCAGATTGATTGCAGGTCAAAACTCATACTGCACCTCCGCTTTATTAATGAGTTTCTGGAGCTTTTGAAGCATATTTACCTATTAGGTAGAAGTTAGCAAACGCAAGACCTGAGAAAATAATAAGGAAAACGATGTAACTTATCATAATTTCTATATTTGTAATTTTAGAAACACCCTCAGCAGTTTTAAGTGCTACAGAAGTGGAATCTTTGTAATCTAACGGATATACAAGCCATGGCTGCCTTCCAACTTCCGCCATAGCCCAACCGAGCCAGTTACCGATATACGCAAGAGGAATCGAAAAAAGAGCAATTTTTAGAAATATCTTACTGTTTTCAAGATTTTTAAATTTAATAAGTCCCAGAAAGAAAAGAAGAACGTAAAACATACCGATATAAATCATGAGGTGGAAAGACCAAAACGTAATGTTAACAGGTGGAATGTAGTTTCCTGGACCCCAAACCTCCTCAAACTCTTTCTGTAAATCTTTCAATCCCTTAACTTCCGCATTTGGGTTGTTGTAAAGCATCAAACTTAAACTTCCCGGAATTGAAGGAATTTCAAAAACATTTCTCTGCCCGTTTTGATCGGCCCACGCAGCAATAGCTATTGCAGGACCTTTCTTTGTTTCCCATAGAGCTTCCGCAGCAGCTATTTTTGTCGGCTGGAATTTGGCTGTCTCAACAGTGTGAACGTGACCGATTCCCATTTCGGCAACAGAAGCAAGCAAACCAAAAACAATGGCTATAAATGCTGATTTTTTAAAAAGCTTAACGTTATTTCCTTTTAAAAGGTGATACGCACTTACACCGAGAACGAAAGCTGCAGAAAGAATAAATCCGGCAGTTATAGTGTGCATAAACTTAATATCAGCCGCCGGATTAAAAACGATATCTGCAAAATTGGTAAGAACAGCCTTCCTACCGGCAAGTCCTTCTGCAAGCCTGGAACCTACGGGATGCTGCATCCAACCGTTAGCTACAAGAATCCAAAAAGCGGAAATATTACTTCCTATTGCAACAAGCCATGCAGCGATGAGATGAACTTTTTTCGGAACTCTATCCCATCCGAAAAGAAGAATACCGACAAAAGTGGATTCAAGAAAAAACGCCATAAGCCCTTCAAATGCAAGGGGAGCCCCAAAGATATCTCCAACAAAACGGGAATATACAGACCAGTTCATACCAAACTCAAACTCATGAACAATACCTGTTGCCACACCAATAGCAAAGTTTACGGCAAACAGCTTACTCCAAAACTTCGCAAGGGTTTTGTAGTCCTCTTTCCCGGTCTTGTAGTGAATAGTAAGCATAACTGCGATGAGAACGGAAAGGCCGAGCGTCAGCGGAACGAAAATAAAGTGGAAAAACACAGTCATCGCAAACTGCAAACGAGACATGGTGAGGAGAAAATCCATCTTGTCCTCCTTATAGTAAAGTTTTTATCGTGGTTTCTATCAAAAACAAGGGAGACGAGAATTACTATTCCCATCTCCCCATATTAAGCAAAGTTATAAAGCTTTTCAAGTTAATCCGCAAGTATCTCATCTATTGTAACAACACTTCCAACATTTCCTGCAATATCAGGCCCCGGTTTAAGCGTCTTCTTACCCAGTCGCCAGTTAGCAGGACATGCTTCGTCAGGATGCTCGTAAACATATTTCCACGCATCAAGTTGTCTTAAAAGTTCTTTCACATTTCTTCCGACAGGAGGATTAAGAACTTCCTCAGCAACCACAACCCCGTCCGGATTAATTATAAATCTTCCTCTTCTCGCTATCCCGGCATCTTCCATATAAACACCGTAATCTCTGGCCGTTTTCCCTGTCGGGTCAGCTCCAAGCAGAAACTTCACATCCTTCATAAGTGGTTCGGTTTTACAGAAAATCTGGTGACTGAACACAGTATCGGTTGAGATAGCAATCACCTCAGCACCTCTTTTCTTAATCTCTTCATGCATAGCTGCAACTGCAGCCAATTCAGTAGGTCAAACAAATGTAAAATCGGCAGGATAGAAACAAACTACGAGGAATTTCCCATCTTCATTCGGAACATAATCTGAAAGTTTTACGGATGTGTAACTGTCTGTTGTTGGGTCATACGCCTGAATGTCAAACTCTGGTGCTTTTTGTCCCACTAAAGCCATGGCAAACCTCCTTTTCATAAGATTAGTTAAAATTGATAATCAATTTCAGTAAAATAATAGATAATTCTTTGATGGAAGTCAATTTCTTTTTTTATCAGTTTTTCAAATTCCATCTCCCGCTCCCAAGCAATCTTATACTATATTCAGGTTTTATTATACGATTCTATCATTTTCACTATATCGGTATAACCCTTCATCTTTGCAATTGAAACAGGCGAAAGTCCCTTTACCGTTTTTAAACCTATATCCGCACCTTTTTCCAAAAGTAACTTAACCATATCGGCTCTCCCATATTTCGCAGCCAAATATATAGGTGTTTCACCGAAATTGTTTTGAATATTAAATGCCGCTCCTTCCGAAAGGAGATACTTAACGGCCTCAAATTTTCCCATATAAATAGCATAATGAAGAGGAACATTCCCAACTTTGTTTTTAACATTAACGTTAGCCCCATCTTTAACCAGAAGTTTCAAAACCTTCATCTCCCCCTGTCCGGCAGCAAAATGAATAGGCAACTCTCCTTTTTTTGTAGCTATGTTTACATCGGCTCCTTTTTCTATAAGGTAAAGGGCTATATTCTCATGTTTTTTAATCAACGCTTTAACAAGAGGTGTCCACCCGTGAGAATCCTTGTCATTTAAATTAGCCCCGTATTTGCAAAGAAGCTTAACAATATCGATATTCCCTTTATAAACGGCAAAATGTAAGGGACTAAATCCCATGAAATTCCGGCTATTTACATCCGCTCCGTGACCCAAAAGGAATTCAAGAATATTTAAATACCCTTTTATGGTCGCATAATGAATAGGCTGATAACCTCCCACATTTTTTACTTTCACATTAGCACCGTGTTTAACAAGAAATTTAACGGTTTCGAAATTCCCACTTAAAACAGCTCTATGCAAAGGCGTAAACCCATTATTATCTTTTATATCTACAACCGCGCCTTTCCTAAGTAATAGAACAACCACATCGGAAACTCCGTTTTCCGATGCAAAATGTAAAGGAGCATATCCTAATCTATCTTTTTTGTTCACATCTGCACCGGCATTTATCAACAGCTTTACAATTTCTGTTTCTCCCAAAGCCGCTGCATAGTGGAGCGGTGTCATACCTTTATTATCCGCTATATTAGGCGAAATACCGTCTTTTAATAATTTCTCCACCAAATTCGGCTTATTAGCCAAAACAGCCTCATGAAGAGACGTCTTTTTAAGATGGGCTGTTTCTCTTAAAAACTCCCCTCTGTAAACTTCTATCTTATTCAATCCGGCATAAGAAACTTTTGAAATCAGAAGAAAAAACAAAACCCAACCAGCACACTTCCTCATATCCAAACTCCTGAAAATGCAAAGTATTTTCAATTAGAATAATCTAAGCCTCACACCATGTCAAGTTCTACTGTCTTTTATTGAGCAAAATCAATGAAAAATCTAAAAAAACTCTAAAATTTCAAACTCACATAGTTTAATTAGGGAGGAACCTTTGAAAACGATAACGGCAATAGCAATACTGCTGATACCCCTCAATAGTTACGGATTAACAATAGAAAAAGCCGTTGAATTAGCGTTGAAAAACAATCCGGATATAAAATCGCTAAACTCCAAATTAAGAACCTCGAAACTAACGGTGAAAGAAAAGAAACGAAATCGCTTTGGAAAATTTATATTAAACGGCGGTTATACACACTATAACATTCCGAGAACTCTATCTCCTATAGTCCCTCCAATAACTCCTTCTGTAGTTACCGACAAAGACATATCGAACCTTGGAGTATCTTATACCGTAACACTTTTTTCCGGGTTTTCCCAACGGGAGGAAGTTAAAATAGCCCGGATAGATAACAAATTAACAGGACAATACACCTCACTGACAAAAGCACAGATAGCCTACAATGTACGTTCGATTTTTCTGAAAATATTGTCTATGAAAGAAAACAGAGAAGCTGTCCTCTCATACATGAAAGCTCTAAAAACATTAAAAAAAGACATAGATACGGGAATACAAGTAGGCAAACGTCCTGAAATTGACCAACTGAAAGTTGAAGCAGAAATAGAGAAAACAAAATCGGAGCTTCAAACTATTAACGGAAACCTTAAAATCCTCAAATCTACTCTTGCCTTTCTCCTGGGCAAAGAAAAACTTGATGAAAATATTGAAAAAATAGAGCCTCAAAACAACAACCCCATCTCTCCTGAATCAAACAACAATCCGAGAATAGAGATAGCGAAACTAAACCTCAAAAAAAGTGAAAAAACAGTAAAAAAAATCAAATCGACCTATCTGCCCTCCATCAAACTATCGGGTTATTATGGAAACAACTTCGGAGGCGGTGAACGAGAAACGTTATGGCAAGTAGGAGTATCCTTCAACTGGCTCCTATTTGATTTCGGCAGTAGAAAACTGAAAGTTGAAAAAGCCGAAGAAGGTTTGATTATCTCAAGACTAAACATAGAAAAAACAAAGTTATCCGTAGCCAAAGACCTAAAAGAAGCTTTAACCAACATAGAAACCGCAAAAGAAACCATAAAAAGTGCCGAAAAAGAAAAACAACTTACGGAAAAAGTAAAGAAAATAGAAAAAGTAAGATATTCGACAGGTACCGGAACAATCTACGATCTTCTCACCGCAGAAGCAAAAGCAGTAACCGCTCAAACAAAACTTATAACGGCAAAATATTCGTTGCTTGATTCAATCTATTATCTAAAATACGTAAAAGGCGAGGTGAAATAATGAGAAAAATCATTACAATAGCGATTATCATAGCTCTCGGATTTGCGGGAGTAAAACTTGTAAAAAAAAGAAAAGCAACGGTTGAAAGTGCTTCTACTCCCACAGTCCCGCATATAACAATAAATACAATATCTCCCGATAAAAAAACTGTAATTGAAACCGAAACATTTACAGGAAAAGCAGAAAGTAATAAAAAAATTGCCGTAGCCACGAAACTATCCGGATATATAAAACGAATTTCCAAATCGGAAGATGATACTGTTAAGAAAGGAGAAACTCTGGTTATTATAGATTCCAAAGAGATAGAGAGCGGTATCAAACAACTTGAAAAAAACCTACAAGCCATAAACAAAGGAATAGAAGCCTTAACCCTTTCTCTCGAAGCGGCAAAAGCAGAACTATCCTTCACGGAAAATAGATACAATAGAGTAAAAGCCCTGTATCAAGCTGGCGGAGCATCCAAAGAGCAACTCGAAGGAGTGGAAACCGAACTGAAGCTAAAAAAGATTAAAATAAAAACGATAGAAAAAAATATCGAAACGAAAGAAAAAGAAGCCCAAAGTGTAACAGAAGCTATAAAAGGGAAAAGAAGTCTTTTACGATACACAACAATAAAATCATCAACAAACGGGAAAGTTAGCAACGTCCTTCTTAAAAAAGGAGACCTCGCAGTTCCCGGCAAACCGATAATGTTTGTCTTAAGCGGCAAAAGTAAAATAACCTTTCAATTCCCTTCAAAAAATTCCATAAAACCGGGAATGAACGTCATTATAAAAGGTTACGGGAACGGTACGATAACCAAAATCTATCCTGAAACAAAAAACGGCCTTTTTGTTGCGGAAGTTAGGCCTGAAAAAGAGATTCCTGCTAATCTTCTCCTTACATTAAAAGTAATAAAGAATAAAGTAACAGGCACAACAGTCCCTCTAAATGCACTAATCGAAAAAGAGAACGGGAATTATATCGTCGTAAAAACAGAAAAAGGGTTCACTCTTCTAAAAGTAACTATCCTTGCAACGGATGAAGAAAAAGCCGTTATAAAAGAGAACATAAACCAACCCATTGCAATAGGAAGCGAATCGAAACTTTTAAACCTTATAGCAGGTGGTGAAAAATGATAAAAACACTGCTAAAAAGACCTTACTTTATATTTTCATTTCTTGCTCTGTTTCTTTTTATGGGAATTTACGGGTATAACAACATAAATCGCAAATTGTTCCCTGACTCAAACAGACCGGAAGTAGCGGTTGTAATTGTAGAACCGGGAGCTTCAGCAAAAGAGATAGCCTCAAATATCGTTGTCCCCGTAGAGAGAGAACTATATACCATTAACAAAATCCGAAGAGTATTTTCCACAACGATAGACGAAGTAACTGTAATTCACGCGGAATTTAACTACGGGAAGAACATAGGAACCGCGACGACCGAAGTAACCCAAGCGATATCAAAAATAAAAAGTGACCTTCCTCAGGATATAAAAGAACCTCAAATTTACAGAATAGACAGCACAACCGCACCTGTCCTAACTATATCCGTATCATCGAAAAAATTACCGCTAACAGACGTAAGGGAACTGGCGGCAAACAAAGTAAGAGATACTCTCTTAAAAATTCCCGGAGTAGCAAATGTTGACATATTCGGAGGCTATAAAAAGGACATACTGGTAGTACCGAACAAAAAAATCCTTGACAAATATAATCTATCCACAACCAATATAATTGCCGCTCTATCAAAACATAACAAAGATTTTGCAATAGGCTCGGTAGAAAACAATTACTCAAAAGTCTTACTTAAAATAAAAGGCAAACGAGACATACTGGAGAAGATAAGAAATATCCCGGTCACACCTTCTCTTAAAATAAAAGATCTCGCAAACGTTTATTTCGGACACTACGAAAATACAGCACTTTACTACGGAAACAGCAACCCTGCAGTAGCTTTAGCTATTCAGAGAGAAAGCGATGCAGACGTCGTAAAAACCATTGAAAACGTAGAAAAAGCTATCAAAAAAATAGAAAAAGAATTCCCCGCTCTGAAATTTGAAATAACAGATACTCAAAAAGATACAATAATGCAAAGTACCACCAACATGTTTGAGTCCCTTAGAGATGCGATAATAATGTCCACAATCGTAGTGTTCTTCTTTTTGGCAAGTTTTCGTCAAGTACTTGTTGTTCTATTCACAATTCCTCTCGTTTACGCTTCCACGGTTGCACTTATGTGGATAACGGGAATAGAATTTAACGTTGTCACACTAACTGCCATTATTCTGGCACTTGGACTTCTACTTGACGACGCCGTAGTTGTTATGGAAAACATAGAAAGACATTTCAAGGAGCTGAAAAAACCGATCAGAAAAGCTGTAGTCGAAGGAACAGAAGAAATTATGTTTTCCGACCTTGCAGGCACAATAACCACTATGGCCGCCCTTTTTCCAATCCTTTTCGTAGGAGATTATCCGCAAACTATTTTCAGACCACTTGCCGGAACTCTTCTACTTGCCCTTGCAGCATCTTATGCAATCTCAATTACCGCCGTTCCTCTTCTGTCTCTTAGACTGTTAGCCATTAAAAATCCTATCATATTAAAAATGGAAGAATATTTTGAAAAAGTAATATCTAAACTAAACAACATTTTCAAAATGTTTTTCCACACCCTTGTTGAAAAGGGACTTGAAAATAAAATGATAGCTATAGGTTATCTTGTATCCTTACTGCTCCTGTTCGTAATGAGCGTAAAAGGAATCATGCCAATAGTAGGAAAAGAACTTATGCCCCCTATGGATACGGGAATAGTAAAAATCGGGATAACCGTTGATCCCAACCTAACTTTAAAAGATAGTGAAGAGGTTTTGAAAAAAACACTTAAAACCATTTATTCAAGCGGAGAAGTAATAAGGGTTTCTTCATCAGTGGGAAGCGAAGCCGGTGTTCTTTCCATCGGAAGTGGCGGAGGAATAGACTCTATATCCGTAACAGCAACTTACGTAAACAGATTCGGACGGAAAAAGAGTATTTGGGAAATCGAAAAAGAGATAAGAAGCAAAATAGCCAAAATACCTAACATTGAGCAATTTACTGTATCGGATTACGGGGCAACCGCCCTTTCAAGTATTAAAGGAAACATAGACGTTACTTTATACTCTTCAAACTTTGACTCTCTTGAAAAAGCCGGAAAATACGTTGAAAAAGCCATTTACGAAACAAAAGGAATAACCTGCGTTGCAAAAACATGGAACAAAAATAAAAAAGTTTATGTTTTAAAAGTTAACGAAGAGAAGGCAAAAATTTACGGACTTACACCTGAGGAGATAGCAGGGCAATTAACAACCCTACTCAGAGGAATAAAAGCCTCTTCATTCCCAGTAGTCAACGCAAAGGATTTCTCAATCCTGGTATGGACAGATAAAACCGATAGAGATTCCATAAAAACTATAGAAAATAGTCTCATATCAACGAAACTTGGAAAAATTCCCCTCTTAACGGTGGCAAAAGTTGAGACCACTTATGAACCTAACGTCATAACAAGAGAAAGCCTTGAATATACTCTCGATGTTTACGGATTTAGAGAAAAAGCTGCAATTACACATATAATGGACAGCTTTGACAAAGCATTTGACAAGTATCAGAACGAGTATGAGAACAAGTTACCTCCCGATATAAAACTTGAACAAAGCGGAGATGTTAAACAGTTTAACGACTCTGCAAAAAGAATGCTAAAAGCTATAGGATTTGCGGTTCTTCTTATCTTCTTTGTCCTGGTTCCTATGTTTAACTCCGTAAAAGCACCCCTGCTTATAATAGTGTCCATTCCTCTTACACTTATAGGTGCTGCATGGTCTTTACTGATATTTGACTATCATATCTCAATGCCGGCAATGATGGGATTTGTTTTGCTCAGCGGTATTATCGTTAACAACGCAATTTTACTTATAGATTTCGCACTTAACGGAATAGAAAAAGGGCTTTCCCCGAAAGAGGCCATTTTAGAAAGTATCAAAATAAGAACTCGTCCCGTTCTTATGACTGCCTTTGCAACAACCGCAGGAATGCTACCGGTTGCCATGGGAAACGCAATAGGACTGGAAAGGCTGGCACCTCTTGGGGCCGTGGCAATTGGCGGTCTTATCGTAGGGACCTTTCTAACACTTGTATTCATTCCGTTACTATTTGTTTACACTTACAGAAACTAATTCAGGGAGGAGGGTTTATTCCCTCCTTATCTTTTTATCAATTTAACCGCAAAATTTATAAGTTTTTCCACTTCCTCCAAAGATGAAGCTTCAGCATATGTTCTAAAAACAGGTTCTGTACCTGAGGGTCTGAAAAGAATCCAGGAATCATCTTCAAAGATAAGTTTTAAACCATCTATAGTAAGAGATTTTTTAACTTTCCTCCCTTCAATTTCTTCCGGTGGAGAAACCATAAGGCCTTTTAAGACTTCCCTTTCTTTATCCGAAACAGGAAGGTCCGTTCTTCTGTAATAAGCGGAACCGAACTCCTCAAATAAAGCTTCAACCATCTCAGAAACAGTTATATCTTCAACAATCATCTTCTCAACAACATAAAGCCCCATCAAAAGTCCGTCCCTTTCCGGAAGATAATCTATAAGAGCATAACCACCACTCTCTTCACCACCAAAAAGAACCTTTTTCTCAAGCATAACCTCTGTAATATTTTTAAACCCTACAGGGGTTTCAATAAGCTCTATTCCAAAAGTTTTACAGATTCTATCAACAAGATAACCGGTTGAAACCGTTTTTACAACACAGCCCCCCTTTAAACCTTTATTTCTCAAAATATGAAGAAGAATCAGAGCGTAAACTATTTGAGAGTTAACAAAATCACCTTTTTCATCCACAATACCAACTCTATCCCCGTCTCCATCATGAGCTATACCTATATCACTCTGTGTAGCTCTTACCTTTTCCATAAGCTCTTTCACATTTTTTTCAACTATAGGTTCAGGATGTTTATTGTCAAAGAGAGGGTCTCTGTAACTGTGAATCTGTGTTACAGTAGCTTTTGTTCCTTCCAAAGTCTTTGAAACGAAGCCCTGTTGAGCACCGAACATCGCATCATGAACGATTTTTACCTCTTTTTCTTTAAAAAGAGAAAGATTAAGCTGGCTTCTAACTCCTTCGATATAAGGCGTGTTAATATCAAGAAGGTTTATTTCTCCTTTACTGCCGCTTTTTTTATCCACCTCTTTTAGCTTTTCCTCTATCCGCTTCACATAAACAGTCCTTGCCGCTCCACCAAAATCTTCTTTCACTTTGTAACCATTATACTTTCCATAGTTATGGGAGGCTGTAATAACTATACCGTTATCAAACCCAAGATATTTGGTCGCATAAGAAACAGCCGGTGTGGGTGAAAATGTTTCTGAAATAGAAACTTCAAATCCCCATCCGGAAAGAAGTTCAGCAACAAATTTTCCAAATTCCGGAGAAAGAAATCTCATATCATAACCGACAACAATTCTCTTAGCTCCATCTTCTTTTAACACTTCAGCATGAGCAAGAGTAACTTTTTCTAAGTTTTCAAATGTAAAATCATCGGCAATAACACCTCTCCATCCATCAGTTCCAAACCTTATAGCCACTTTTCCCTCCAAAAGTTAAAAGTAGTTTAGATTATACTAAAGAAAGCAAAAATTTATATGGTAGAATTTTGAAAATTATGCTTTACAAACAAACATTTTTACAGGAGAAAAATGAAATATAAACTTTTTATGGACCCTGTTTATGATGAATTCGTAATGGTTGGGAGAGGTAGTACCGAAGAGAAAATAATAAATTCTACACTAATGCAGCGATTAAGATATATCAGGCAGCTTGGCCCCTGCTATTTTGTATATCCCGGAGCGGAACATACAAGGTTTCAACACTCCCTCGGAGTTTACTGGCTTGTTCAAAAAGCTTTTAGCTTCCTTGAAAAAAGGGGATTTTCCTTTGATAAAGAAGTAAAATTTTGCGTTTCGATAGCCGCTTTAACTCATGATCTCGGACATTCACCATTTTCACATGCACTTGAGAACAGCATAGTCCCTTATAAGCATGAAGACCTAACAATTAGGGCTCTTAAACTTCTTAAAAATCAAAAAATAATTGATGAAAGCACAGTAGGAAATGTTAGAAAAATAATAGAGAAAAACTTCCCTCTTCCGTTTGCCCATCAGCTTATCTCAAGCCAGCTTGACTGTGACAGACTGGATTATTTAAGAAGAGATGCTTTTTATACAGGTGTCAGTTTCGGTAAAGTTGACGTTAACAGAATTCTTGCATCAATTGACCTTCATGAAGACAATCTCGCCTGGAATTTTAAAGGTTTTAATGCCCTTGAGTCATATGTTATGTCAAGATATCAGATGTATTGGGCAGTTTACTTTCATCCTGTAAATATCTCTGCACAGGTTCTCCTTCAAAAGATGCTGAAAAGGTTAAGATTTCTCCTTCTTGGAAACAACGATGTTGAAATGGATTCACTACTCAAAGAAACCATTATAAATAAAGATGTTGAAAAGTTTTTCCTTTTAACAGACGCTTCAATAATCTCCTCCGTTTACCAGTTTACCCTTTCCAGCGACACCGTGCTTAAAGACCTAAGCACAAGGTTTGTAAAAAGGCAATTTTTTAAGCCTATAGAGATAGAAAGTCCTCAAATAGTCCTTGACTCGAAAGAACAACTTATAAAACAGGGATACGACCCCGATTACTACATGGCACTTATAGAACCGGCAAAAGTAGCTTATTCTTACTATTCGCCGAAAAAACTGGATGCAATTCTCGTAAAGATGAATGAAAACAGAATAGAAGAGGTTTCAAACATCGCTCCAACAGATGCCTTAAAATCCCTTTCAAGAAAAGTAAAAAAGACGATACTGTTCATCCCTCCTGAACTGGAATTCAATTTATAGAAGAGAAACAGATTGAAGTATATGGAAAATTTATTTCCTGGATTTTCACTTACCGCTATTCCAGAAACAATATTTTTTGAAGCATTCACAAGAACCTTAATCGAAAGTTAATTTTCATCTCATCATGTGAAACTCTAAAAAGAAGCGGCCACTACGGCCGCTATTAAGACTGAATTACTTTACAACAATATCTGCTTCAGTTGTTGGATAAATTTGAGGAGAATCGTTATAGTATCCTACAACCCCTGTAGCATCAATTATATCTCCAATATTCACAAAAGTTGACGGATCAAATCCCTCTTTACCACAGTAAACCGTTAAATCATTCGTTTCATCTGTTACAGTAATGCTTGAGGATGAAACATCTTTAACCGTAACACCTGAAAGCTTAACAAAAGTTCCGGAATAGTTTTCCACATCACTAATAGAAATCTCAACAGGTTCGAAAACTGTTCCGTTCCCTGTAACAACAACATCTGTCTCATCAGCAGGCTTCACTTCAACCATTCCACTATAAGATGTTAGAGTTCCGTTAATTGTTACAAGAGAACCGGTAGTTACATCATCAGGAATATTTGAATAAACAGCTATTCCCTGTGTGTTATCCTGAATAAAGATAAGAGAACCAAAGTCAGCAGTTACAACTCCGGAAACTTGAATCTCTTTTCCTTCAAGCTCTGAATAGTTATCATAAGCTTCTTTAATAGAGTTAAGAATCGTAATCGTCGAAGTTGAATTGTCAGTTTCATTAAGCGATGAAACAATTTCAATATCAGATGTTTCTCTTGGAAAAATCTCCGGCTTATCAATATAATAGCCAACAATTCCTGTAATATTAACAATATCTCCTTCTTTTACAAGAGAGGAGAAATCAAGTCCTACTTTATTATCGTATATAGTTAAATTCCCTGTCCCACCTGAAATAACCAAACTACTTGAAGATACAGACTCAACTGTAGCATTTGAAACTTTAACAAGATTTCCAAGATTATTCAAAACCTCATCTATTGAAATTACTTTAGGAGATGGAATAGGAGATTCTCCATTTATCTCAACGTTATCCCCATTTACCGGAACTATCTCAACCATGCCACTATACTTTGTCAAACCACCGGTAATTGTTACATTTGAACCTATGGAAAGTTGATCGGCAACTTCAGAAGCTTCTCCCAGCCATATAGCAACCCCTTCAGTAGCATCCTGAATAAATACAAGATTTCCAAACTTTGCCGTAACTACACCCGTAGCCTGAACAAGAGAGTTTTCAAGAGTTGCATAATCATCATACGCCTCTTTAATAGAGGTTAAAACAGTAACTTCGGAAGAGATATCCTCATGATCATAAATATTTACATCATCTTCACTAACAAGTTTAAGCTCTTTGGTTCCTCTAAACTGAGTAACCTGCGCTCTCATTCTTATCTTATCTCCGGGAGAAAATTCAGGATGATGACAATCACCCGCCCAAACAACTATCGAACCTGTATCATCTTTAATTGTCAAAAGATTTCCGTCGTAAGCAGTAGAAACTATAGTCGCATTAACTGTAACAAAGCGCCCGTAATAATAGTCAAAATTCGTATCATTAGTTATCTCCGAAATTTTCATTTCTGGATTATTTGAAAATTTATAGACTATAGTACTGTTATAATACTCTCCGTCAGAAGTTCTAACAGATACCTCAACATTGTGATTTTTATCGTCAATAGTTGTAGGAGTAATAGTACCTGTTACATGATACCAGGTAATTTTCGGCGTAACTATCGGCTTCATACCAAAGCAGATAGGCGTACCGTTATCTATTGTATAACAAACATCTTCAACAGTCTTATTTTCGTAATAAACATTAAATTCGGCAGATACAGGTTCACCCATCACAACATCAACAGGATTTAAAAGATTTATCTGCTTTGTTTCTCCTATACCTTTATAGAACCTGTTCACTTTCCCGTCTTTGATATAGTAAACTGCATAGCCCATAGGATTACCGTCAGGAGTCTTTCCTGTCTGCCACCAGTCACCACATGGAGCACCGTCCTGATATTCAGGAATACCATCTCTATCAACAACCCTGTTATCATGAGTGTGTCCCGCCAATATCACTATATGACCTTTATAAAGTTTAACCAACTCCATAAAAGCAGAATAGCTTTCACTTTCCCAAGAACCAAGGGGCTGATGATAAGAAATAATAATAAATTTATCCTTATTCGCTTCAAGATCCTCTTTCAACCAGTCAAGCTGTTCCTGTGGAAGCCTAACTGCTCTATATCCTGTTTCAGGAATTTCTTCAGGATCAAGCATAACAAAATGATAGTTTTCTTTGTTATAAGAGTAATAGGTTGTATCTCTATCTTTATCAATGTAATCAAAAATTAAGCCGTTTCCGTACCTTGGGTCGGAAATATCAATATCATCCACTTTTATACCGGCCTGGTCATGATTACCTGGAGCAAAAAGAAAAGGAACACCGGCTTCTGTTATCGGGTTGTATATTGTAGATTCAGCAAGTTTAAACCACCTTTCGTCAGTATCAAGGTCATGACTGTCGGCAAGTGCAACAATATCTCCGGTATCGACAACAACCTCCGGATTCATAGAAAGAACTTCCGCAACTGCCTTTTTCATTGTTGTTACAGGAGGAATTGTCCCTCCAAAAACATCAGCAACTTCTGTGTCGTTTGTTAGGTGGATGTCAGCAAAGTGAGTGAAAAATATTTCTCCATATCTAGTGGCATTCGACGCTGTATCACCACCATTATCGGAAAGCGTACAACTAGCACCTGTAAAAAGACACAAGGCGGATACAGCAAAAGGCAGCATTTTACATTTCTTGAAAATTGCCATGGATTACCCTCCTTTAAATTTAATTTTCCACAGCAATAATAGATTCCCAACAGTTAAAAAAGAGTTAATTAACAAATAAAAAAAGGGAGGCTTAAGCCTCCCTTAAAAAATCCAACAGCCAAACTATCGCATATGTCAATCTGTACTTTCCACTTCTTCTTTCTTCTCACAATACTGCCAGCCAACTTTTCTATACTCTTTCCTTCCAGTACCTGCAGGAATCAATCTTCCGATAATTACATTTTCTTTGAGACCTCTCAGGTAATCTCTCTTTCCTCTCACTGCCGCTTCGGAAAGAACCCTTGTTGTTTCCTGGAATGATGCAGCTGAGATAAAGCTCTCAGTAGAAAGAGCCGCCTTTGTAATTCCTGTAAGAATAGGCCTGGCTTTCGGAGAGCGCTTTCCTTCTTCGAACAGTTTTGCTCTAACCTTTTCAAACTCCTCTCTGTCAATAATCTCTTCCACTAAAAAATTACTATCTCCTGCATCTTCAATTTTAACTTTTCTAAGCATCCTTTTAATAATTACCTCAAAATGCTTATCGTTAATCTCAACACCCTGGGCACGATAAACAGACTGAACCTCATCAAGAAGGAACTTCTCAACCGCCCTTTCTCCGAGAATTGCAAGTATGTCGTGAGGATTCATTTGACCGTCTGTCAAAGATTCCCCTGCCTTAACATAATCTCCGGTTCTAACGTAAATATATTTACCTTTCGGAACTTCATAATCCCTCTTAACTCCGGTTTCAGGGTTAAGGATAGTTATCTTCTTCTTGGATCTTTCCGTTTCCACATAAACTTTTCCACCTATCTCCGCAAGAATTGCCGCATTCTTAGGCTTCCTTGCTTCAAGAAGCTCTGCAACTCTCGGAAGACCTCCGGTAATATCCTTTGTTCCACCTATTTTACGAGGAAGTCTAGCAAGTTGCGTCCCAATCGTTACTTTCTCTCCATCTTTTATCATTACACGAGAACCTACAGGAAGAGGGTAGAAATCAACAACTTCCCCGTTTTCATCAACAACTTCAATCATGGGCTCGTAAGGAAGGGTTCTATACTCAAGAATAACAGGTTCCGCTTCTGAAATCGTTACCCCGGGAATAATATCCTTATATCTGACTGTTCCAACTTTCAAAGCAAGAATAGGAACGGCCAAAGGATCCCAATCAACAAGAATCGTCCCTTTCTTAACCCTTTTGCCATCTTTAACTCTTAAATAAGAACCGTAAGGGATATCGTATCTCTCAAAATGTTTACCGGTTTTTTTATCAATAACCGCAATTTTCCCGGACCTATTAATAACAATAGTATTCCCTTCGGCATCTTCTATAACATTAACATCAAATATTTTTACCACACCATCGTGCTTTACTCTATATTCGGAAGCTTCGGCACCACGCATAGCAATACCACCGATATGGAACGTTCTCATAGTAAGCTGTGTTCCCGGTTCACCGATTGACTGTGCCGCAATAATCCCCACAGCTTCCCCAAGCTGAATGGTTCTTCTTCTTGCAAGGTCAATACCGTAACATTTGGTGCAAACCCCAAAGTCAGCCTTACAAGTCATAACAGATCTAATCTCCACTTTATCAATACCAAGGTCATCTATCCTCTTTGCCATATCTCCGGAAATTAGTTCGTTTTTATGGACAAGAGTTTCACCCGTTATAGGGTCAACTATATCTTCAGCCGCATATCTCCCTGCTATTCTTTTTGATAGAGGAACAGCAATCTCTCCGGCTTCCATAAGAGCTGTAACATCTATTCCGTCATCACACCCACAATCTTCCATACTTACAATTACATCTTGAGCAACATCAGCAAGCCTTCTCGTAAGATATCCGGCATCAGCAGTCTTAAGGGCAGTATCCGCAAGACCTTTTCTCGCACCGTGAGTAGAGATAAAGTACTCAAGAACTGTCAAGCCTTCACGGAAGTTAGAAATAATCGGGGTTTCAATAATCTCACCGGAAGGTTTAGCCATAAGACCTCTTAAACCGGCAAGCTGACGAATCTGCGTCTGACTACCACGAGCACCGGAAGCAAGCATCATATAGACAGGATTAAATGTTCCGTCATCAGTAACCCTACCTCTACTGCTTATATCATGAGTTTTCATATACTCCATCATATCCTTTGTTATCTGTTCGGTCACACGGGTCCATATGTCAACTATCTTGTTGTATCTTTCATCCTTTGAAAGAAGTCCTTTTCTATATCCTTCCTCTATCATCTCAACTTCTTTTTTAGCTTTTTCTATAAGCTTTTTCTTAGTAGAAGGGATATGAAGATCATCTATTCCAATAGACAAACCACCCAGGGTGGCAAGAAGGAACCCATTCTCTTTCAGTCTATCAAGCATATCTACCGTAATTTCATTACCGTATCTTTTATGAATATCAGATATCATCAATGCAATAGCTTTTTTACTCATCACCTTATTAACAAAAGGATAATCTTCGGGAAGAAGAAGATTAAACTTCACCCTACCAGCTGTGGTTTCAATAACTTCAGATTTTCCACTTTCGGTCTTATTAGCCGGAATCTTCACTTTGATTTTCGCATGAATATCTATAAGTCCAAGAGAGAGAACTTTCAACACTTCATCAAAGTTAGCAAATACTTTTCCTTCTCCTTTCGCATTCTTTTTCTCAAGAGTAATATAGTAAAGACCTAAAATCATATCCTGAGATGGAACTGCAAGAGGCTTCCCGTGGGAAGGAGCAAGAATATTCTGAGTGGAAAGCATCAGAGTATAGGCTTCAAGTTGAGCCTCAAGAGAAAGGGGCACATGAACAGCCATCTGGTCACCATCAAAGTCAGCGTTAAACGCAGAACAAACAAGAGGATGAAGTTTTATAGCTTTACCTTCTACAAGTATCGGTTCGAAAGCTTGAACCGAAATTCTGTGCAACGTCGGTGCACGGTTAAGAAGGACGGGATGTTCTTTAATTACTTCTTCAAGACATTCCCAAACAGTAGGGTCCTGCCTCTCTACCATCTTCTTTGCCTGCTTAACCGTATTGGCATAACCTTTCTCTTCAAGTCTTCTGTAGATAAAGGGTTTAAACAGCTCAAGAGCCATAATTTTCGGAAGACCGCACTGGTGCATTTTAAGGTCAGGACCGATAACAATAACGGCACGACCTGAATAATCAACCCTTTTACCAAGAAGGTTCTGCCTAAATCTTCCCTGCTTACCTCTCAAAACATCGGAAAGAGACTTAAGAGGATGACCCTTTGAACTTCTTACAGGCCTTCCTCTCCTTCCATTATCTACAAGAGTGTCAACAGATTCCTGAAGCATCCTTTTCTCGTTCCTAATAATAATATCCGGTGCATCCAGCTCCATAAGTCTTTTTAATCGATTGTTTCTGTTTATCACTCTTCTGTAAAGATCATTAAGATCAGATGTCGCAAATCTCCCTCCATCAAGGGGCACAAGTGGACGAAGCTCAGGAGGAAGAACAGGAAGCACTTCAAGAACCATCCACTCGGGATTGTTATCACTTTCGACAAAAGCCTCAACAAGCCTCAATCTTTTAACAAGTTTTTTCAGCTTCGCTTCCGTAGTATCTTTTCTCGTTGCTCTTCTTATTTCTTCCTTTACAAGCTCTTTACTCTGAATTTTTCCTACCTCAACAAGATAATCAACATACCAATCAAGAGCTTTCCCACCTTTTTCAATCTTCAAAGTAGATGTTTTGGCAAGCTTCCTATAATCCTCATAAGAAATTATCTGCCCTTTCTCAAGATTGCTATCACCTGCATCAACAACGATAACAAGTACCTTTTTAACAACACCTATTACGGTATCTTCGGAAAGTCCTGTATAATATCCCAAAGTACTCACAGCAGCTTTAAAAATATTGGGGAGTCTTTTTTGAAGGTCAGAATTTATACTGTCTATCTCCCCAGAATACATTCTTATCTCTTCTCTAAGTTCCTCTGCAAGCTCTTCAAGGTTAACTCTTCCAAGACCTTCTTTTACGGCCTCCGCTCCTATTCCAACTTCAAAAGCATCTTCACCAAGTTCCTCTACTTTTTCTCTGTATTCCTCTTCCGTCAAAATTTGAAACTGCTTTAAACCGGTCTCTTCTTCATCACCGGCATCAAGAACAATATAACTTTCAAAATAGACAACCCTTTCAACCTCACGAACAGAAAGGCCAAGAAGGGCACCTATTTTACTCGGAACAGATTTAACATACCAAATATGAGTACAAGGAGCTGCAAGATCTATATGACCAAATCTTTTTCTCCTCTCTTTAGAAAGAGTAACTTCAACTCCACACCTGTCACAAACTACCCCTTTATACTTTGAGCCCCTATACTTTCCGCAAAGACATTCGAAATCTTTAACGGGACCGAATATCTTTGCGCAAAAAAGCCCGTCTTTCTCAGGCTTTAAAGTTCTATAGTTAAGGGTTTCCGGAAGTTTAACCTCACCGTAAGACCACTCCCTAATCTCCTCAGGGGAAGCAAGTCCTATCTCTATTGCATCAAAATCGAAAGTTTTCGGTTCTTCTGAAAAAATTATCTCTCTCTTTCCCACTGCAGCTCCTCCTGTAAAGGATTCTTAAATGGGGAGGACAGCCTCCCCAAAAATTTACTCTTCATCTCTCTCTTCAAAAAGCTTTTCCGCTTCACTTTTCACTTCTTGCACTTCTTCAAACTGCTTTATAAACTTAACATCAAGAGCAAGAGCCTTTAACTCTCTAACAAGAACATTAAACGACTCAGGCAATCCGGGTTCAAAGGAATACTTGCCTTTAACAATAGATTCATAAACCCTTGACCTTCCTTCCACATCATCGGATTTAACCGTTAGCATCTCCTGAAGTGTATAGGCAGCACCGTAAGCCTCAAGAGCCCAAACTTCCATTTCTCCAAATCTCTGACCACCGAATTGGGCTTTACCGCCAAGAGGCTGCTGAGTAATAAGAGAATAAGGTCCGGTTGAACGGGCATGAATTTTATCATCTGCGAGATGAATAAGTTTCAGTACATACATGTACCCAACCGTAACATCTTGGTCAAACGGCTCTCCTGTTAATCCGTCAAACACCGTAAGACGTCCTGTTTCCGGTAACCCGACTTTATTCAATATCCCTTTTATCTCCTTTTCTTTAGCACCATAGAATATGGGGCATTCAAATTTCACACCCTTGGAAAGTTTTTTTGCTACCTCTCTCAGTTCATCGTCAGATAGAGAATCTATCAGCTTGCTGATGCTCTTATCGTTATAGATAGCTTTTATCTCTTCTCTAACCATATCAAGGCCGACCTTGAGAAGTTCATCTATTTTCTTTCCTAACTCTTTAGCAGCAAGGCCTAAATGGGTTTCGAGAATCTGACCTACGTTCATACGCGATGGAACACCAAGAGGATTAAGGGTAACATCTACAGTAGTCCCATCCTCAAGAAACGGCATATCTTCAATCGGCCTTATTTGAGAAATAACACCTTTGTTACCATGACGTCCTGCCACTTTATCACCGACCGTCAACTTTCTTTTCGTTGCGATATAAACTTTTACGACTTTATTAACTCCGGCCGGCAGATCATGACCCATTTCAAGTGCTTTTTTCTTCTCTTCGTAGATATTCTCTATCAAAGCTATCTTATCAACCGCTTTGATTCTTATCCCTTTAAGTTTTTTCTCAACATCAGCATCCTCTATAATGGATGGTTTCCTCAATGCAAAGAAAACAATCTCCTTAACTTTTTTCTTGTTTATTTTATCATCGGCAGAAACAAGAAGATTTCCGTTAGCATCATAAATATCCTCTTTAACCGTCTTACCTATAATAAGCTCTGCGGCTCTTCTATCCCTATCTTCTTTTACGAGACCTATTTCTTCCTGTTTTGCCCTTTCGAGTTTAGCTTTTTCCTCACTTTCTATAAGTTGTGTTCTGACATCCTTTTTCTCCCCTTTACGGGAAAGAATTTTAACGTCTATAACAACACCCTCTATACCATGAGGTACATAAAGAGAAGAATCTTTAACTCCTTTGGCTTTCTCACCGAAAATAGCTTGCAGTAATTTCTCCTCCGGAGTCAAAACCTGTTCCCCTTTCGGAGTAACTTTCCCTACAAGAATATCGCCAGGCCTAACGTACGTACCAACCCTAACGATACCGGATTCATCAAGGTTTCTTAAAAGACCTTCCGGTACTCCGGGAATATCCCTGGTTATCTCTTCTCTTCCAAGTTTTGTCTCAACAGCTTCACATTCAAGCTCCTGTATATGAATGGAAGTGTACACATCCTCTTTCAACAACCTTTCACTTACAAGGATAGCATCCTCAAAGTTGTATCCTCTCCATGGAATAAAGGCGATCAGAACATTTTTACCAAGAGCAAGTTCACCATTATCCATTGAAGGACCATCAGCGATTATCTGCCCTTTTTCAATTCTTTGACCTTTTTTAACAATCGGGCGCTGATTAACACAAGTCTTTTGGTTTGACTTTTTAAACTTCTTAAGTTCATAAACATCAAATCCCGTATCAACAGATATACCAACTTCCGCTATCTCATCTGAATCAACTTTTATAATTATCTTTTCCGCAGTTACACTTTCAACTATTCCGGAACGTCTTGCCACAATGGCTCCTCTACTAAACAGGGCAAGGGACTTTTCCATTCCGGTAGCGACAAACGGAGATTCAGTCCTAATAAGAGGAACAGCCTGACGCTGCATGTTAGAACCCATAAGGGCACGATTGGCATCATCATGCTCAAGAAACGGAATCAAAGATGCAGAGACTGAAAACACCTGCTTAGGAGAAACATCCATAAGATGAACTTCTTCTTTTTTAACAAGTTTAAATTCAGCCTTGTGTCTTGCCATAACCATATCTGAAGTGAGATTCCCTTCATCATCCATAGGAGCGTTAGCCTGAGCTATAACAAAATTTTCCCCTTCATCTGCAGTCATATAAACTATCTCATCAGTAACTTTTCCGTTTACAACTTTTCTATAAGGTGTCTCTAGAAATCCGAGCCAGTTTATCTTTCCGTAAGTGGTCAAAGAATTTATAAGACCAATATTTTGACCTTCCGGCGTTTCAATAGGACAGATACGACCGTAATGAGACGGATGAACGTCACGAACCTCAAATCCGGCTCTCTCTCTTGTCAAACCACCTGGTCCAAGTGCTGAAAGACGCCTTTTGTGAGTTGTTTCAGAAAGAGGATTCGTCTGATCCATAAACTGGCAAAGTTGTGTTAAGTTAAAAAACTCGTTTAAAGGATTTATAGAAGTTCTGGGATTTATCAAATCCTGAGGCATTACGGACTCAACATCCGCAACGGAAAGCTTCTCTCTCACGGCTTTTTCCAGTTTAAATAATCCAGATTTAAACGCTATCTCTGCTAACTCACCTACACCTCTTACTCTTCTATTTCCGAGATGATCAATATCGTCATATCCTCTTAATCCCTCATGCACCTCAAGAAGCGTCTTAACAGTACCCAATATGTCTGCTTTATGAAGCAATCTTCCGGCTTCATCATAATCAGGTTCGACAGACACTTTCTCAAGATTCGAAAGCTCAAGAAGCTTTATTGCAATTTCCCTATCAAGAAACTTCCCTTTCGGAACAACTATATCGCCATCTTCATTCTTTACATCTTCTGCCATTTTAAGAGGTGGCAACCAATCTATGGAAGTCAAATCTTCTTTTGTTATCTCTTTCAGCTTATCCTGAGAATAAACTTTTTCATTAATCTTAGCTCTACCTACCCTTGAAAGGTCATAATGTTTGGTGCTAAAAAACATCGTTTCAAAAAGCCTCTTTGCACCTTCAACAGTTGCTGTATCACCCGGTCTAACTTTTCTGAAAATTTCAACATAAGCAGCAACGAGAGGATCATCTATTTTTTCCCTTACTCTATCTCTTCTCTCTTTTCTAAGGGTATTTATAATTACAACACCATAAGGCTTAACTTTCCTGTGAACAACTCTGAACTCAGCACCTTCGGGAAGTTTTCTTGAACTTGTAGAAAGCTCTTCGTAAGCATCCTGACTAACTTCTCCGGTCTCAGGGTCAATAACATAATCAACCAGATAGTAGCCTATCATATCTTCGGAAGTTTTCACCTCACCATTCTCGTCAACTATGTGACCATCCACAACCTTAAACTTCTCTAAAACATCTCCGTAAAACAGATCGATAATCTGCTCATCTGTAATAACACCAAAAGCCCTTAAAAGATATGTTCCTAAAAATCTTCTCTTTCTATCGATTTTCACATAAAGAACATCGTTATGAGGAACTTCGAACTCTATCCATGAACCCATAGCAGGAATAACGCTTGCTATATCTATAGTCCTTGCTACGGTTGTTGTTTTAGACATCTCCTTCTTAAAAAAAAGGCCAGGGGATCTGTGAAGCTGACTCACAACAACCTTTTGAGTACCATTAATTATAAATGCCCCCTTCTCATTCATAAGGGGGATTTCTCCGAAATACATTTTGTTTTCTTTAATAATCGGTGCTATTTTTTCACCCGTTTTAGGATCTTTTTGCCACACATGAAGCTCAAAAAGAACTCTTAGAGGAGCCGTATATGAAACTCTTCTTTCTATACATTCATCAGGAGTGTATTTAGGCCTGAAAATAACCTCCATTCCACAACTTGAGCACACAACTCCTTTACCACCAAGACCATGATACTTTCCACACTTACAGTACCAATCACCTATCTCATAACCTTTGTAGTGAATTTCCACACCGGAAGATTCGTCAAGTATAGGAAAAGCTTGTCTGAACGCAGATTCAAGACCGGTGTTTTCCCTTTTTTCCGGATGTTTATCAATTTGAAGAAACCTTCCGTAAGACTCAAAAGAAAACTCAAGAAGGTCTGGAACCGGAAGAACTTCAGCCCTATCAGCAAAAGTTTTTCTGGGGAGGGATTTTTCCTGTTTGATGCCTGTTGTTGTTTTTATTGCCTGCATTTTACTCATACTGCACCCTCTTTTTTGGTTTTTAAAATAGAACAAGGGTGGTTGTCAATCCGACAACCACCCGCTAACTGGAGAAATTTATATCCTATAATGTTAATCTGCAAGAATTGTAAAAAATTACTTAACCTCTACTTCAGCTCCTGCTTCTTCAAGCTTTTTAGCCACCTCTTCAGCTTCTTCTTTTGATACTCCTTCTTTTACAGGATTTGGAGCACCATCAACAAGAGCCTTAGCTTCTTTAAGTCCAAGTCCTGTAATCTCTCTTACAACTTTAATAACTTGAATCTTTTTAGCTCCAGCACTTTTAAGAACCACATCAAATTCTGTTTTTTCAGCTGCGGCAGCTTCACCGGCACCACCGGCAACTGCAGGCCCAGCAGCAACAACAGGCATATCTGATACACCAAACTTCTCTTTGATCGTGTTGATAAGCTCAACAAGTTCAAGAACTGTCATGCTTTCAATAGCTTCTACTATCTGGTCTTTTGTGATTTCAGCCATTCTTTACCTCCCTATACAATTAAGCTGTTTCTTTTTCGGATTTAGTATTTTCAAGTACAACAACAAGCTTCTGGAATAGATTTTCCAGAGACCACGCAACGGCATTCACCGGATACTTAAGCGTAAACGCAAGCTGTCCGAGTAATTCCTCTCTCGAAGGAACAGAAGCAAGTGCTTTTAGCTGGTCATAGTCAGCAACTCTACCTTCAATTACCGCAGCCTTAAATTTAAGTTTACTATCTTCTTCGATAAACTTTTTTAGAGTCTTTGCTGCAGCTACAATGTCTTCAAAAGCAAAAGCTATACCTGTCGGACCAACAAAGTCATCAGCTATTTGCTCTACTGGCGTATCAAGATACGCTTTTCTCATAAGAGTGTTTTTCACAACCCTATACTCTGCTCCTGCTTCTCTCAAACTTCTCCTTAGAGCACTACTTTCAGCAACGCTCATCCCTTGAAAGTCCGTAAGAACGACAAGGGGTGCTCCGGAAAATTTCTCCTTGAGCTCTTCAATAATAACTGCTTTATCTTTTCTCGTTTTCAAAGGAGCTACCTCCTTAAGGTTTTAAATGTTGGGATAGTAGAGGGAAGTAAAACTGAAAGAATAGCACCTGAAAACACGATAGACTACTCCTCCGGTCTCAGCAGGCTGTCCTGCGACATTTAAGTGCAAACACCTACCCTCTACAACCGCCAACTGCTGGTGGTAATTATATGGATAAATTTACCGTTGTCAAGATTTTAAAATCTATTTGGAATGTTTTCCCGTAAAGTACACTGTTAATGCTATCGTTAAAATAGCCCCTCCGAATATTAGCAAATCCATCGGTGTAGTGTAAGCCACTCTTTGAGCATACTTAAAAAATGTAACTATAAGAACCATCAAAACAACTTTTGCAAGTTTAGCTTTTAAATCTTCAAGAGATTTAATATTCAAAATTTTAACATTATCGGATGCTTCGGCAGGCTCAAGTTTGCTCACATAAAGCTCATATAAACCGAGAGAAAAAATAATCATTACTGTAGCGATAAGATATATATCTACGGCAGTAATAATATTACCTATAGCATACTTGTAATAATCAGCATCATAATCCATAAAATTCTGCATCGTCTTAACAACAACTTTAAAAATCTTATTAGTTCCGATTACAAAAAGAGCGAGCGAAGCACCGAGAGAAGGGATAACTGCTATAAGAACAAGGAGACGACTGGCCCACAAAGCTTTTTCGAATGTCCTTTCTAAAAAAGGTCTATCTTCGCAAAGACAATCCTTATCTTTATTTTCATTAGTTGTTTTTTCTTCAGTCATAATATAAAAACTCCTTCCTTATTATTCTTTTATAGGTCAAGTAACTGGGATTCTCTCTTCATCAATCTGTTAAACAGCGTATCCCAAAAGTAGTTTGATGATTTCCTCACGGCAGCATTAACATTTGAATTATAAAACTTCTCGGAATCCTCAAGTTCTCCGCTTAACAAATCAAATAATGCACCCTCTTTCAGAGCTTTATCAATCTTGTCCTGGTTATACAAGAAAAAATCCGCAACAACTGTCCTTGCAAGTCTTTCGGTTTTTCTCAAATCTTCCTGCATAATCTCCTCCTAAACCTATTTTCCACCTATATTTTACTCCACTTTTTCAGTAAATGTATGAATTCCACATTCCGTTTTACTCTTGCCCTGCCATCTACCGGAACGCTCATCGGAAGACACTGACAAATTCGTACAAGGAACACATCCAAAACTTGAATAACCTTTATCATAGAGTGGATTATAAAAAAGCTCTTTATCATATATAAACTTCCAAACCTCTTTTCCCGTCCAATCAGCCAGAGGGCAAATTTTTATAACATCTCCACCAAACGCAAATTTATGAAATTCAACTTTCTTTAAACCTTCTCTCGTTTTTGACTGATCTCTCCTTAGCCCGGTAATCCAAAGATCAACACTTTTAGATTCAAAATAACCTTCAAGGGGTTTTACCTTCCTCAAGAAACAACATTTATCAGGATCTTTCTCCCATAAATTATCCCCGTGGAACTTAGCCTGCTCCTCCACGGAAAGCTCAGGCTTTATAATTTTGAGATTAATTTTCCACTTCTCTTTCAAAAGCTCCATAAAACGGTAAGTTTCTTCGAACAGCAACCCTGTATCGATACATATAACCTCTATATCAGGTTTCACTTTTAATGCAAAATAAAGAAGCACAACTGTATTTACGCTAAATGACGCTGTCAGAACAGGATAACGGGAATTATCAATAAAATGCTCTATCAATTCGAAAGCTGAAAACTTCTCAAAATCCAAAACAGACTCCTAATCGAAACTATCAGCTACTATATAATCTAACCTTTATTCCACCATTTGAAAAGTTTAAAACCTCTTTACATCTAAGACCTGTTGCCTTCGCAAAACTCTTATCCGGAGCCAGAAAAGCCGCCTTTACCGCCGGAAAAGCTTTTTTTATCCACTTCCCAAAGTCCCTATATACGCCAACCGTATCGGTAATTATTCTTTTTCCATAAGGTGGATTTGTCACAACATAAGCTATCTCGGGAAGACCCTGAAAAGGGAAAGAGCTCTTTTCAAAGTTTATTTTCAAATTAAAATAGGCTGCATTTTCCATTGAAGCATCAATCGCCTCATCCGATATATCAAAACCGTAAACAGACGTTTGAGATATAATACCCGATTCAAGCTCTTTTTTTATAGATTCAAACAGTTTTTTATCAAAATTTTTCCAATCCATGAACGCAAAATCCCTCCTGATTCCCGGAGGAATATTTGCACTTATCATTGCAGCCTCTATCGGAATAGTTCCCGAACCACAAAAAGGATCAACAAGAGGTGTTTTTTTATCCCAGCCCGAAGCCAATATAATTGCAGACGCAAGGTTTTCCCTTAAAGGTGCTTCCGTTTCCATAACTCTATACCCTCTTTTATGCAGAGGTTTACCGGAGCTGTTAACGCTTATGGTACAGATATCGTTCTCCAACCTTACAATAATGGAGGTCCCCTCATCTTCAAACTTTGCTTCCCCAAGTTTATATCTCAATCTACTATGAATTCCCCTTAAAACTCTTTCGGCAACCGCCTCCGAATGGTAAAGTTTTGATTTTTTACAGGTAGCTCTCACCTTAACATTTTGAGAATAAGGAAAATAGATAGCCCATGGATATCGGGAAACTTTTCTTACAAGATCAGGAAACGTTTTAACTTTAAAAGAGGCAACCCTTAAAAGAATACGATTAGCAGTTCTAAGTGAAAGATTTGCAAGATAAAGCTCTTTTAAACCTCCCTTAAACTCAACACCTCCGGGAACTACTTTTCCTTCTATTCCAACACTTCCAAGCTCTGAAAGAGTGATTTCTTCTATTCCCGGTTGGGAAACGGCAAAAAGATTGAAAACCGTTTTATTTTCCATTGCCAAAAGTCCAATTGACAATACCTATTATCTCAACTATCGCGTAAATGAGAGAGCTGGTTAAGATACCATACTGCTTAGTTTTATAAGCATACATAGCATAAAGAGAGGAAGCAACCAAAGCCACCGTAAAACCGATATTAGGATACCCAAGTGCCGTAATAAACAGTCCTGTAACTCCAAAAACTGATGCTACTATTTCAAGAATTTTTTGTCCTTTTGTTCTTTCCATAAAAATTCTCCTTAATTAGGATTTGCAAAGAAAAATTTAGGTTAAATTTTAAACATGGCAAAGATAATTCAAATAAAAGAAAACATATGCTACTTTAAATAAACAAAATCTATCGGAGCGACATTATGAAGAGCTACAACATTCCGGACATAGAAAAATCGTTGAAAAATTATCCGGTAAACCTTTCTGAGGCTATAAGGGCAAAGAAAACAGTTTATCGTCATTTATCACCGACACTTCTGGCAAAAAATGAAAAACTATCCAAATTACTTGACTCTGAAATATATATAAAACATGAAAACCACAATATTACAGGAAGTTTCAAAATACGCGGAGGACTAAACCTGCTTTATCACCTAAAAGATAAAGGAATAACTCACGTTATAACATTCTCAACTGGAAATCACGGCCTTTCCGTTGCCACATCCGCAATGCTTAACGGAATAAAGGCAACTGTTGTTATTCCTAAAAACAGTGCAGAATCAAAAATCAAAAAAATAAAAGAAACCGGTGCAACAGTAATAGAATCCGGAGAAACTTTTGAAGAAGCTTCAATGGTCGTTAACGAAATAATCAAGGAAACACAAGCCTATTACGTCCATCCGGCTGATGAACCTTTGCTAATAAACGGAGTGGGAACAGAATTTTTAGAAATTTATGACAATTTACCTGATATCGATTCTATAATATTGCCCTTGGGTGCAGGAAGCGAAGTTGCCGCAGCAGTCACCGTTTTCAAAACATTAAATCCTAAAATAAAAATATACACAGTTCAGGCAGAGAAATCGCCGGCTGCTTATTTATCATGGAAATTTAAAAAAATTATCGAAACAAAAAATGAAACTTTTGCTGGTG
>Ga0256840_1000845_pt1 | contig 30507 bp, 29 predicted proteins | sample 355202metaG_FD_185969 | JGI IMG/M metagenome (GOLD analysis project Ga0256840, IMG submission 185969) | Hydrothermal vent microbial communities from Mid Atlantic Ridge, Atlantic Ocean - 355-202 | ecosystem: Environmental > Aquatic > Marine > Hydrothermal vents | place: Atlantic Ocean: Mid... | reverse complement strand
AAACAGCAATACGCCGTAAGTTTAATGAAATTATACACACTGATGGTGTCGAAATTTTCAATTATCTCCTTATGAATAAACTAAGCTCCCATGAGTATCAAAATTTAGATGCTAGTCTCAAATCTTCCCTTGTTGCAGAAAAAATAATCTTTGCTAATGACACAAAAGACGACATTGTTCATAAGCTTCACCTACAACAGGCAAAGCTAAGCTCTTTGGGTTCTGAAAATATTATACTTGGTACCCTTTTTACTCAATACACCATTTTAGATAAACAAAATAAACTTTATCTAGTAAACCCAGAACAAAAAGCATTTATCGATCTTGAACTCTCAGGCATAACCTACCTAAAGGGAAAGACAAAAAGTGGCAAAAGCTCTCTTTTACTTCTTAAAGCTCTCAGTGAGATACTTAAGAACCCGCTCCAAACTATTGTCATTATAAAAGCAACTCCTCTTGCCAGAGATATCTTGCACAAGCAGCTAATTGAAATAATAGAACATGCCATAGTAGAACTAGATCTTACATCCATTAAGATTATGACAGCTCAAGAATTTATCCAATCCTCTCAACATAAAAATCTTACAATATTATGTGACGATGCTAATTTACTTGAAGATAACATACTCGGTGTACTCTTAAGTCAATACAAAAATGCTAAAAAAGTTTTTGTAAACGCAGTAGATAAGAATCCAGATCATACATTAACACAAGAGTATCAAAGTAAACATAAAAGTGTTATGTTTAGACAGACGCATCCTTACGCAAAAGTCTTAAGTATTCTTCCAGGTTTATTAAAAAAATCAAATGCAAATGATATAATCATAATATCGGATGATACGACTAAGTTGCAGTTGCATGAAGACTTAGAATCATTTCTCAAAGAAAGTGTTTATATAGTAAGTGGTGTGCATAGACTTGCAAAACAAAACCTAGATGGTATTGTCTTAACAGGCTATGATGACTTAAACGAACTAGACTGTGAGCATATAATATTGCTTCATGATGAGAGTGTCTCAGTGGATAGAATTACGTACGCAATCGAGCTTGCAAACAGCGGTGCTCACATACTTTTTGAAGAAGAATCTCCAAAAATCAAAAAACTAAAGGAAAAATATGAAAGTGACTAAAACTGAAGAGGAGTGGAAGAAACAACTCACTCCTGAAGAATTCTATGTTTGCCGGCAACATGGGACTGAAGCCCCATTTAGCGGAAAATACAACGACAATAAAGCCCAAGGCGTTTACAAATGTAAATGTTGTAATGCACCACTTTTTGATTCAAGTACGAAGTTTAATTCTGGTACAGGTTGGCCAAGCTACTTTGAGCCCTATTCTCCTGATGCTATAAAAGAGGTAAAAGATAGTGCGCATGGTATGATTCGCATTGAAGTTCGTTGCAATAATTGCGATGCTCATTTAGGGCATGTCTTTCCAGATGGTCCAGAGCCAACAGGACTTCGTTACTGTATCAACTCTGTTTGTTTAAATTTTGAAGAAGAAAAAGAAGGATAAAAATGAAAAAAATCATCATAGCACTACTCGTTTTATTAAATGTATCACTCTATGCAAAAAATGTCAATCCGCATGTTGTTCTAGAAACAACACAGGGGAAAATAGAGCTTGAACTTTTTCCAGATGCAGCTCCACTTGCAGTTGAAAACTTCACAACCTTAGTCAAAAAAGGATACTACAACAAAATCGCTTTTCATCGTATCATTAAAAACTTTATGATTCAAGGTGGTGACCCTACTGAGACTGGTCGTGGTGGAGAAAGTATCTGGCATAAAGATTTCAAAGACGAGTTTAAAGCCAATCTTGTTTTTGATAAACCTGGCATTTTAGCAATGGCTAACAGGGGTCCAAATACAAACGGAAGTCAATTTTTCATAACAACAGCAAAAACACCTTGGCTCAACGGTGGCTATACTATCTTTGGAAAAGTTGTAGATAAAGATTCTATGCAAACTCTATACAAACTCAATGAAGTTGCAACAAGTGGCAGAAGCGGTGGAGACAGACCTCTAGAGCGTCAAGAAATCATTAAAGCCTATATTAAAAAATAAATAATGGAAATGCAAACAATTAAAAAGTTAGAAGAAGAAGCGCTTAAAAAGAGTGGAACTGATTTTGCAAAACTCGGATTAGCCCTCTTTTTTATGGTCGCAGTTCTAACTTATAGTTTTTTAAGTAACGGAGGCATACCAAACAATGTGTTTTTAGCTATTGCTGCACTGATTGGTGCATATATGGCTATGAATATTGGGGCAAATGATGTAGCAAATAATGTCGGTCCGGCTGTTGGCTCAAAGGCTATGACTATGACAATGGCTATCATAATTGCCGCTGTTTTTGAGGCTAGTGGCGCATTAATTGCTGGTGGTGAAGTTGTAAAAACAATTAAAAAAGGCATCATTGATATTGCTGCGTTTGGAGGAGATGCTGACCCATTTATCTGGGCTATGATGGCGGCACTCTTAGCTGCAGCATTATGGCTAAACTTTGCAACAATGATGAAGGCTCCTGTTTCCACGACACACTCTATTGTTGGTGGTGTTATGGGTGCTGGAATTGCTGCTGCTGGATTTAGTATTGTTTCTTGGTCAACTATGGCTAAGATTGCTGCTTCATGGGTTATCTCACCTGTCTTAGGTGGAGTTATCGCAGCTGCTTTTCTTTTTGCTATTAAAAAGAGTATTGTTTTTAAAGAAGATAAAGTAAACGCAGCAAAAAGATATGTTCCTATTTTTGTGGCACTCATGTCATGGGCATTTGTAACCTATTTAACACTTAAAGGCTTAAAAAAAATCTGGCCACAAGTTGTAGATATTTTAAACTTTATCCCATTAGTTTCTATTGAAATGAGCAAAAAGCCAAGCTTTTTAACTGCCCTAACATTAGGTTTAGTTGTAGCAGTTCTAGTCTATCTTGCTGTAAAAGCAAAACTCAATGCAAGCAACAACAGACTAGAAAATTCTAAAGCATCTGTAAACACACTCTTTACCATCCCTCTTATCTTTGCTGCAGCACTGTTAAGTTTTGCTCATGGAGCAAACGATGTTGCAAACGCAGTAGGTCCTCTAGCGGCCATCAATGATGCAGTAGTAAATGGTGGCATTTCATCAAAAGCGACTATTCCATTATGGGTCATGGCAGTTGGTGGCTTGGGTATCGCTCTAGGACTTGCGCTATATGGTCCAAAACTTATCAAAACAGTTGGTTCAGAAATCACAGAACTTGACCAAATACGGGCATTCTCAATCGCAATGGCTGCTTCTATTACCGTTATTATCGCTTCACAACTTGGTTTGCCTGTTAGTTCTACCCATATCGCTATTGGTGGTGTATTTGGTGTTGGTTTTTTAAGAGAATATCTACAACTTACAGAAAAAACAAATACAATAGAAGAAGACCTATCTCTTATAGATGATGAAAAATCTCAGCTTCGAGCCTACAAAGCAGAAGTAAAAGATTTAGAGCTTAAAGAAGGCAAATCACAAGATGATTATAAAAGATTAGTTACTCTTTTTAAACTTATTGAAGATGAAAGCAAGCTTATTAAATCAACGAAACAACATATCAAAAGAGTTAAAAAAGTCCAATATGTCAAACGTGATGCCATTAAAAAAATAGTTGCAGCATGGATTATTACGGTTCCTGTAGCCGCAGTTTTAGCAGCTACTCTATTTTATACTATTAGAGGGATAATGCTTTAAAAACTCGCAGTGCCTGAATATGTTCAGGGACATCATGGACGCGCAAGATAGAAGCACCATTTCTAAGTGCTTCAAGATGTAGAGCTAGTGTACCTGCAAGTCGATCTTCAACAGAGGATGTTGAAATTTTATCTATCATTGATTTTCTTGAAACACCCACAAGCATTGGTTTATCTAATGTCATAAAATGCTCAAGGTTTTTGATAAGAAAGAGATTATCTTCTAATCTTTTACCAAACCCTATACCAACATCTATCACGATATCTTCTATACCAAAAGCTTGAGCTTTTTTGATTCTCTCTTCTAAAAAAGAATACACTTCTGTAAGAATATTTGTATAACTTGGATTTATTTGCATTGTTTGAGGTGTACCCTGCATATGCATAATCACCACAGTTGCTTTGTATTTTGCACACAGTTCACACACTGCATCATTTGCAAGTCCGGTGATGTCATTGACGATACTAAAGCCTGATTCTAATGCTTTTTTGATGACTATTGGTTCATAAGAGTCAATACTAAATTTTACTTTTTCAAAAAGTTTGTTTTTTTTGATAAGTTCCAAAATAGGACTCACTCTTTGCAACTCTTCTTGGGCACTTACTTTTACTGCGTTTGGACGGGAAGAGACACCACCGATGTCAATGATGTCTGCACCCTCTGCTATCATCTTTTCTATCATGGCGATAGCATCCAAATCTTTAAACCGACTTCCACTAAAAAAACTGTCATCATTGGCATTAATAATACCCATAATTTCAATATTTTTAGGCATTGTAAGCTTAGAAAACTCTCCGAGTTTCTTTGCTAAGTCTTTGAGTCCAAAAGGTTGTGCTAGTTCTTTTTTAGCTAAAATTTTCAGTTGTCGTGTTGTCGCTATCAAGAGACAATCTACCCTTGGAGTAGATGCAGTAACAGTTCCTTTTGGCACAGCCAAATCTGCACCCACTGAGAGGGCATCTTGTTTTAAGATATTTGCGCCACCAACATGTAAATCTTTTATAGAAATGATATGTGTTTGAGCTTTTGAAGCTAAGATACTAATCCCACCGCCATCAACCCCAAGCGCTTTGAGTTGTGTTTTTATATCAATCTCAGAAGATAACTTTTCAACGATCATCTATTATCCTGAGCAAAACTCATCAGGAGCATAGCTAAAACACTTTGCGCACGTGAGTTCAAGTCTAACAATCGATACGCTTTATCAAAATTATCTAACTGCGTTTGATTGAGAATAAGCTTATCAACCACTGTCGCACGATAAAACAGTGCTTCAACCAAAGCTTTTGCCTCATTTTTTGACACTCTTGCATTTTGTTTTAAAAATGCAAAAACCTCTTTGTAATCAATACGTGCTAAATTAATCTCTAATGATTGCGCCTTATGATTTGACTCTGTTGTAAAAATTGGTAAACGTGAACGTACGGTAGGTAAAAGGTTTGATTTTGTAGGAGAGAGCAGTATAAACTCAAGATTGTGAGGAGGTTCTTCTAAGAGTTTCAGTAGAGAGTTTTGTGCTACATCTGTAAATTCTTTCGCACCAATCACAATGTATTTTGTTTGTGATTCACTGATATAAGCCTCTGAAGTCACTAATTTTGCATGTTCTATCTTGAAATTTTCTTCAAAAAACTTTACTACACGCAGAGGCTTGAGTATATCTTCAAGCCTATTCATCTCCTCTTCAATCTCACTTGTGATAAGGATATGTCCTTTGACACCATTAGGAGCTTGCATCAACCTCTCCAAACATCGCTGCGTTTAACGAGGCATTAAAAAGTTTATAGAGTTGTAAAAGTTTAATATCTAAAGAAGTGTCATACGATTTGAGGGTAAAAGCATTGTTAAAATCCTCATCAAAAATCCAAAAATAACTCTCATCTTTTCTTTTTGCTATATCACTGCGTTTATCATCGCCTTTTCCAATGTACCAAAAAAAGTAATCATCTTTGTAAGACTGTGCAATCATATCATCAACAAGGTCAATACCTTCACCACCACTAATGGCATTATAATGTGTGTAAAGACTGTCAATGCTTAGTATGGGGATCATAGGTCTATCCAAATTTATTCCATTGATAGAAGTGAGGATATAGTTTTCAAACCATTTACGTTTTTCATCTGTAATAAGAATAATCGTCTTCCCATTAAGAATCTGTTCTAGCGCATAGGCAGTAGTTTTAGACCACTCAAAACGGTGCTCTTCAAGCCATGAGAGGCTACCGCCCTCTTCTCTAATAGCATCCAAGCTCCATTGAGCGAAATCTGCGTTTGTTTCTATTTTTCTAACTCGTAAGCATCATGAAGGCTTCTCACTGCCAACTCTGCATATTTTTCATCAATAACCATGGAGACTTTTATCTCAGAGGTTGAAATCATATTGATATTGATATTGTTTTGCGCCATTGTAGAAAACGCTGTTGCTGCAACACCAGCGTGTGATTTCATACCGATACCAACAACAGAAACCTTACAAATATCATCATTATATGAGTCTGATTTAATCTCACCGTTTTCTATAAAAGTATCAACTACGGCTTTAGCATCATTTAAATCACTCACAGGAACAGTAAAGTCAATATTTGTTGTGTCATCTACTGCTTTATTTTGGATTATCATATCAACATTAACCTCAGCAACTGCAAGTTTATTAAAAATTTCAGAAGCGATACCTGGTCTGTCTTTTACCCCTGCTAAAGAAATACGAGCTTGATTTCTATCTAGTGCTATTCCGCTTACTAATGGTTCTTCCATAATATTTTCTTCCTTTGTAATTAATGTGCCTTCTTCATCACTAAAGCTACTTCTTGTTACTAAATTCACATTGAGTTTTTTTGCCATCTCAACTGAACGATTTTGTAAAACCTTTGCCCCCAAGCTTGCAAGCTCAAGCATCTCGTCATAAGAAATACGCTCTAGTTTTTTCGCTTTTGGCTCTATACGTGGATCAGTCGTGTAGATACCTGTCACATCTGTATAGATCTCACACAAATCAGCTTTAAGTGCACCAGCAATAGCCACAGCACTCAAGTCACTTCCACCGCGTCCTAATGTAGTTACATCACCATTTTCATTGACACCTTGAAACCCTGCAACAACAATAATTTTGCCTTCTTTGATATAGCTCTGCATAGTATCTGGGTTAATATCTTCGATGCGTGCTTTTGTGTGAAGTTTATTGGTACGAATTCCAGCTTTTCGCCCCGTCATAGCAACAGAATCATATCCCATCTCTTGTAATGCAATAGAGAGCAGTGAAGCTGTAACTCTCTCGCCCGAGCTTAAAAGCATATCCATCTCAGCTCTCGCTGGATTCTTTGAAAAATGTTCTGCATACTCTACAAGTTTGTTTGTTTCTCCACTCATTGCAGAAACAACAACGACGACATCATTGCCCTCATCTTTTGTTTTGGCAACACGATTTGCAACATTTTGGATACGATCTAAGTCACCAACACTTGTTCCACCAAATTTTTGAACTACCAACATCTACAGTAACCCCTCTTTTATAAAATATTTTATGACCTCTTCATACACAGGTTTTTTAAAGTGTGCCGTTAAATTCAGCACATCATCCACACTCACAAATTTATATCCTGTAAATTCAGGGTGTTTTGTGTTGATGTCAATCTTTGCATCATCTTTGAGTTTTAACAAAAAATATCGCTGCGTTTGCCCTTTATAAGGTTTCATCTTTTTTAGAAATTTTTGCGGAAAATCATAAGAAATCCACTCAGGATATTCAGCTACGATCTCAGCAGAAGATGTACCTATCTCTTCTTCCATCTCACGAAAAAGGGCATCTTTTACCTCTTCACCTTCATCAATTCCACCTTGAGGAAACTGCCAAATATCAGCTAAATCATTTCGTTGCGCAATAAATATTTCTTTTTTTTGCGGATAATTATTTGATACGATTATCATCGCTACATTTGGGCGATATTTCTCTTTTTTGTTCATTTTAGAGCCTATTATATAATTGGCGCAATTATACTAAATTGCATTTAAGCAACTACTTAAATTGAAATAAAATTAGATATACTTCTAAAATGTTATTATATTTACACATTCCTTTTTGCGATTCCAAATGTTCTTACTGTGCTTTTAACTCTTATGTGGACAAATTTCATCTTAAAGCTGCTTATATGCAAGCATTGTTAGCACAACTAAAACATGAGCTACAAAGGTTTAATGCCAAATACAATTCTATAGAAACCATCTTTATAGGTGGAGGTACGCCCTCGACCGTTGCACCAGAGCTTTATAAAGATATTTTCATACTCTTGAAACCCTATCTTATAGCAGATATTGAGATAACAAGCGAAGCTAATCCCAACAGTGCTACATATGAGTGGCTTGTGGGAATGTACAAACTTGGAGTCAATCGTATCAGTTTTGGTGTGCAAAGTTTTGATGCAACAAAACTCAAAGTTCTTAACCGTGCGCATACGCCAGAAATGGCAAAAGAAGCACTCCTAAACGCAGCAAATGTTGGCTTTACAAACCTCTCTCTTGACCTTATTTATGCAACACTCGGAGATACAAAAGAGTTACTTCAAAAAGACATAGATACTGCGTTTAGCTTACCTATTAACCATCTCAGTGCCTATGCGCTTACTATCGAAGAAGGTACTGCGTTTGAGTCGCGTCCGCAGATGTCAAGTGAGCAACTCTCCCTTACCACTTGGATCTTTGAGGCGATAAAAAAGCATGGTTTTTCTCAGTATGAGATTAGTAACTTTGGCACATATCAATCTACGCACAACCTTGGGTATTGGCATTATACGGACTACATGGGAGTTGGTGCTGGTGCAGTTGGTAAACTAAACAGCACACGCTTTTACCCTACTCCTGATATTGAGAAGTATATTGAAAATCCTTTAGATATTTCACAAGAAGATTTAAGCCAAGAAGACCAACGTATAGAAAAGATTTTCTTAGGACTGCGTTCTTGTGTGGGAGTAGATATAAAACTCTTAGAAAATGAAGAAAGAAAAAGAGCTTCCATCTTAATAAAAGAAAAAAAACTCATTCAAAAAGGAGATATTTTGTACAACCCAGACTATCTTCTAGCAGATGAAATTGCACTCTTTTTGACTTCTTGAAGATTTTTTAATCATACTTTAGGTAAAATCTCATCAATAAATAATATAAGGGCATCTCTAAAAACCCTAGTATATCTCAGAGGGAAGAAAAAAAGATGAGATTGTGAAAAATCTTTTTTGAAGCATAGCCGTAGCTATGGTGATAAAAAGTTTTTTGCAATATCGCTTTTTTTATCCCTCCCGTTGGGCACACCATAGGAGCCTACACTCTGCGTTACTCTTTTTCGCCTTAGCTTTGGCTAGGGCTTCAGAAGAGTGCCTTGATTGTAAACTCCTATGGTGTGCTGAGATATGCTAGGGTTTTTAGAGGTGCCCATAAGGCTGAAATATGTTTGGTATGGGTTTTACAGAAATACTTCTCATAGCAGTTATCGCTATTCTTTTTCTAGGTCCAGATAAACTACCTAGCACGATGGTCGAAATTGCTAAATTTTTTAAAAACGTCAAAAGTACAATAGGTACAGTCAAAGATTCTCTCGAAGAAGAGATGAATATTTCTGAAATTAAAAAAGAAGCTCTCGCTTATAAAGAAGAACTACTTAATGCAAGTGAAAGTGTTCATAAAGCAACACATATTCCCCAAGAGATGGGTGCTAAACTTACAAGCTTAACAGATGACATACTCAGTGATGATGAAGAGAAGATACAAACACCAAAAGCCTCTTCCCAACCTGAAGAAGTTACCTTTAAAAAGAAAAAAATGAAAAAGTCTGAATCATTAGATACAGAAGCACAAACATCAAAAGATGAAGAAAAAGAAAATAAAATAGACAAGAAAGACTCGCCATATGTTTAGTGAACTAAAACCACACCTTGTAGAACTCCGAAAAAGATTAGCCATAGCTGCTGGTAGTTTAATAGTAATGTTCTTTGCAATGTTCTATTTTCATGAACCTATTCTTAACTGGATGGTTGAGCCTTTAAATACTGCACTGATTGAAGTAGGTAAAAAGTCTGTTCATGCAGCCGATGGAATGATAACCACTTCCCAAGTCGGTGGAGCATTTTTTGTTGCCTTAAAAGTTTCATTTTTTGCAGCAATCCTAGGTGCGCTTCCTATTATCCTCTCACAGATTTGGCTTTTCATCGCTCCTGGACTGTATGCACATGAAAAAAAGATGATTATTCCTTTTATAGTAGGTGGAACTGTTATGTTTCTCGCCGGTGTGCTCTTTGCTTACTACATCGTAACACCTTTTGGATTTGATTTTCTTATCACCTTCGGTAGTTTCAAGTTTACACCACTGATAAATATTGAAGATTATGTTGGCTTTTTTACCAAAATTATGTTTGGGTTTGGTCTAGCTTTCGAGTTACCTGTTTTTGCATACTTTTTAGCTCTTTTAGGACTTATTAACGACAAGCAAATGCTTGCATTTTTCAAGTATGCTATCGTTATTATTTTTATTGTTGCGGCACTATTAACCCCACCAGATGTTTTAACACAGCTTCTTATGGCAGGTCCACTTATTATTCTCTATGCACTTTCTATTTTGATTGTCAAAATGGTTAATCCTGCTCCAAAAGAGGATGAAGAGGAAGATGATGATGAAGAAGATCTAGATGAAGATAATGCTATAGAGAAAAAAAGTGAGTAACAAAGAGTTACTCACAGCAAGCTACGACTTCACTCTTCCAAGCGAACTGATAGCTAACTACCCTGCTTCTCCACGTGACTATGCAAAACTATTAGTTTATGATAGAGCTACAGACACTATTACCCACGCACATTTTTATGATCTTGAAAAATTTATCCCTAAGGATTGTGCCTTAATTTTTAATGATACAAAAGTTATCAAAGCAAGACTTTTTGGACACAAGCCAAGTGGTGGCAAGATAGAACTCCTCATAAACAGAGCGCTAAACGCAGTAGATATCAATGTCTATATAAGAGGAAAAGTTAAAATCGGTACCGAAATTCTTTTTGATAAAGCCCTCAAAGCCAAAGTCACAAAACTCAATGATGATGGAAGTCGTGAAGTCAACTTTTTTCTTGATGATAAAGCTCTTCGTTTTGAAGATTTACTTCCCATTATAGAAATCATTGGGCATATTCCTCTTCCTCCTTATATCCAAAGAGCAGATGAGAGTGATGATGCCAACGAATACCAAAGTGTTTTTGCAAAAAAAGAAGGTGCCGTTGCTGCTCCAACTGCTTCACTCCATTTTACACCAGAGCAACATGAACGTATGTGTAAAAACCACAAACACGCTTATGTTACCCTTCATGTAGGAAGTGGAACATTTAAACCAGTTGAAGCAGATATCATAACCGAGCATCCTATGCACTCAGAGTACTATGCTATCTCAGACAAAGCAAAAGCTATTTTAGACTCTAGCATACCTGTTTTGAGCGTGGGAACCACCTCAACAAGAACCATAGAGTTCTATGATAAACATGGAAAAATTGCAAGAGGTGAAGCCAACCTCTTTTTGCATCCACAAAACAAGCCAAGTAGAGTAAATCATCTACTGACGAATTTTCACCTACCAAAATCAACCCTATTAATGCTAGTGGCATCTTTTGTGGGACTACAAAAAACTCAAGAGCTATACGCTGAAGCTATAAAAGAAAAATATCGTTTCTACTCTTATGGCGATGCGATGTTAATTCTTTAGTAAAAAGTCACGGTAAATCAAAACTAAGATAACTTCAAAACTCAAGTCACCCTGAACTTGATTCAGGGTCTAGTTTATATGAAATTATTAGCTAGATTCCCAGTCAAGCTGAGAATGACTTGAGTTGTGATTTAGCGACTAAAAGTAAAATCATTTACTTTTAGTCGGTATTATTACGACATGAGAAAATATAAAAAATATCTTTTAATAATTTTATTATTTACCTTTACTTTCTTTACCTTTCATGATTATGTAATTGAAGAGTTTGACACAGATACACAGTATGAACTGTGCTTTTCACAAAATAAAAATATTGCAATTGACACACAAACCCAAATTCATCAATATATACACAACATTATACTCGATGTTCTTACACCTGACACTAAAATATACACTCAAAGCATTACTGCGTTTGAGCCTTCGTATACAAGTCAATTTATGCACGAAAGAATAGAACCCGTTTTATACACCCCACCCATCTCTTAACTTTTAAACTCACCCACTTTTAAATACTATAATAAACAAAAGGTTTACTAATGAAATACCTATCTACGTTTTTAGTGTTGATATTTTCATCTTCACTTCAAGCACATGAGGCTAATTTAGCCACATATTTATCTAATGTTACAAATACAGATATTCTAAAAAGTCGTTTACATCTTGTGAATGCACAAACATTAGCACAAGAGAATAAAATTCTATCTAATGGTTTCTCACTTGGTGCGCAAGTAGCTTATGCCGAGTCAAAAAACACAAGTGAAGATGCACTTGAGTATCAAGTAAGCTTACAAAAATCTTTTTTACTAGGATCAAGTGATGCATATAAAAATACACTGCATCTCTCTTCAAGTATCCAAAAGAAACTCCAAACTGCACAAATACAAAACTATATCTATCAAAGTTATATTGATACCTGTTTTATAAAAGAGCAAGTGTCTATACTCGAAGACGAAAAACTGAGAAATACAAAGATGACAGCACTTATTCAAGTTGGTGTTGATGGTGGAGAGTTTGATTTGAGTTCTCTTTATCGAAGCCAAATGAGTGTTGACAATCTTTCTTTAAAAATACTTAGTCTTAAAAATAACTATAAACAAAGCCTACAAAGGCTTAATCTATTTAGCACTAAAGCTACAGCCATAGAACCACAATGCTCTGATTTACCTGCAGATATTACCCCTTTTGCAGATGAGAGTTTCACAAAATCTCCTTATTCTCAAGCATTTCATCTGCAGGCAAAAAAACAAACTGCCTTAAAAAAATATCGAGATAGCCTTGTTGATAAAATCACGGTCGGTCTCTCTTACGATGATGAAATGGATGTCACACGTTCATCAGCTTATCTACAAGTACCTTTAACATGGGGAGATAAGAGAACAAACACTTTAGAGGTTGCAAAACAACAAGAACTCGCTGCATTTTCACAACAAAACTATTTGCAACAAGAGCTTGAAAACACATTAGCATCCTATAGGTTAGAACAACAAAACAATGCACAAAAGCTAGCCTACATAAACGACAAGCTTATTCTAAAAGCTTATAAAACAGCCCAACTGATGAAGGAGCGTTTTCAAGCTGGTGAGGCAAACTATTTAGAATATATCAACAGCCAACAAACACTTTTTGACTTCATCTTACAAACTATACATATCAGAAGAGATGCGCTGCAAGCCCAAGCCAAACTCTATACCAAACTAGGGATTTCTCCATTAAAGGAACAAAAATGATAAAAAATATACTTACACTTAGTTGTCTTATCTCCACACTGCTCACAGCACAGATAATCGACCCAGGAACATTAGAAGTAAAAACAGCGAAACCACAGATAAGCCAAACCATCCCTCTAGGTGTTTACCTTGGAACCTATGAGTATCCTCTGCATAATAAATATACTATTAGTGCCAATACAGATGGCTTTATAACAAGCATAAACATAAAGCCTTATGCTACAGTTACAAAAGGAGACAAGCTTTTTTCACTTAAAAGCCCAAAACTATTGGATTTGCAGTCAAAATATATCGCAACCATTTTAGAAAAAGAGTATTATGACAAAGAAGTAACAAGACTTATCCCTCTTGTAAAAAAGGGAGCAGTTGCTAATAAAAAACTGATAGAGAGTCAAAATAATTTAGAAAAGCTGACAGCTTCTGTAGCCTTTAAAGAAGATGTTTTGCTCGCTTATGGAATGAGTAAACAACAGCTCAAATATATCAACTCAAAACATAAGCCTGATCCTACTTTAAATATTTACGCACCGGCATCAGGCAGCATAGCTTCATTAAATGTGCAAAGCGGTAGTTTTGTCACACAAGGAGCCGTACTCTCTTTACTAGTCAACACTAGTGAATGCCATTTCGAAATTAGTATGAACTGGAAAGAAGCAGACTCTTTACATATCTCTCAAAAACTTTTCACAGATACAGAAGAGTTTGAAGTTTTTGCTTTCGCGCCAAATATCGATACACTTTCACAAACAAGAAGTATCGACTTACATCAAGAAGGCAACTGTAATGCACGAGGTGGTGTCAGTCGTAACCTTGCATTTTACCGTAAACATCAAGCCTATAGAGTCCCAGATTCAGCACTTATAAACTATAAAGGCTCTTATACAGTTTTTGTTAAAAGAGACAATGGTTTTGAACCAATACCCGTAAAACTTTTAGGTTCTAGTGAAGGCTTTAGCTATATTGATGCTCCTCTAAACGCAGTAGATGTTCTTGCTATCTCTTCAGTTCTTACACTCAAAACTATTGCCCAAGAAAAGGATGAATAATGGATAAATTAATCCGCTTTGCCATTTCGCAAAGAATCTTTGTTCTATTGTCAGCCTTAGCAATCGCTGTTTATGGGGTGCTTTCATATGGAAATCTTGTTATAGATGCCTTTCCCGATGTTTCATCAACACAAGTCAAAATCATCATAAAAGCACCAGGTATGACTCCCTCAGAAGTTGAACAACAAATTACTATACCTATAGAACTACAGATGCAAGGCATACCACACCAAACAATGGCACGCTCCATCTCTAAATATGCTTTAGCCGATATTACTATAGATTTTCAAGAAGGTACTGATCTTTACTGGGCGAGAGACAGAGTCTACCAGCGCTTTAGTTCTATAAAAAAGGATCTTCCTTCTTCCATAAGTGGAGGTATCGCTCCCATTACAACTCCATTGGGTGAAATTCTTATGTTTACCATAGAGTCACAAACGCTTTCACTAAAAGAAAAACGTACGCTACTTGACTGGGTTATTCGTCCACAATTACGTTCTATTAAAGGTGTGGCAGATGTTAATGTACTCGGAGGAAAGGTCAAAAGTTATATCATAAAACCAAACTTCAACCTCCTTTCTTCTTATGGTATTTCAGTAAATAAGCTCAAAGAAATTATCCAAAAAAACAATGCAAACTACGGAGCAGGACGACAAGAAAAAGGTGATGAAGCTTTAATTGTACGTGTTGCAGGAAAATTAACAAGTATTAAATCAATTAAAGAGCTTGTTGTAGCACAACGTCAGGGCAGTACTATCTATGTTGGCGATGTTGCAGATGTACGTATAGGCTCTATGACACGTTATGGCTATGTAACCAAAGATGGTAAAGGAGAAGCAGTTGAAGGGCTTGTGCTTGGTCTTAAAGGTGCAGATGCTTCAAGAACAGTCAGTGATGTTAAAAATCTACTCAAAAAAATTGAAAAACAACTTCCAGATGGAACAAAAATCAATATCTTTTATGATAGAAGTGACTTAGTTTCCAAAGCGCTCAATACTGTACAAAAAGCTCTTTTAGAGGCGGTTGTGCTTATTATCATCATATTACTTTTTATGCTTGGCGATTTTCTCTCTGCTATTACTGTTGCACTTATTTTACCAATGGCAATTTTAACAGCCTTTATCCTCATGCGATACTTTAACATTAGTGCCAATCTTATGAGTCTTGGAGGTATTGCAATTGCGATAGGAATCATCGTTGACTCGGCCGTCGTTATGGTTGAAAATATTGTTGCAAAACTGACACATCCAGAATTTAAACACGAAGCACGAAGTCGTTTAATCTATCTAGCTGCCAAAGAAGTCAGTCTTCCTATTGTTTCAGGTGTTGTTATTATCATTACAATTTTTTCACCTCTTTTAATGCTTCAAGGCTTAGAAGGAAAACTTTTTGCTCCTGTTGCTCTGAGTATAGTTTTTACACTTGCAGCTTCCATAGTTTTTGCACTTTTCTTCATTCCTGTTGTTGCAGATATGCTTATTAAAAATCCTTCTCACGAACCTACTTGGTTAATGAAAAAACTTGAAAATATTTATGTACCTTTACTCAAAAAATCTTTTCAATATGAAAAATTCATTTATCTCTTTTTAGCTCTTCTTGTCCCTTTGAGTATCTACATGTTTGCAAGTATAGGAAAGACTTTTATGCCAACAATGGATGAAGGAAATATTGTCATAGGTATAGAATCCAATCCATCCATCAACATCCCAGCAGGTATTGCACTTAACTCACAGATACAAAAACAGCTAATGCAAAAAGTACCTGAAATAGCCTCCATCATTGCACGAAGTGGTTCTGATGAAATTGGACTTGATCCAATGGGTCTCAATGATACTGACACATTTTTAGTCTTTAAACCAAAATCACAATGGCGTAAGCAAGATAAAGAGTGGCTAATAGAAGAGATACGATCTGTTATAGAAAATATAAAAGGGATAGAGTTTGGTTTCACTCAGCCTATTGAAATGCGAACATCAGAAATGCTTACTGGCTCACGAGGGGATGTAGTTGTAAAGCTCTTTGGAGACAAGCTAAACGAACTTAATGACTTAGGCATAAAAATCTCACATCTTATACAAAATACAAAAGGCAGTGAAGATGTGTATATGCGTCAAAATGATGGAGTGAGCTATAAAGAAGTTGTATTTGATAAAAAACAACTGACAAAGTATGGTTTAAATCTTGATAATGCTTCACAAATCTTACAAATAGCTATCATGGGTGTCCATAGTGGAAAAATTTATGAGGGAATGAAACAGTTTGATATTATTTTACGTTCAAACTATTCTGTGAACAATGTCAAACTAAAAAATATCTACTTTACAACACCAAGAGGTGAACGTATCACCCTAGACAACATTGCACACATAAAACGTACTGAGGGAAGTGTAGAGATTAAACACGAAGGTGCTCAGCGTTTTGTATCAATCCAAACAAATGTAAGAGGGAGAGATTTAACAACTTTTGTTGCTGAGATTCAACAAGAGATACAAAACAAGATAAAACTTCCAACAGGATACCATCTTGAGTATGGAGGTTCGTTTAAAAATCAACAACGCACAATGAAGCAACTAAGTCTTATTGTACCCATTGCACTTGTTGTCATTTTTATGATTTTATTTTTTACTTTTAAATCTTTTAAGCAAGCTGTAGCGGTTTATGCCATGATTCCGCTCGCACTTACAGGCGGGATTATAGGTCTATCATTAAGTAAATATTATCTCTCTGTTCCCGCTTCTGTTGGTTTTATCGCTTTACTTGGGATAGCTGTATTAAATAGTGTTGTGATGATAAGCTATTTTAATGAACTCTATCAAAAAATGTCGTTAGAGGAGAGTGTTTTTGAAGGTGCTAAACGCAGACTTCGCCCTGTGTTGATGACTGCATTGATTGCTGCGTTTGCAATGGTGCCGATGCTCTTTGCCACTGGACCAGGTTCAGAAATTCAAAAACCACTAGCAACTGTTGTTATCACAGGGCTCATAAGCTCAACAATTTTAACCTTGCTTATTTTACCAGTCTTATACAGGCGTATATATTTGAAAAAACAATAAATTAAGCACTAGAGTAATAGTTTCATTTATGAAACTTTTACGCTAGATAAATTTTCCCATTTTTAACATTAATCTTACCTGCAAGTTCATACTCAAAAACTTTTGAAGCAAATTTTGCTAAAGCTTCTTCGTAACTAGGTCCACTTTGACAATAAAGTAAAAATTCATCTTCAATGATTGGTCTTGACTCTTTCACTGCAAACTGCGATACAAAAGCATCCAGATCGTAAATCGCTTCAGCTTTTTTGTTGGCTAGTAGTTTATTTGTAGCTGTGCTTTCTCCTATTCTATGTGGTAGCACAAAAATCTTCTTTCCCATTTTCAGTGCATACTCTACACTTCGCATCGTTCCTGAGTTTTCATCTGCATAACTTACAACAAGCACTTCACCAAGGGCTACAACCACTTCATTTCTTAGTGGAAAATTATACCTTTGAGAAGGAGTACCTTCTTTAAACTGACTCAACACAAGTCCCTCTTTTTCTATCCCTGCAATGATATTTTTATTGATAGAGGGGTAACGTTTATCTAAGCCTGTAGCCGCAACCATAATTGTATTTGCAGATCCTGCAGCTTTATGCGCAATGGCATCTACACCAAGTGCACCACCGCTTACTACACAGATGCCTGCGTTTGAGAGTTTTGTAGCTAATTGATGGGTCAACTCTCTAGCGTATTGGTTTGGCTTACGACTTCCTACTATAGAAATTTTTACTTTTTCGAGAAGTCCTAGATTACCTTTATAATAAAGCGCAGATGGATATTTTTTCATCGCATCTAGTGCTTGTATATGCATTCCAACATTTTGTATCAGCAAGCTAATAAACCTCGTTTACCTGAACTAAATCCACATCTTTAAAAAGAGCTTTAGACTCAGCTAGTGCTGCGAGTGTATTTTTGTGAGGATGACATATTGCTATTGCATGGCCATTTCTTTTGGCTACTGCTATAGCTTTTTTTATCTGTTTCTTCACATAGGATTTATCCATTTTATGATCCAAAAAAACATCCCGAGCGACATATTTGAGTCCGAAGTTTTCTAAAACCCTTGGAGCCATTGTTTTTGCAGTAGTTCTGCTGTCTATAAAACGAATGTTACTTTCATTTAATGCAAATATCAACCTATTCATAGCAACTTCATTGGATGTAAATTTACTTCCCGTATGGTTATTTATATAATGTGCCCGAGGAAATTCTTTTTTGATTTGTCTGATTTTTTGAAGTATTTTCGTTTGTGAATCATGTACAAGTAAAGTATCTGGTTCTGCAGCACTAAAATGCATCGCTTCCATTGGTAAATGTACCATATAGAACTTCTCTTTAGCAGCTAATTTCGCGGAATATGGTCTTGCTTTTCGTGGCGGCAAAAACGACATAGTAAGTGTTAAATGTAGCTTTTTGATAGCATCTATCTGCGACTTGGTCTGAACATCATCAATGATAATTGCAAGTTTTGGTTTATGATGATAAACAACTACTTTTTTATGTTTTACAGGAATAGGATTAGCAAGTTTTTCACTATCTATTTCATGCGCTGCTGATTCATAATCCTTTTGCTCATTTTTTAGTACCTCTTGCAACCTTTTTACAACAGGTTTTTCTTTTTTCGTAAGCTTCTCATCAGAAGTTTTTAGCAATGTTTTACTATGTTTTAAAGCTTGTTCTTGTGTTAGCCCTTTTGGCTTTACTTCAGAAATACCCACATAATAGCCTATCAACAAAGATATAAGAATAAGAGCAAGAATTGCTAAAAACCAAGCTATATATACTAATATATTTGAATGAGTTTTTTTAATTACTTTTTTTGTTTTCGTATTTTTTGTACTTTTTTTTCTTGGCATTTCACATCTTATTTTCAAATTTTGTGTAACTATAGCCTAAAAAAATAAAAATCTTAATTTTAATGTCAATTTGTCATAACAATTTTTTTCATAAGCGCATCAAACTTAGGCAGTAACTCCTCAAGCTCCCCAATATCAAAAGCGTCTATACTCTCTTGAAGTTTTATAGCATACTCTTGTACTGCTTTTATCTCATATTCTATAGCTAATTGATATAGTTTGTCACTAAAATATTTTGTATCAGAAAAATTATGTGTTTGTATTGCCTTATAATAAAGAGGTTGTAGATCTTTTTCTAGAATTTTTCTTATCTCTTCTCTATGCTCTTTTGCTTTTTGACCTAGGACAAACACCTCTTTGTCTTCCACATCAGCAACCCGCTCTTCACTAAATGCTAAAAATTTACTCAACTCTAAAAAAAGATCATATTTCAAGATAGGTTTTCGTAAAAATCCATCAAAATGTGTCTCTTTCAGTCCTGTATCATCTTTCAGTTGTGAAGCTGTAAGCGCGATAACAGGGCAATTTGATATTTCTTTTATGAGGCTTGTTGCTTCATAACCATCCATCTCTGGCATTTTTATATCCATCAAAACTAAATCAGGTTGCTCTTTTTTGCAAAGTTCTATCGCTTCTAAACCATTTTTCGCTACTATAACTTCAAGCTCAGTCTCTTGAAAAATCTTCACTATCAAATCACGATTGTTTTCAATATCATCAACGACTAATATTTTTGCTCTTTTAAAGACAATATTTTTTAAACTTTTAATGCGGACATCCTCTGCTGTATCATTGTCTGCAATGGCTGCAATGTTTACATTATATATATGTACTGTAAATATAGTTCCTTTTTTGTATGTACTTTCTACAGAGATATCTCCACCCATCATTTCACATAAGCGTTTCGAAATACTCAGTCCTAAACCAGTACCTCCAAACTTACGACTATCTTGCCCATCCATCTGTTCAAACTCATTAAAAATTTTTAGTAATTGCTCTTGGGGTATACCTATACCACTATCTTCTACAGATATCTCCAAATGTAATTTTGATAGATGCTGATCAATGTCAAAGGCTTTTACATTGAGTTTAACAAAACCTTTTTGTGTAAATTTTATTGCATTTCCTATGAGATTGAGTAAAATCTGGCGTATACGTACTTCATCAACTAAAAGACTTTTAGGAATGTTGGAGTTTACATGTACTATAAAGTCCAATTGCTTCTTTGCAACCTCAACTGCAAAGATAGAGCCTACTTCATCAGCTAATTGAAAAAGATTTGTTGGTTTTGGCTCTATGGAGAGTTTACCTGCTTCTATCTTAGAGAGATCAAGGATGTCATTTATTAGTGTCAAAAGCGTATGACTTGCATTTTTAACGGTTTTTATATAGCTTTTTAGTTTTGGATCTTCTATCTTTTCACTCAGTATCTCTGAAAAACCAATAATGGCATTGAGTGGTGTTCTGATTTCATGACTCATATTTGAGAGAAACTCAGACTTAGCCTTTGTTGCAGCTTCTGCTTTGTTTTTTTCTATTTGTAATCTTCGCTGCGTTTGAAGTAGATCTTTTTGTGCTTTTTCTCTTTTTTTAATCTCAAATGCCAACTTCCTGTTCCAGTAAACAAAAATCGCAATGATAAGCAAAACAGCAGCTAAAAGTTTCCATAAAAGTGCATAGTCAAATCCATGGTCATACTCTACTGATATCCAGTGTGATTCTATTTTTTGTTTTTCTTCTTCTTTGATTGAATTTACAACTTTTTGAAAAATAGAAGCTAATGCTTGTAAATCTTTTTTTATGCCTACACTCAATGCAAGTTTCTCTGGTAATTGACCTGATATTTTAAGTTGATTTGGAAAATTTGTCTGCACTTGGTAACCAATACCAATAAGCGTTCCAATAAAGCCAAACAACTCTCCCTTACGCACTTTTTCTAAGCCCTCATTTATATTATTTACTTCAACAATTTGCACCTTTGGATACTTTTGCTTATATAGTTTTGTAAAAGCATAATCCTTTACCATAGCTACTTTCTTGCCTTCAAGTTGTTGCATACTACTGATGTAAGTGACCTCAGGTCTTGTAGCAATAACTAAGGAGGTACGAAGATAGGGTGTTGTAAATTTTAGGTATTTTTCTCTTTGTGGTGTTTTTGCAACCAAAGAAAGCAGCTCACATTTTGCATTTTGCACAAAGGAGAGTGACTCACTCCATGATCTAGTCTGAATAACTTCGATAAGAAGAGGAATCTTTTTTTGAAATACCTTAAAATACTCGGCACTGATACCGACATAATTTCCATCTTTATCAAAAGATTCAAAGGGCATCCAGTTTGGATCTATGCAGAGCGTGATTTTTTTATGTTCATGCAACCATCTGTTTTCTTCTTTAGAAAACTCTAAACTAGTAGAATATTTTCTATCTATCTTAGATGCTGCAAACCATTTGTTTGTAATCTTTTGACGCTCTTTATAGCTGATATCTTGCAATGTTTTTTCCATGATTGAAAATAAAAGAGGCTTGTTCTTGTCAATGGCTATAGATACTTTGGTATCCATCCCTGGTACATTGTTCACTATTTTTAAGTTTGAGAGATAATCTTCTTTCATGATGTAAGAAGCCACTGCAATATTGCCTATGTAAGCATCCACTTTTGAAAAAGAGAGTGCTTTGAGTGACTCGCGATTTGAAGATGTCAAATAGAGTTTTATCTCTGGGTGATTTTTTTGCAACCATTCATGTAAATAAGAGCCTTTATTTACAGCAACTCTTTTGTTCTTTAAATCATTTATATTTTTTATATCCTGACGTGCCACTTGTGTCACAATCACTAGAGGCATTTTTACATATGGTGTGGTGAAATTTAAAAACTTCTCTCTTTTTGGCGTCTTCGCTGCACAACTCAATCCGTCAAATTTATGCGCTTTCATATCTTTCATAACATCCGACCAAACTTGTGATGTTATAGTAAAATCTAAACCACTTTTTTGACTGATAAGTGCTAAAAAATCAGCAGCAATACCGATATGTTTTCCCTCTTTATCTACAAATTCATAAGGAGGCCAGCTGTAATCTGCTCCAAAATGAACACGAGGATGCTCTTTTATCCACTGTTTCTCCTCGGGAGAAAATTCAAGCCCAAAAAGAGCCGAAGTATATAAAAGTAAGAGAAAAACAATCCTAATCTTGTGCAATTGCAATAAATTCATCAAGATGCTCTTTAAAAATAGCGACCAATTCTGGATCGAAGTGCGAGCCACTGTTTTCTTGGATAAATGAGACCGCGTCTTCTATCTTCCAAGCATCTTTATAAACCCTCTTATGTGTTAAAGCGTCAAACACATCTGCTATGGCAACAATGCGTGCATAGATATGTATCTCACTCCCTTTAAGTCCACGAGGATACCCCTCTCCACTCCATTTTTCATGATGCTCATAGGCAATAATATCTGCAGCCTTCATTAATTTTCTTTTTGAAATTTTTAGATATTTATGTGCAATAGACGTGTGTGTTTTCATAACCTCAAACTCATCTTTTGTGAGTGAGCCTTTTTTATGTAAAATGTGTTCAGGAACACCCATCTTTCCAATGTCATGCATAGGACTTGCATGATAAATAACATCAGCATCAGATTCTGAAACAGCAGGATGATAATGTGCTAAGAGTCTGCTGTACTCCGCTACACGTTTTATATGTCTTCCCGTCTCATCTGAAACAGACTCAACAAGCTCTGTCAATATAAAAATCATCTCTTTTTGATTCTCTTCAAGTTCGGTATATATACGCTTTTTTTCTTCTTTTAGTTTTGTTTGTAGATTGAGGTTATTACTTTGGAGTAATTTTTTAGCTTTATAAAGCTCTAGATGTGTTTTAGTTCGAGCGAGGAGTTCATCAGCATGAAAAGGCTTGGTGATATAATCTACTCCACCTACTGCAAAAGCTTTTGTCATAGAATCTATGTCAGACTTCGCGGTCAAAAATATAACTGGTATATCTAAAAGTCGTGGGTCATTTTTCATACGGTGGCACACTTCATAGCCATCTATTCCCGGCATCATAATATCAAGTAACACTAAATCAAAATTGTTTACATCCAGAAGTTTTAATGCTTCTTCACCATTTTTAGCATATGAAAAGTCATATCTCTCTTCTTTGAGGATATTCATAGCTACCTGAATATTTTCTATCACATCATCTATGATTAAAACTTTGGAAGTCATACTATTACCTATATCATTTAAAGTAAATAGATTTAAACAAAAAAGATATAAAGAAGAACTTAAAAAAAGAAACAATTAAACTATTTGCTGTTTTTAAGCAAAATTTTTGTATAATCCCGCGTTCCTTTCTCTTTGTAATATCAATCATGACATTATATTTAGATCCGAAAGGGAAACAAAAGCCTAAAATAGGCATACCAAGAGGAGATCATATTATATGAGACACTACGAAAACCTAGTAATCGTAAAACCTACATTAACAGCAGAAGAAATTCAAGCAAACGTTAAAGCTATCGAAGAAGTTATTACTTCAAACGGTGGTGAAATCGCTGCAACAAGTGCAATGGGCATGAGAAAATTAGCATACCCAATTGAAAAAAATGAACGTGGTTATTACCATGTAATCTACTACTCAATAGCTCCATCTTCAATCGCAGAAATCGAAAGAAGATTCCGTATTAACGAGGAACTTTTAAGATTTGTTACTATCAAGTATGACACAAACCGTGAGATTAAAGCATGGAATAGTCTTGTTGAAAAAGCGAACAAAGCAGCGGCAACTCAAGCAGAAACTCCTGCAGCTGAAGAAGCTCCTGTAGCTGAAGAAGCAGCAGTAGAAACGCCAGCGACTGAAGAAGCTCCAGCAACTGAAGCGGCAGCTGAGTAATAGCATAACGCTATAAATTGAAGGAAAACTTATGTTCAATAAAATAATTTTAGTTGGTAACTTAACACGTGATATCGAGCTTAGATACTCTCAAAGTGGAATGGGAATTGCAAAAACTGCGATTGCTACAAGCCGTAAATTCACTAGTAATGGTGAGAAAAAAGAGGAAGTATGTTTTGTAGATATTACATTCTTTGGAAGAAGTGCTGAAGTTGCCAACCAATACCTTCGTAAGGGGAGTAAAATCCTTGTTGAGGGAAGATTAAACTTTGAACAATGGGTAGACCAAAACGGACAAAAACGCTCTAAACACTCTGTTATTGTAGAGACAATGCAAATGCTTGACTCAAAAGGCGATAATCAAGGCGGTGGCTATAATGCACCTGCACAAAATGGTGGATATAATGCGCCAGCGCAGGGTGAGCCTCAAGGCTATCAACAACCTGCACAGCAGCAACAAAGTTATCAACAACCGCAGCAGCAACAAGCACAGCCAAGTTATCAACAACCTAGTTACAATAATAATCAAGCTTCAGCACAAAGTCGTGAAATGCCTAGCAGTGCGGCTATACCTGAGATTGATATAGATGAAGATGAAATTCCGTTTTAGACAAAAATAGATACATAAAAGGTAATAACATGTCAGAAAAAAGAAAATACAAAAAAAGATATTGTAAATACTGTGAGTCAAAAGTTGACTTCATGGATTACAAAGAAGTAGCAAGTTTACGTTTTTCATTATCAGAAAGATATAAAATTATGCCACGTCGTTTAACTGGTAACTGTAAACGTCACCAAGATATGATTACAGTAGTAATCAAACGTGCTCGTGCAGCAGCTTTAGTTCCATACACTGTAACTCGTAAGCAAGTTGTAACTGCACCATTTGAAAACCTAAGATAGGTTTTCAACTTTCCCCTTTTTATGGGGATATTCAACAATTTTCCCACTCTTTTTATACAAATCAAACTTAGGAATATTTATTGCTAGACTATCAGTAAAAAAGCAACCCTAATGAAAATAAAACTATTTCTATCCCTTATACTTATAACTACTCTAAACGCAGTAGCATCTGATTTTTCTCTTATCATTCACAAACCTTTTGATGGGGCACTTTTTGATATTACCCAAGATTACGATAGAACTATCTCTGCCGTTGGTTTTACGAAAAACTATAACCAAAAGACGAGGCAGCAAGAAGCATATACAAATGCTTTTGATTATCTCTCTAGCGTTTCTCATAAATACGGCAAGCAAATGCAACTAGTAAAAGTGGATAAAGGTGCAAATATTGTTCTCTCAAAAACAGCTTCTTTAGCTGCGTTTAATGAAGCTGTTTCTGTCATAAAAACACCAAACAATGGCTACATCATTGGTGGGTACACCATGGATGGTTCCCTTTTACTGATGAAACTTGATTCACAAGCAAATGTACTCTTTTCCAAGCAGTTTGGAACAAAAAACTTTGATAAGATGAACTCACTTGTACCCCTTCGAGATGGAGGAGTTTTAGCTGTTGGTTCATCATTTACCTCACGTTCAAGCTATGATGATGCTTTCGTATCAGGTCTAGGAAATGATGACATTTACCTTACTAGATTTTCTAAAAATGGTCAAAAACTCTGGAGTAAAAAATATGGTACAGAGTATGATGACCATGGCATAAACGCAGTAGAAGCACCTGATGGCTCACTGCTCATCCTCGCAGCCACATTGTATGATAAACATAAAGATGTAACGCTCATGCGACTCAGTGAAAATGGCAATAAAATTTGGCTCAAACATTTTAAAAGCACAAAACTCACTGAACCTAAAAAAATCATCTTCCTCAAAGACAATAACTTTTTAGTTTCATTAGCCCAGTACAATGAAGCAGGCAAAGCACATATTAGACTCATTAAATTTGATTTATACAAAAATATATTAGCAGATAAAGAGATCAAAACCACTTACGCAAGCGTGCTGAATGACATACAAGAGTTCTCTAATGGAAAAATCATCGGTGTAGGGTATGTAAAAGACACCTTTAACACCGACGGTTTAGCTATGATATTTGATACGCATCTCACACTTCTAAAGCAAGAACATTATGGGGGAAAAAATTATGATACATTTAATGCAGTAAAAATTTTACATAACTCTCAAATAGCTGTAGCAGGTGTCCATACAGATAAAAATTCTCAAGAAGAAAACATGTGGATTGTTAAGCTAAACAGTGATGCAACAATGGCACAAACAGCTGTAAATGCAAATGACTTTTATACACAACTTTGTGATCTGTTTGCGTATAAGATAAAAAATAAGCAACTACAAATCACAAAAGATTTACGCATCAATATCATCGACCCTAGGCTTTATTTTCAAGTAGGTCAGTATAAATTAACTCCAAAGCAAGAGGCTTTCATCAAGAAATTTGCTAAAAAACTTGTTGCATTTCTACACAAGCATCAAGACCAAGTAAAAACACTAGAAATCAATGGACATACTTCAAGTGAATGGAAAAATGCAAACTTTGAAAAACGTTATCTTAACAATGCAGACCTTTCAGCAAAACGATCGCTTGAAACACTCAAAGCACTTTTTAAAGCACAAAATACTCAAGAACAAAAGTGGCTCACAGAAATTCTTAAAGAGAGTGGATTAAGCTATAAAGATAAAGTTATGCTCAATGCAAAAGAGGAAAAAAAGAAGTCAAGAAGAGTGACTTTTAAAATTATTTTAAAGTAAATACAACCTGTGGGGCTACCCACAAGTTGGTGTTTCACCATCAGAAGCATATTTCCAAACGAAATCATAAAGATTTTTTATATCTTTATCCCTCATTTTCTTAATCTTCTTTGCACCATGAGGACAGATATTTGTCCATTCTTGCTGTAACTTTCCAGACTCTTTTAAAGACTCCCAACCCTTACGGTTATGCTTGATTGCAAATACTGCTCCATTTTTAAGACCGTCTTTTTTACAGATTTTTAATTTTTTAAGATAAAACCTTTGTCCGTATGCTGGGTTTGCCATAGCGCTCGTTGTAAATACTGAACCCGCAATAACTGTCGCTAATAAAAATGAAGTAAGCTTTTTCATCGTCAATCCTTTTAAATCTGTAATAATAATGCGATATCTTACTCACATCTTTATAAATTATAGATTAATCTTATATAAGTAAGAGACCATAAATAATTTCCCAGTCAATGAAATTATTTATGGTCTCTTACTTATTAGTCTACTAAAGAGTTACTTTGACGAAAAGCAAGTCTTGTTTTATCTTGAATGAGTTTTTTATAGAGTTTAAATTTTGCTTTTTCTAACTCTTCATTTGTATATTCAAACTCACTCTTCATTTTTGCATCACTCACACCGGCTGTGTCCATTGCAAATAATTTCAGTTCTTTTTTTGTTAATTTTGCTTTTAAAATTCCATATAATTCTTTGTCATCTTCAATTAGATTAATAATCTCTATCTTACAAAATTCTGCTAGTTTTTCTCGAAAATTATTCTCATCGTGGTATTGTCTCCACACTGTATTTTTTAACATCTGTATATTCCTTATTTTATAATTGATCTAAAATTAAAGAGAGGTCTTTTTCACCTATGATGATATTTGCCTCTTTTTGTAGTATCTCTCTTGCACAAAATGCAACTCTAGTACCTGCATGAGCAAACATTGACAAGTCATTTGCCCCATCACCACAAACCAAAGTCTCTTCCGCGCTGACACCTAAAATATTTTGTAGTCTTACAAGCATATCGCCTTTTGAAAAGTTAAACATCATATCACCACCCACAAGTCCTGTGAGTTTTCCATCTTTAACATGTAAAGCATTTGAAAAGTCCGCATCGTAACCTAAGATATCTTTAGCATATGAAGTTGCAGTCCTAAAGCCTCCGCTAAAACAGACCACTTTAAGTCCTCTTTTTTTAAGCTCTGCTATGGTCTCAATTGCACCTGGCATATAAGGTAAATTGTGTGAAATTTTTTCAACAATTTCATAATCAAGCCCCTTTAAAAGCCCTACTCGTTCTTGTAAAGATTCAAAAAAATCAAGTCTTCCGCTCATTGCTTCTTCGGTTATACGCGCGACTTCCTCACCTATTCCAAGTTCTTGTGCAAAAAAGTCTATCGTTTCACCATCCATCAATGTAGAATCAAAATCAAATACTGCAAGTTTTAGCATAAATTTTCTCTCTTTTGTATATAATGTCGCAATTATAGCGAATTAGGATTTTTTTTGTTTACTACACTCATTAATAAGTTAAAAAACGATACATATATCACACTAGAAACAACTCCGGGACACTCAGCAAAGTTCTCTCCCACCATAGATAAAATAGAAGAGCTTGAACTGCATAATCTTGTAGATGGTTTTTCCACAACAGATAATCCACTAGCAAAACTAAAGTTCAATGCCCTTTTTGCGGCAAAACTACTCCAAGATAGATTCCACAAGCCTGTTATTGCAACCATGAGTATGCGTGATAGAAACAAAATCGCTCTGCAATCCGACCTTTTGGGTGCAAACGAATTTGATATAAGAGCCATATTAGCACTCACGGGTGACCCAGCAACTATCTCAGACCAGCCAAATGCAAAAGGTGTCTTTGAGTCAGACAGTTCACTCTTGCTTGACATCATAGCTGCGTTTAATGCAGGTATGGACTACTCTTCAAAACCTTTAGCTATTAGACCTGAGCAAATTCACCCTTTTGCAGTTCTGAACTCTTACGCAAAAAATCCAAAAACACTTCAAAAGAAGATTCAAAAAAAGATAAAACATGGAGCAGTGGGTATCATTACACAGCCTGTCTATGATGTAGAAAATGCAAAACTACTTTTAGAACTTCGAGATAATGCCAACAAAGAGTGTTGTCCAGAAAACAAAAGAGCAGAGTTGATTTTAGGTATTTTTCCTATTACAAAACTACGTACTGCACAGTTTTTAGCTTCGCATGTTCCTGGTATCAATGTACCAGATTGTTGGATTGAAAAACTCAGAAAAGCAAATAGAATCAATGCAGAAGAAGAGTACAAAGTCGGGTTTGAACTTAGTAAAAATCTTTTTGATGAGATTAAAGCACTGCATCCAAAGATTCATCTTATGACTGCAAACCAATTTCAAATAGCAAAAGATATATTAGTATAAACGAAGGAAAAAAATGATTGATTTAAAACTACTCCAAAAAGATTTTGAAGGCATTAGTAAAAAGCTCGAACGCAAGGGCGTTGATGCAAAACTGTTAGAAAAGGTAAAAATAAAATTTGAAGAACTCAAAGTGGCTAAAGCTGCGTTTGAAACACTTCAAGCTGCTCAAAATGCCATGAGTAAAGAGTTTGGTGTTTATAAACGTGAAGGCAAAGACATCAGTAAGCTCAAAGCAAAAGTTGATGAAAATAAAATCCGTATAGCTGATGCACTTGAGATACAAAGACTCCGCCAAGAAGAGCTAGAAACTCTAGCTATGGCTATACCAAATATCCCAGATGACAATGTCCCTGATGGCGAAGATGAAAATGACAACGTAGAATTAAAAAAGGTTTTAACACCAAAAGAGTTTAGTTTTACTCCTAAAGAGCATTGGGAGCTTGCAGAGTTAAACGGCTGGATAGACTTTGAGCGTGGTGTCAAACTTGCAACTTCAAGATTTTCAGTAAGCTTTGGAATGGGAGCTAGACTTGAGCGCGCACTCATAAACTTTATGCTTGATTTTAACCGCCAAAGAGGATTTGAAGAAGTAAGCGTACCAGCACTGGTAAATCGTAAAGCCTTAGAAGGTACTGGTCAACTCCCAAAATTTGAAGAAGATCTTTACAAGATGCAAGATCAAGAGCTTTTTCTCATTCCTACTGCTGAAGTTCCAGTAACTAACCTGTATCAAGATGAAATTCTTACAGCAGAAGCACTTCCAAAAAAAATGACAGCTTATACTTCATGCTTTAGAAAAGAAGCCGGTGCAGCAGGACGTGATACAAGAGGAATGATACGCCAACACCAGTTCCACAAAGTAGAACTTGTCGCTATTGCAAATCCTCAAGAGAGTGAAAAAATCTTTGATGAAATGGTACAAACTGCTTCAGACATTTTAACAGCACTTGAGTTACCCCACCGTATCGTCAATCTCTGCACAGGAGACCTAGGCTTTAGTGCAGCACATACAACAGATATAGAAGTCTGGCTCCCAGGTCAAGACAAATACCGAGAAATCTCTTCAATCTCCAACACAAGAGATTTTCAAGCAAGACGTGCAAAAATCCGTTTTAAAAATAGTAAAAAAAATGAGTTCGTACACACACTAAACGGTAGTTCCCTCGCAGTTGGACGTACACTTGTAGCTATCATGGAGAACTTTCAAAATGAAGATGGAAGTATAGATATTCCTGAGGCTTTGAAACCTTACTTGGGGATGTAAATTTTAAGAATAGTGCATAAAAAATTTAGACTTAATGAAAAAATATGGGGTCTAAAAAGTGCTTGAAACTACGGTATAGTAATGGCTAAAAAGGTTTTATTTA
>Ga0256840_1000844_pt1 | contig 30512 bp, 30 predicted proteins | sample 355202metaG_FD_185969 | JGI IMG/M metagenome (GOLD analysis project Ga0256840, IMG submission 185969) | Hydrothermal vent microbial communities from Mid Atlantic Ridge, Atlantic Ocean - 355-202 | ecosystem: Environmental > Aquatic > Marine > Hydrothermal vents | place: Atlantic Ocean: Mid... | reverse complement strand
TTGCTTTGATTATTGTAATGCTTAATCTTTTAGGAGTGATTACATTTTGATAGATACAGTAAAAACTCTGCTTTTAAAGCACAATATTAACCCAACATCGAGTATAGAGTATGATGTTAATGGAAGCTTACATGTAATGACTCTACAAGAGATTACAGAGCCGTTTTCCCAAGCATCACCTGAGTCACGAGAAATTTTTATACAAGCACTTGAAAAAGCGTTACAAGAGGGGAAGATAGGCGCTCAAAATTATTTTGAGAAGATGGGAGAGCTTCTTTTACGAAGCGCTCTCTCAAAAAGTTAAAACTGTATCATTCCATCAATAGGTGATGAGGCAGTTGCATAGGGGCGTTTTGGGATACGACCAGCTAGATAACTCATACGACCCGCTTGAACAGCATGTTTCATCGCCTGAGCCATAATCATAGGGTCTTTCGCTTGAGCGATGGCAGTATTGGTTAAAACACCCTCTGCACCTAACTCCATAGCGTAAGCTGCGTCACTCGCACACCCAATTCCAGCATCAACAATTACAGGCACACTTACCGCTTCACGAATAAAGACAATATTGTAAGGATTTTGAATCCCTAAGCCCGAACCGATAGGTGCAGCAAGAGGCATGATGGCGTGAGCACCAGCATCTTCAAGGCGACGCGCCATGATAGGATCATCCGAGGTATAAGCCATGATAGTAAAGCCATCTTTGGCTAAAACTTCACAGGCTTTTATCGTCTCAAGTACATCAGGGTAAAGCGTTTTTTTCGTATCGCCAATAACCTCAAGCTTAATCAAGTCAATCCCCGTAGCTTCACGAGTCAAACGAAAAGTTGTAATAGCTTCCTCTGCAGTCACACATCCAGCAGAGTTTGGTAAAAACTTTACATTAGTTCCTGCAAAAGTATCACGAAGATTTTCTTTGTCAGGATCGGTGATATTAAGACGGCGCACCGCTACTGTGATAAGCTCAGATCCACTCGCGAGTGTTGCCTCTTTTGTGGTTTGAAAATCTTTATATTTCCCGCTACCGACGATAAGACGGCTTCCAAGTTCATATTTGCCAATTTTTAAAATGTTATCCATAGGAGTTGCTCCATTATTTAAGTACGAATTTATAGCATAGCCAGACTGTAAAGAGTCTTTATTTTAAGAGTTCGATTATAGTTTCAGGTAAAAGTGTATGTTCTAGCTCTTTTATCTTACATGTAAAGCTCTCTAAGGTCTCATCTTCTGATTTTTCAAAAGAGCCTTGCGCTATCACAGCACCTCCATCAAGTTCAGGGCTTACCCAGTGAACAGAGATACCGCCTTCTCTCTCATCACTTTCAAAGCTACGCTCTATCGCTTTGGCTCCTTTAAATTTTGGAAGCAGGGAAGGATGAAGATTTATAGCCTTTACATGTAAGGTAAAGAGAGGAGTTAAGATTCGCATAAATCCTGCTAAAACAACCAAATCAGCATCATAAGCCTTGATATGCTCAACAAGCACCGTATCAAAAGCTTCACGACTCTCAAAATGGGTATGGTCTATGATTGTAACGGGGATATTGAAGCTCTTAGCCTTTACAATGCCTCCCGCTTTGGGACGATTGGTGATGGCAGCGATGACTTCGCAATGTTTGAGATGGAGTTGTTCGATAAGGTTTTGAAGGTTGGAGCCTTCGCCGCTAAAGAGAATAATAATTTTTTTCATAAGGTTTTTAAACTTTCAATAAGGTCATTTGGCGTCATTGCATAGGAGTTGCATGTAAGGTTTTGTGCGGCTTGGGTGTGGGCAAGCGAGCCATTTATCGCTGCGTCTAGGGGAGCGTATCCTTGGGCTAAAAGTGCTCCGATAAGACCTGCGAGAACATCGCCACTTCCTCCTTTTGAGAGGATGTTGCTTCCATGAGGATTGATAAAAAACTGCTTATCTTCAGCGATAATAACATTTGCACCTTTTAAGAGCAGGGTAATATGAGGATATTTTTCACAAAAACGCTCAACATACTCAAAACGATTTTCTTGTAAGGATTTGATGCTAATGTCACCTAGACCACAACTCTTATAGAGTGTTACAAACTCTTTGGGATGCGGTGTTACGATGGTATTGGGTCGTTTTAAGAGTGATAAAAGCATAGGGTGCGAAAAGATATCCGCATCAAGAATTAGAGGCAGAGAATTATCTAAAAAAAGATGCAACTCCTCTTGTGAAAACTCTTGACCAAGACCCATGCCCAAAGCGATGGCAGTAGAATTTCTAGGAAGAAGATGTGACTGCATAAGCTCATAAGGAAGAGCGACATTTTCATTTGAAACTAAAGTAACAAGTCCTACTCCAAAACGCAAAGCCGAAGAACCTGCGATAACTGCCGCACCCTCTTTTTCTCCACAGATAACGCATAGGTGTCCATAGCTTCCTTTATGGGAATTTTGAGCACTACGATAGGGGAGATTTAAATCATCATTATCAAGAAGTTGCCAAGGAGATTCTGTTTCATAAAGAGCACGCGAAATTCCTAAGTCAAGAACATGAACTTTACCGACAATCTCTTTTGCCGTATCGCTATACACTCCACGCTTAAGAGCACCCATGCTAAGGGTAATATCAGCCATAAAACTTGCATCTTCTAATCTCCCATCAAGATGCAAGCCTGAGGGTATATCACAGGCAATTTTGAGAGCATCAATGCTATTCATCTTTTGTAGTAGGTAGTGCGCTTTCTTATCAAAAGAGCCAGAAAAACCACTTCCAAAAAGAGCATCAACAAGAATATCGCAAGGCTCTAGCGTTTCAATCACGCTTACATGTAAGGATTGCGCACGGCGATACTGTAGCTGCGCCATAGCTGATTTGACTCCAAAAGGAAGTAGTATTGCAATATCATATTGACCTGTTAAAATCCGTGCCAAAGCGATACCATCAGCCCCATTATTGCCAGCACCACAGACGATAATGATTTTATGAGTATCATCATAATGAGTGCGAATATAATCTGCCATACCATCAGCAGCATGTTCCATCAAAATATCTTCACTCAGTTGGAATTGTTCGTAACAACGCTTATCAAGCGAGGCTACTTCTTTGTATAAATTTTGCATAGACAAATTATAGCCTAAATATTTTCATCAAAAGGCACATTCGGCTATAATCATCCTTATGAAACATAATTATAGTAATATCACCAAAGAAACTTTGGAAATTGAGGCTCATACACTCTTGAATGCCTCAACTCTTATCGGAGCAGAAATTGCCACCGCTGTTGAAACAATCCTTACATGTAAGGGAAAATTAATTGTCACTGGTGTTGGAAAATCAGGGCTTATTGGGGCGAAGATGGCTGCTACATTTGCCTCGACAGGAACACCTAGCTTTTTCTTACACCCTACAGAAGCCTTGCATGGGGACTTAGGGATGATAGGCGCGGGAGATGTTGTTTTAGCTATTAGTTATAGTGGCGAGAGTGAAGAGTTAAGCAAGATACTGCCACATATTAAACGCTTTGATATTGCACTTATTGGGATGACGCGTGATAGTGGCTCGACTCTGGGACAATTTAGTGACGTTATAATCCCCTTACATGTAGAGCGTGAAGCGTGTCCTTTGGATATTGCACCAACAAGCTCGACAACGCTTACTTTGGCTCTTGGTGATGCTTTGGCAGTTTGCTTGATGAAGGCGAGAGATTTTGCAAAAGAGGATTTTGCTTCGTATCACCCTGGGGGGAGCTTGGGGCGACAACTTTTTGTAAAAGTCAAGGATTTGATGAGGACAAAAAATCTTCCTATCGTCTCGAGTAAGACGAGTCTTAAAGAAGCGATAGTGACTATTAGCGAAGGGCGCTTGGGTACGGTTTTGATTGTTGATGATGAACAAAAACTTGTCGCTTTAGTGAGTGATGGTGATATTCGTCGGGCTTTGATGCAAAAAGATTTTTCACTAGAGCACACCGTGATGACTTATGCGACGCATCACCCTAAAACGCTTAATGACGCTACAATCTTAGCTAGTGATGCGCTTGTAATGGTAGAAGAGTATAAAATTCAGCTCTTAATTGTGACGGATAAAAATAAAAAAATTCAAGGCGTACTTCATCTACACGACCTTGTGGAAGCAGGTATTAAATGATGCGATTAAATAAATTTGTAGCGCACTACTCAACATATTCACGTCGTGAAGCCGATAAGGTTATTCAAGATGGTTATGTTAAAGTAGATGGCGAGATAGAGACAAATCCAGCAACGCAGGTTAATGAAGAGCGTGTAGATGTCTGGGTAAGTGGTAAGCGCGTAGCTCGAAATGAGAAATATACAGTCATTGTTTACAATAAACCAAAAGGTGAACTTGTTACCAAAAGTGACCCTAAGGGTCGCCGTATCATCTACGATACACTTGATAAAAAGTTTAAACATTTTATCCCTGTGGGGCGTTTGGATTATGCAACTGAGGGCTTACTTATCATGACAGATGCTTCTCGCATCGCAACGGCTTTAATGACTTCGGGTTTAGAGCGGATTTATAAGGTAAAGATCAAAGGTGCAGTAACAGAGGGTATGGAAGCTGCTATGCAAAACGGTCTCAAACTCGATGATGCAACCGCAGGCGGGCATAGTGAAAGTGAAGTTGTGGGTATGAATTTCGCTCCTTTTTATGCCTATCAGATTCAAAAAAATAAGCACGATTATTCTATTTTAAAGATCGCTTTAGGTGAGGGGCACAACCGTGAAATTCGACGATTTTTCGCCCATTTTGATGCGGAAGTTGCCGATCTGAAACGCTTGAGCTTTGGTGGTATTGAGCTCAATAACCTGCCAACAGGCAAAACGCGTTATTTAGATCGCAGTGAGTATAATAAGTTACGTTCATTTTTAAAAGAAGAGGGGATTAAATGAAAACAATGAAGTTTCCAACGAGTCATAAGACGCAGTTGATGGATATTAGTAAAGAGATTAGTGAGTTTGTTATAGAGAGTGGCGTAAAAGATGGTCTTTGTGTAGTTTTTACACCACACACAACGACAAGTATTTTTCTGTTTGAAAATCAAGACCCAGCACTACGACGCGATCTTTTAAATGCACTCTCTCTTATCGCTTCAAGCGATAAAGAGTATCACCATACAGGTGGCAATGCTGCCGCGCATCTTAAAAGCTCTCGAATGGGCGCATCAGTTACCATTCCCGTAGCCAATGGTCGCCCAGTGCTTGGTGAATGGCAAGGACTCTTTTTTGGCGAGTTTGATGGTCCGCGTCAAGAGCGTGAGGTGATGATAAAAGTGATTGAGGGCTAGCTTTTGGCAGATTTCACCTATCTTCTGCGTCCTAAAACCTTTGATGCGATAGTGGGTCAAGAACACTTAAGTGCTCCCGATGCTCCGCTTCGTATTTTATGTGAAAAAGCAGAGTTGGGACACAGTTTTTTTTATGGACCTCCTGGTTCTGGAAAGACAACAATCGCGCGAATTATCGCTGATGTTATGCAACTTCCTTTTTATGAGTTTAATGCTACTTCGCTGAAGATTGAACAACTTCGTAAAATTTTTGAGCAGTATAAAAATACCTTGCAGCGTCCTCTTGTCTTTATAGATGAGGTTCACCGCTTAGCAAAAAATCAGCAAGAAGTTCTGCTCCCTGTTATGGAAAATAACAGTGTGTTAGTGATAGGTGCTTCGACTGAAAATCCCTACTTCTCTCTGACGGCTGCAATGCGTTCACGCTCACTTCTTTTTGAGCTTAAAGCGATAAGCGTGCAAGATTTAAAACAGTTGTTAGCGCTTACATGTAAGGAGTTTTCTTTAGATGTTGATGATGATGCAAAAGAGTATCTTATTTATGGAAGTGGTGGTGATGCGAGAGCGATGTTAAAGCTTTTGGAGTTCGCCTCTTCAATATCCTCACATATAAATTTAAAGACACTAAAACAACTGCGTCCAACTGCCTTAAATGATGGTAGCTCAGAAGCAACAGTGCATTACGATTTGGCAAGTGCAATGATAAAAAGTGTGCGAGGCAGTGATGCTGATGCTGCACTCTATTATCTAGCACGGCTTATCGAAGGCGGTGAGCCTCCAGAGTTTATCGCAAGACGCTTAGTGATTTTAGCAAGTGAAGATATAGGCAATGCCAATCCTCAAGCCCTAACTTTAGCGACTTCATGTATGACTGCTGTAAGCAAGATAGGCTACCCAGAGGCTCGAATTATACTCTCTCAAGTTATTATCTATCTTAGCGGTTCACCAAAATCTAATAGCGCTTATATGGCGATAAATGAAGCCCAAAATGTCATTAAAAATGGCGAGATTTTAGAGATACCCAAAACAATACAGCAGTGGAATAAAAACTATAAATACCCACATGATTATGGTGGTTGGGTGGAGCAAAAATATTTGGCTAAGCCACTGAAGTTTGTGCATTTAAAAGATATAGGGTATGAGGGGAAGATGAAAAAGTGGCTTGAAGCTTTAGGTGAGAAAAAAGTATAAGATTGTCACGTTACAAGCTCCTCACAATGACTATTATTTTGCCATTGCGAACGAATGTGAAGCAATCTAATATAATTATTTAGAAATAGCTATGTTCTTAATATCGCAACAAGTCTAACTGTCAGACGAACTGCTAAGCCAGGCAGGTAAGTTTGAGATTTGGAACTCATTTTAAAATTTCAAACCTTAAGAAAATAAACTAATTTAGCTACACTCTATTTTATGCAAAAATCTATAGCTTCTTGTTCTGTCGTAATACTCAATATTTAAGCAATTTCTGTACCATTGTTTGTATTGGGTGCTGAATGGTTGCGATTCGGTAAAGATTATAATTATGGTATAATATAAGCATGATATTTGAATATGATGAAAATAAAAGCCTTATTAATAAATCAAAACATGGTATTGATTTTAATCAAGCAAAAGAATTATGGAATGATTCATACTCTTTTGAAATACCATCTCCACAAAGTGAAGATGAGCATAGATTTTTAGTCTTAGGTCAAATAAATTTAAAAAACTACACTGCGATAATTACATATAGAGAATCTAATATTAGAATTATTTCAGTTCGAAGATCAAGAGAGAAGGAGAAAAAACTTTATGAAAGCATCAGAGCTAGATAAAATTTTTGATGATAATCAAGATGATATTTTAGAGTATTTTGATACATCAAAAATCAGAATGATAAATGAAGAACCTAAACGGGTAAATATTGATTTTCCATCTTGGATGGTTCAATCATTAGATAAAGAAGCTAAACATATAGGGGTGAGTAGACAAGCTGTTATTAAGATGTGGTTGTCTGAAAAACTTCAAGGTTTAAACTCGAAAATAGCAGGTAAGTAATAGGCCAGATATAATTACAAAACCAACAACATTTAAAAGGTTTAGATTCAAGGCAAACTTTTGTTAGCGATGCGAGCATCGTTGACGAAAGTTTAACGCAGAAGATGAGCCTTTTAAATGTTGCCCTACGGGTGAGAAGATAAGCTACAATCTACTTCGTTGAAAATCCTTGAAGCTACTAGTAGCTCCTGCGGACTTTCGCCTTGTATCTTATAGCTTCTCTTCTCATTGGATTTGTAATTATATCTGGCCTATTACTTATATAACAAAACAGAGTAGCCAATAAATTACTTGGCGGAAATTTATTGGCTATCTTCAATCGTTGTTCGAACCACAACGGAATACATTAATATGCTATATTAAAAATATAAATTTAAAAATTCAAATACTAATAAAAAACCGAAGAAAGTTTTAGAAGTTGAAATGCACTCTAGTGAGTAAATCTCCATTTTTGCAATACGCTTCTGTATAATGAAAATGCAAGTGCAGAAAATCCTAATCTAGGAATTGAATTCAAATCCTTGGTTTGCTATTTTGCATGTAATATGCTTACACAAAACCATTCTAAGCGCTATTGCTCTATAATGCTGGTAATTATTTACATGTAAAGAGTTTTTATGGACTATTTCGCGAAACGTATTATTCCTTGTTTGGATGTTAAAGATGCTCGTGTGGTGAAGGGTGTTAATTTTGTTGGGCTTCGAGATGCTGGTGATCCTGTGGAGGTTGCTAAACGCTACAATGAAGAAGGTGCAGATGAGATTACCTTTTTAGATATTGGGGCTTCACATGAGGGGCGCGATACTATTGTTGATGTTGTCGCGCAAGTGGCTCGTGAGGTCTTTATTCCGCTGACTGTTGGCGGTGGGATTCGTAATCTTGACGATATTTATGCACTCTTACATGTGGGGTGCGACAAGGTAAGTGTCAATTCGGCAGCGATTAAGCGTCCTGAGTTTATTGACGAGGGTGCAAAGCGTTTTGGTTCTCAATGTATTGTTGTGGCTATTGATGTGAAACGCACGGGCGATAAGTACCATGTCTATCTTAATGGCGGGAGAGTCGATACTGGTATTGACGCACTAGAATGGGTCAAAGAAGTCGTAGATCGTGGGGCTGGAGAAATTCTTTTGACCTCTATGGATGCAGATGGTACGAAGGCAGGATTTGATATTGGTATCACCCAAGCTATGAGCGAATTGGTTAATGTTCCTATTATCGCGAGTGGTGGAGCAGGGACTATGGAGCATATAAAAGAGGCCTTTGATCATGGAGCCGACGCGGCACTTGCAGCGAGTATTTTTCACTATAAAGAGATTGATATTATGGATCTAAAGCGTTATCTTGCAGATAATGAAATTCCGGTGCGTTTATGATTATCTGCGCTGGAAATAATGAGACATTTGATTTTGCTACACCTATGGGGATAGGTTTGGTTGATATGGCTATGAATATGACACGTTTGTGTCTGTTTGATAAACCTGAGTTTATTCTTTTTGTGGGAACTGCTGGAAGTTATGGGAGTAAAAATATTTTAGATATTGTAGAATCTAAAACAGCTTCTAACATAGAGTTATCATTTCTGCAAGGCAAATCTTATACTCCTATAGATAATGTAGTTTCTGCACAAAGTGAGGATAAAAAAGATCTGATTGTAAACTCCTTAAACTACATCTCTACTGATGAGGTGTTAGCGCGAGGTTTTGAAAAGTTTGGCATAGGCATTGAAAATATGGAGTTTTTTTCAGTAGTGCGTATCGCACAAGAGTTTGATATTCCTGTGGGTGGTGTTTTTTGTGTGACAAACTATTGTAATAGCAATGCTCATGAAGATTTTTTAAAAAACCATGAAGCAGCAAAAGAGAAATTGAGCTTACATGTAAAGAAGCGTATCAAAGAGCTGACATCATGAAGCCTTGTATTTTAGATTATACTAAAGAAGAGTTAGCCTTACATGTAAATCCCTCTTTTAGAGCAAAACAGATATATAGTTGGGTATATCATAAGTATGCAAGCTCCTTTAATGAGATGCAAAACCTTCCAAAAGCGATGCGTGAATCTTTAGAAGAAGAGTTCACTGTTATGCCCCTGAAAACCTTGAAAAAAGAGGAGGCAAGCGATGGAACAATCAAGTATCTTTTTGAGCTAGATGATGGTAAAACAATGGAAACTGTTCTGCTTCGTATGAAAGAAGCCCATACTGATGAAGATGGTATAAATCATGCTGCAAAATATACAGTCTGTGTCTCCACGCAAGTCGGTTGTAAGGTTGGCTGTACTTTTTGTCTGACGGCCAAGGGCGGTTTTACTCGTGATTTGAGCGCTGGTGAGATAGTGGCTCAGGTTTTAGCCGTGAAGATAGATAATGATTTAGCAGCACATCGCCGTCTCAATATCGTCTATATGGGTATGGGTGAACCTCTTGATAATCTAAAAAACCTTGCCAAAGCGATACAAATCTTCAAAGATGAAGAGGGTTTAGCTATCTCAGGAAAACGCCAAACAGTCTCAACGAGTGGACTCAGTAGCAAAATTGATAAGCTTGGAGAGATGAACCTTGGTGTGCATATCGCTATCTCACTTCACGCGGTAGATGATGCGCTTCGCAGTGAACTAATTCCGATGAACAAGGCCTATAATATCGCTTCTATTATCGAGGCAGTTAAACGGTTTCCGATAGACATGCGTAAGCGGGTGATGTTTGAATATCTTGTTATCAAAGGTAAAAATGATGATTTAGGCTCTGCTAAAAAATTAGTGAAACTGCTTCATGGCATAAAAGCCAAGGTAAATCTTATCTTTTTTAACCCTTACGAGGGGAGTGATTATGATAGACCTAGTCGCGCAGATATGGTGGCTTTTCAAGAATATTTAGTACAACATGGGCTCTTATGCACTATCCGCGACTCAAAGGGAATTGATATAAGTGCAGCCTGTGGACAACTCAAAGAGAAAACTGAAGAAGAAAAAAGGGTATAATACGTGGATAGTACAACTTTAATATTACTAATGTTTATCACAACAGTCGTTGTTATAGGACTTGGTGGCTTTATTTGGGCCGCTCTTAAAGAAGATTAAAAGGATAAATTATGGCAGATAGTAAAAAAAGTAATGCAGATCGCATTGAGAGAATTATCTCTTTGTGTGAAGAGAACTTTGGTGCGGGTTCGGTTTTATTTGTGGGTGTAAAATACCACCAAAAAATTGGTTGGGTAGCAAAGGTGCAGTTTCAAGATTCTGTCTATTTTGGAAATCTAACTGCTGATGGTGATGATGATACCGAAGCACTTCGTAATTTGAAAAATAGAGTCAAGAAAATTATCAAGCGCTATAATACAGTCTAGGAGTTTTCTTTCTTGTCCGCAACATGATATAATTCTTATAAAAGGATATTATTATGCTAGACGATGCTATTGATTCAAGACTCAATAAGCGCGAACGCTACAAGGCTAGACTGCGTCCTTATGACTATTTTGCAGAATTTGAAAGTCTTGATTTTGAAAACTTAGGCGAAGGTGACCGTTTTTATCTTCAAGATTTTGGTATTTTTACTACGGACTTTTTAGAAGATGAGTTTACCATGCGTCTTCGTGTTCCTGCTGGCAGACTTACTACAGAGCAGTTTTCATATATTGCTGATGTTGTTGCTGAGTATGACCTTACTATCATCATCACCGCAAGGGCAGGACTGCAACTGCATGATCTTGAAGCTGATAATGTTTTAGATGTATGGAAAAAACTTAACTCTCATGGTCTTACCACTTGGCAGAGTTTTGGTGATAATATTCGTAATATCGTCACAAATGTTTATGATGGTCGTGGTAAATATAGTGAGATTGAGACTTACCCAATTATTATGCAGATGCAAGAACATATAGTGCAAAACCCTAGGTATGTAGGGATGCTGCCACGGCGTGTTTCTATCGGAATCTCTGGTAATCAGGCAAGCATTACTTCGTTTTTTGCCAATGATCTCTACTTTGCTTTAGCAGAAAAAAATGGAGTGTTTGGGTTTAATGTTTACATGGGCGGAAAAAATAGTGAAATTGCTCAAGATGCTGATATCTTTTTGCTAGAGAATGAAGTTTTTGATTTCTTTAAGGCTTTTGTAGAAGCTTTTTATCTGTATGGATCGCGCTTTTCGCGCTCAAAGACACGCTTGTGTTTCCTGATAAAAGATATTGGTTTAGATGCTCTGAAAAATCATATAGAAAAAGAGTATGCAAAACCTTTTAATACTGCAGGAAAGCTTCAACTTGAAAAGGTGAGCTTTTCTCATAATGAGATGCTTAAAGATGGTAGCTACTCCTACTGTTATCAGACTGATTTTGCACGTCTTAGTGCTGATGAGATGCAAGAAATTTCAAAATTTTCACTTGAAAACAGTCTTGAAATTCGACTAGGAATTGATCAAAATATCTATCTTTTTGGGCTCAAAGACAAAACTACTCCTTTTGCCTCGCCTAAAGAGAGTGCAACTATCATCACCTGTGCAGGTAATCTATGTCCCTACTCTTTTTGGAGCATTAAAAATGAAACTTCTTATTTGCCTCTAAGTAAAATTTCCGAACATGGCATTACTGTTGGTTTTTCAGGTTGCGCCAAAGGATGCGGTCGTCATCGCCATACAGATATAGGACTTATTGGACTTAAAACAAATAACTTTGGTGCAGTAGAAGGAGGAGCGAAAATTTTTATAGGTGCAGTTCACACTTCTGGCTTGAGTGTTGGACGTATGCTTTTTTCCATGGTTCCTCTTGTGCATCTACATGAAACTCTCTCGCTTATCATTGAAATCTATGAGCTTAGTGGCTATGAAAATTTTGAAGAATTTACGCACGAGATTTTAAATAAATTTTCTGAAGAATTTTTAGCATTATGGTTTCTAGCTAATATTGCTACTAAGCAGACTCTTGAGCTTGAGCCTCAAGGAAGTGGATTTGAGTATGAAAAAGAACTTCTTTTGAAGCATTTTCCTAAGGTAGATTTTTTAGAAAGTTTTGACGATGGATTTATAAAATCTTTAGGAGCTTTGAGTAAAAAACTTTGGACAATTGAGGGTGAAGATCCACGATATAAGCCAAAAATTAATCGTGTTGTCGCACGGTGACAATAGGCTTGTTGTCGCAAAAAAATAAGATTAAAACTTAAGGAATCTCTTTTATAAAAATTCTTTAAGCAGTCTGTAACAACATTTGTTTTATTATCTCATTATCAAAACAAGACAAATTTTGTCTTAATTAAAATTAGAGGTAAAATAGATGCAAGTTTATATGGACAACAATGCTACAACAATGGTAGATCCAGAGGTTGTAGAGGCAATGATGCCTTTTTTTAGTGAGTTGTATGGAAACCCAAATTCACTTCATAAATTTGGTACTGCACCACATCCAGCAATTTCTAAAGCAATTAATCAAGTCTATACAGCAGTAAATGCTTCAGATGATGATGATATTATCTTTACATCATGCGCAACAGAGTCAAATAATTGGGTGCTTCAGTCTGTATGGATTGATCATATTCTTAATGGTGATAAAAATCATATTGTGACATCAGAGATAGAGCACCCTTCAGTGCTCTCTACATGTAGATTTTTAGAAGATCAGGGCGTGAAGGTTACTTACCTGCCAGTAAATGAGCAAGGTATTGTTGAAGCACACACAGTAAAAAGTTTTATAACTGATAAAACAGCTCTCGTTAGCATTATGTGGGCAAATAATGAGACAGGCATGATTTTCCCCATTAAAGAGATAGGTGAAGTCTGTAAAGAAAAAGGTGTGCTTTTCCATAGCGATGGCGTTCAAGCAGTAGGAAAAATTCCTGTTGATATGCAGAGTGTCAATGTTGATTTTATGTCAATGTCAGCACATAAGTTTCATGGCCCAAAAGGTATTGGTGCACTTTATATCAAGGATTCGCAAGCACTTTCTCCACTACTTCATGGCGGTGAGCATATGGGCGGTCGTCGTTCTGGAACAATTAATGTAGCTTATATCATAGGTATGGGTAAAGCCATTGAGCTTGCTACTATCAATATTGAAGAGAAAATGCTAGCTATCGCTAAAAAACGCGATCGCCTTGAAGATGCTTTGCTAGCAAGTATTCCTGAGACTTTTACTGTTGGTGATCGTGCTAATCGTACACCAAACACCATTCTTATCTCTATTCGTGGAGTTGAAGGCGAGGGCATGCTTTGGGACTTAAACAATGGTCAGATTGGTGCCTCTACGGGTTCTGCTTGTGCGAGCGAAGATTTAGAAGCTAATACTGTTATGTTGGCAATCGGTGCTGATAATGAGTTGGCTCATACAGGCATTCGCTTAAGCCTTAGCCGTTTTACAACAGACGCTGAAGTAGATTATGTTATCAATCACTTCAATGAAGCAGTAAAACGCTTGCGTGCAATTTCTAGCTCATTTGCAAAAGTACAACCAACACCAGGCGGAGAAGTTCGAGAGTGCGAACTTCATCATCACTAATAATTAAAAAAATATTTATATACTAAAAGGATGCAAGATGGCAAAAAATGACATTTTAGGCGACTCACTATGGGACGCATACTCTAATAAAGTAACAACATTAATGAATAACCCTCAAAATCAAGGTGAAATCACTGAAGAAGAGGCAGCAGAGCATGGAAACAAACTTATCGTTGCAGACTTTGGTGCAGAATCTTGTGGAGATGCGGTGCGTCTGTATTGGGAAATTGATCCAAAAACAGACACAATTGTAAACTCAAAGTTTAAAAGTTTTGGTTGTGGAACAGCTATCGCATCTTCTGATGTGATGACAGATCTTTGTATCGGTAAAACAGTCCAAGAAGCTGTAAAGATTACAAATATCGATGTTGAATTAGCACTTCGTGATGATCCTGATACTCCAGCAGTTCCACCACAAAAGATGCACTGTTCGGTAATGGCGTATGATGTTATTAAAAAAGCGGCAGGTCTTTATATGGGCGTTGATTCGGAAAGTTTTGAAGAAGAGATCATAGTTTGTGAATGTGCTCGTGTCTCTTTAGGAACGCTTCAAGAGGTTATTCGTTTAAATGACTTAACTACTGTGGAGCAAATTACAGATTATACAAAAGCGGGTGCGTTTTGTAAGTCATGTATTAAGCCAGGTGGACACGAAGCTAAAGATTACTATCTTGTTGATATTTTGGCTGATGTTCGTCGTCAGATGGATGAAGAGAAGATGGCAGCAGCGGCAGATGCCGGAGCAGATGGTGACTTTGAAAAGATGACCTTAGTTCAGAAAATCAAAGCTATTGACACAGTAGTAGATGAAAACCTTCGTCAGTTTTTAATCATGGATGGCGGTAATATGGAAGTTGTTGATGTAAAAGATGGAGAAGAGTATATTGATATCTATATCAGATATCTTGGTGCATGTAACGGTTGTGCAAGTTCTACAACAGGAACACTCTTTGCCATTGAAAATACTCTTAAAGAGAAGCTCTCTTCTAGGATTCGTGTTTTGCCTATTTAATTATGCAAAACTATTTGGCTCCTACGCAAAAAAGCGTCGGAACTAGAGAAAAACTTTCGTCTTCTCCTCGTTTTCACGCTCTGCGTGGAAACGAATTACTACTTAATTGCAATTACATGTAAAATTTAGCTCTCTTTCTTGGTTTGCACAAGCTTATAAAGCATAGGCAAAAGTATAAGTGTCAAAAATGTTGAGCTTACTAAGCCACTAACTACAACAATAGCTAAAGGTTTTTGTAGTTCAGAACCTGGACCTGTTGCAAATAAGAAAGGCACTAAGCCAAGTGCTGCAATAATTGCTGTCATCATAACGGGGCGGACACGCCTAAGCGCTCCTTGTATGACTACCTCTTTGAGTTGCATACCTTGTAGTAATAAGGCATTAAAATAGTTTACCAAAACCACTCCGTTTAAGATAGCGATTCCCAAGAGTGCAATAAATCCAACCGAAGCAGGCACAGAGAGGTACTCACCTGTAAAATAGAGACCCGCCACACCACCGATAAGGGCAAGTGGAATATTGAAAAGTACAATAAGCGCTTGTTTTGTCGATTGAAAAGACATAAAAAGTAAGATAAAGATAAAAAATATTGAGATAGGAATAATCAACATAAGCCTCTGCGCAGCGCGTTGTTGATTTTTAAATTCTCCACCATATTCTATATAATATCCTGCTGGTATTGTGATGCTACTCTCAATATTTTTGCGAACTTCATCCACAAAACCTACTAAATCGCGTCCTTCAACGCTACTTTGAATAACACTTTTGCGCATCCCTTTTTCATGTGCTATTAAAACAGGTCCTCCAACAAGTTTTATATCAACTAACTCACTTATGGGAATACTGCTTCCATCTTCAAGAGTATAAAAAAGATTTTCTATTTTTGAAAGGGAACTTTGGTAATCTTTATCTGCTTTTACCATAAGCTTAATTCGGCGTAGATTTTCTTGAACAACACCTACTTGTGTTCCTGTAACAAGTGTTTTTAGGAAGAGCGCTATCTGGTTTTGATCTACCCCGTAAAGACCTAGCGCTGTCTGTTTGTACTGAATTTGCAGATACTGCACACCTTCATTCGCTGGTTTATATACATCAATACTTCCTGTAGTTTTTAAGAGTATCTTCTTCACATCTTGGGCTATCTCTTCAAGCTTTTGAGAGTCAGACCCATAAACACTCACTGCTAAATCACCGCGAGCACCTGTCAGCATCTCAGAAACGCGCATCTCAATGGGTTGAGTGAAGCTATACTCAATACCTGGAAAATTGTCTAAAATATGACGCATCTCATTGAGAATGTCACTCTTGCTTTTACCTTGCCATTGGCTTTGAGGCTGTAACACTAAGAAAGTGTCAGTATCGTTTAGCCCCATTGGGTCAAGTCCGAGTTCATCACTTCCTGAACGGGCTATGATAGATTTTATCTCTTTTACATCACGCAAAAGCACTTTTTGTATTTTAAGATTGAGGTTTTTACTCTCATGAAGTGAAATAGAAGGAATCATCTCTATACCAATAATAGTATTTCCCTCATCCATAGTTGGCATAAAAGTTTTTCCTATCTGCGTGTACATGTAAGAAGAAGCGAGAACCAAGGCAAGTAAAAAGCCATACACAATTTTTTGATGTTGCAAGCAGTAGGTTAAAACTGGAAGATATATTGACTTGAGATGACGCACAACAAAAGAGTCCTTTTCTTCTCGTATTTTCAATAACAGCGTGCTCACCATAGGAATAAATGTTAGCGCCAAGATAAGTGAGCTCACAAGTGCAAATACAATACTTAAAGCCACGGGTTTAAAGAGTTTTCCCTCTAAGCCCTCTAGTGTCATAAGAGGGAGAAAAACAATAACAATAATTAAAACACCTGTTACGATTGATGGGGCAACTTCTTTAGCTGCGTGTAAGATTGTCTCCATTTTAGAGCGATTTTTTGCTTTAGACTCTCCTAGCTCAGAGACGATGTGCTCAACCATCACAACGGCTGAATCCACTAGCATTCCAATGGCAATGGCTAAGCCTCCTAAGCTCATAAGATTAGCACTGAGTCCAAAATATTCCATAGCGATAAAACTCATCAAAAGTGCAAAAGGCAAGATGATAGCTACGGAAAATGCTGAGGCAAAATTACCTAAAAAGAGAAGCAAGACAATACCGATCATAATTATGGCTTCAAGGAGCGCATTTTTTACCGTATCTGTAGCAAGTGTGACAAGTTTTGATCTATCATAAAATACATCAAGTCTTGTCCCTTCTGGCAAACTCATCTCAATATTGCGAAGCTCCGCTTTTACATCTGCTAAAACACTCGCGGTATCGACTCCTTTGAGTGCTAAGATAAGCCCTTGAACAGCTTCATCTTTTCCATTTTTGGTGACAAACCCAGAACGTGCGATTGAACCTATCTCTACGCGAGCCACATCGCCAACAGTGATAACCTTGGCATTTTTACGGGTCACAGGAATGTTGATAATATCTTTAACAGTTCCGATTCTCCCTACGGTACGCACTAGAATACTCTCAACACCTTGCGTAAGACGACCTGCTCCATCATTAAGATTGTTTTGCTCAAGCGATCGTATGAGTGTCTCTAGGGTAATTCCTTGAGAACGCATAAGCTCTAAATCTGGAATAACCTCATAGGTTTTTACCTTGCCGCCAAGAGTATTTAGATCAGCAACACCACTAATTGTACGGATTTTGGGAGCAATTACCCAGTCAAGTAAGGAGCGTTTTTCAGTTAAACTCAAGCTATCAGACTCTACTGTAAACATTAAAATATCACTCAAAGGTGTTGATATCGGTGCTAAACCACCACTGATATTTTTAGGTAAATCTTCAGCTACAGCATTTAAGCGTTCGTTCACCTGTTGCCTAGCCCAGTAGATATCTACACCATCTTCAAAATCGATTGTAACATCACAAAGACCATATTTTGAGATAGATCGCACCATGCTCTGATGGGGTATGCCCAAAACTGCCAGCTCTAGTGGTGTTGTGATGCGTGATTCTATCTCATCTGGTGTCATGCCGTCGGCTTTCATAATTATCTTCACTTGGATAGGTGAGACATCAGGGAAGGCATCAATAGGCAGACTGTTATAAGACTTTATTCCCAAGCCAAAAACAACTAAGGCTAATATAGCAACAAAGAGACGCTGTGAAAGAGAGAAAGCAATGATACGATCAATCATTTTCTTCTCCGAGCATTCCCTTTAAGGCAGCAACACCACTGCTTACAATCTTTTTGTTCAGTAAAGAGAGATCACTACTATAATAATACTCACTATCTTCACTACTAAAAATAAAATCTTTTGCTTCAAATCCTTGCGCTGTTTTGATAAAAATAAGAAGCTTTCTTTCATCCATGACTGTCCATGTTTTTGGGATTTTAACCGCAGCTTCTTTAGTGCTTAGAGAAAATGTTGCCTTGAGTCCTATGTTTAATGTTTCTGATTTATCAATTAAAAATCGCACTGGAACTGTTTGTGTCTGAGCATCTACAATTGGGGCAAGTGATACTACTTTAGAGTTGATATCTCGATTACGATACTCTAAGATAACCTCTTGTCCGTTATGGAGAAATTCAGCCTTATTTTGAGCTATATTTGCAGATAACCAGAGATTTCCTTTGGCGTAAATAGTAAAGAGCGGCATAGACGCCTCAACACTTTGACCTACTTGAACATCCATCGCATATAAAAGACCTGAAGCAGGGGCGCGTATCTCAAATTCTCGCTTTATGATTTTGCTTTTTTCTATCTCCTCGATAAGTCTTTCGTCAATACCAAAAAGAAGTAGACTGCTTTTAGCACTTTGAAATTGTGCAAGAGTGCTTTCATAAGAAGATCGCGAACGAATACACTCTTTTTTGGGAATAATTCCTTCGGCACACAAGAGAGTCTTTCGTTCGTTTTCCAAGCTTACTTCATGAAGTAAGATAGATAGATTAATAAGATTTTGTTGCATCTGTATCCACGAATTTCCGCCCACAAGAGCTAAGGCTTGATCTTCTTTAATCTGTTCATATCGGTTTACAAAGAGTCTTTGTATCTTTATATCATAAGCGATTGAGACAGAGCGAATTAGTTTTGTGGGAACTTCCACACTCCCTACAATCTCAGATAAAAATTGTCTCTGTACTTTTTCAGGACTCTTTACATGTAAGTGCCAGTTTTGAATCTGTTGCTCACTGAGCGAAAGTACCTGTGCGCTTAAAAATGTGCTTAATAATGTTATAAAAAATAGTGTTTTCATCGGAATTCCTCACCTGTTATACTCAGTGTATAATAATTAAAAAGCTCTCTATAAAAGTCTGCTTTTTGCTCTTGTAATTGCATTAAAATATCCATAACATACTGCTGGACTGTAATAACTTCTATAGCCGTTGACTCACCTACTCCATATGCTGTTAGCGTTAAATCCATAAGCGTAATAGCATCTTCGCTGATAGGACCTTCAAGGGAGTTGTAACTCTCATATATCTGCGCTAATGTGACATAAGCAGCCTGTAGTTTCTTCTTTTTTGTGATTTTAAAAGCAGTTATTTCATTGGTATCTTGAAGTTTTTTAAGTTGGTTCATCTGTGCCATAGACTTACGATGTGCGACACTAAATTCTAGTGGCAATGAAACTGAAGCACTATAGCGTTCAGTATCAAGTTCATTATCATAAGAGAGTTCCACTCCTGCTTCATGAAACCAATACTCTTCGCTTTGAAACTCGTGTTTATCGCGTGATAAAACAAGCCTTTTCATTTCAAGTAAGTTTTCAAATGATCTATTTTGCCGAGGCAATTCAAAATCATACAGATCGTTACATGTAAGGTTTTTTATCTTTAGCCTTGAACCGAATTTACTCTGAAGCATCCGAAAAATACGCAGGCGTTCACTCTTTTTTTGCTCAAACTCTAGCTTAATTCTACGCTGCTGTAGATGCCAAAGAATTAAATCTTTTTTTGATATCTCTCCTAGTTCATAGGCGCGATCATTTTTATTTTGAAGTTCTTGTAACTGTAAGCTAAACTGCTTGTACAAACTTACTGTTTCTCTTTGAACGCAGGCTTGATGATAAAGATTTAAAAGCGCATACATATCAGTGATAAGCGCTTCTTCTTTAAGAAGGAGTGAGATTTTTGTCTCTTTATCAACAACACTTTTGATTATCTCATTTGCATGAGGCATTCTAAAGGTTTTTCCCACTCCAAAACTGTACTCAAGCCCACTTCGGGTGCCAAGCTTATCTTTTGCTTGGCCTAAGCTTGCAAATACTTCATAAGGTGTTCCCGAAGTTTGCATCTTTTTTTGCGCCTGAATCACTTCAGCTTCTAGAGCAAAGTTAAGTGCTTTGGGGTTTGTTTTTTTATAATTTTCTAGTAATTGAACATAGCCAATGTCAGCCAAAAGTGCTACACTGAAAATACCACTACTGAGTAAAAGTTTTAATAGCATTTTTTCTCCATAATTATTTTTTTTGAAATAAAAAAATTATGCTGATGGAGGTCTATAGGGAAGATTAAAGGTGATAAAATCGTATGTTTGATGAAGATTTGTACTTATCAAAATCGAAGGAAAGTTGGTGAAATTAATAGCACCTCCATCAAAAGAGATGGCATGAGCATGAAGTTGTTCATGAATATCTATTTTTGAATATGCTTTGCAAGAAGCGTAAGAAGTCTCGGTGAGACTATTTTCACTAGAAAATGAGGATGTCATCTGATCATGAAAGACTAAGAGAGTAACAGCAAAAAAAAGCATCATCGATACAAAGCGTTTCACAATCATCCCCCCCCCTCTTAATTTGCAAAAGTATAGCATACTAAAAACTATCAAAGAGATTTAACTTATTTATTTAACTTACATGTAATATTGTTTTACAGCTTGCATCTGTCGCCCCATATTTAATAAAACCATATCAGCAATCACCAAAGCCGCCATAGATTCAGCAACTATGGAGCCTCGAATAGCAACACAAGGGTCGTGGCGACCTTTTAAAGAAAAATCCACCTCTTCATTTTGCGTTGTTGTCGTATGTTGTATTTTAAAAATAGAAGGCGTGGGCTTAAAATGCACTTTTATAAGAATCTCATCGCCATTACTGATACCGCCTAAGATACCCCCAGAGTGATTACTCTCAAAACCACTGTTACGAATAGGGTCATTGTTGTCACTACCACGCTTTTTAGTGCTAGCGATACCATCACCAATCTCTACGCCCTTGACTGCATTTATTCCCATCATCGCTCCTGCGAGTGCGCCATCAAGTTTATGATACATGGGCTCACCAAGACCGATAGGAGCACCGCTAATGCTCACCAAGGCAACGCCACCAACAGAATCATGCGCCTCTTTTGCTTGTAAAACAGCCTCTTTTTGAGCTTGCTCTGTCTCCTTGTCAAGCGCATATATCTCACTTATTTTAGGGTGTGAAAAGTCAAGATTTTTTGAAGTAATCCCTGCTATCTCACAGACACCACTCTTACATGTAATGCCTAACTCTTTGAGCATCAATTTTGCGATAGCCCCTGCTGCAACGCGCGCTGCAGTCTCACGGGCAGAGGAGCGTCCTCCACCACGATAATCACGGATACCATACTTATGCCAATAGGTAAAATCAGCATGTCCAGGACGGAAAACATCTTTAATATTTGTGTAATCTTTTGACTTCTGATTGGTATTGTAAATAACCATCGCTATGGGTGTTCCTGTGCTCTTTCCTTCAAAAACACCACTCAAAACTTCAACAACATCACCCTCTTTTCGCGCTGTTGCGTAAGCATTTTGTCCAGGCTTGCGGCGGTCTAGTTCACTTTGAATAAAAGCTTCATCTATCTCTATGCCAGCAGGAACACCATCTACAAGACAGCCCAAAGCTTTTCCATGTGATTCGCCAAAGGTACTAAATGTAAATCGTTCCCCAAAGAGATTCATAAAAGCTCCTTTTTGAGAATCTCTAGGGCGATATGCGCTGCTTCTTGTTGGGCGCTTTTTTTACTTTTGCCCTTGGCAGAAGCGTAGATTTTCCCATTAAACTTCACTGATATTTCAAACTCTTTGAGGTGATCGGGTCCTCGACTGTGCATAAGTTGATACTCAGGGGTCATTCCAAAGTGAGCTTGTGTTAGCTCTTGAAGTGAAGTTTTGTAGTCTTTAAAAAGAGAATCAAGTGTCAGCTCTTCATAGTTTTCATCAAGCAATTTCACAGTTATCTTTGCTACCGTTTCCAAGCCAACCTCAAGATAAATCGCTCCCATAAGCGCCTCAAAAGCATTTGAAAGAAGTGAAGGTTTTGTTCGACCCTTATTATTTTCTTCTGCGTTTGAGAGATAGATATAGCTTCCTAACTCCATAGCATTGGCTAATTTTGTGAAAGCTTCTTCGTTAACCAAAGAGGCTCTCATCTTTGATAACTTGCCCTCATTATGTTTTTGAAACCTTGTAAAAAGATACTCTCCGACAACCAAGTCTAATACCGCATCCCCTAAAAACTCTAATCGCTCATTATTGTAGGGCTGTCTATAACTTTTATGAGTCAGCGCTTCAATAAGGAGCTTTTTATCCTTAAACGTATAATCTAAACGTCTCTCTAATGGTTCTAATTCATTCACTTAGTTCTCCTCGTTTGTATTGTTCTGCGACACTGCGTGCTATATCATCACAGCGTTCATTCTCTTTGTGTCCATCGTGCCCACGCACCCAAGTGCCATGAACCTGATGGATTTTTGAAACTTCTATGTACTCTTGCCAAAGATCAGGGTTTTTTACTTTTTTAAAGGAGCGTTTTACCCAGTTTTGCAACCACTCGTTAATCCCTTTAACAACATAAGAAGAGTCTGAAATCACCTCTACTTCACAAGGCTCTTTTAAAGCCCTGAGACCTTCGATAACACCTCGAAGCTCCATGCGATTGTTTGTAGTATAAACCTCACCACCGCTTAGTATTCGCTCTTTGTCCTTAAAGCGTATAATAGTTCCATATCCCCCTGGACCGGGGTTTCCTAGGGCAGAACCATCACTGAAAAGAGTTATTTTTTTCAATAAAATCCTTTGTTAGCAGAGTTTCACTCATAATCGTATCTATGTTATGACAGTTTGGGCAGCGGTGAAAAGCAAAAGGAAATACCTGTTTACACTCTTGACAAAGATACTCAAACTGCAATGTTGCGCAAGGCTCGTTTGCATGGTGAAGCTTGATTAAAACATCAAGTTCAAAAACGCAACTACTTTTTGCTAAATCAACAAAGCCTTTGGCGGTAAAAAGCTCAGATAGAAAACTATCGCTTGCAATTATATCTAAATCAAGTTTCTCCTCGCTAAGTTGCCACAAGATATCACTCAAGCGTTCACACTCTGAAAATTCAAGAGACTTCCAAGCTTGTGCCGCATCATGGCGAAAGAGATACTCATAGATTAGATAAGAGAGCTGATGATGCTTTTTGTACTCCTCTATCAAAATAGTAGCTTTTTGCTTAGCCTCTATCTTCTCGTTGCGTATTAAGGCTATCGCCTTGAGATAGAGTTCATCTTTTCCTGCGTCCATTCCTAGCTCTTTGAGAGGCTCTAAAACCTCAAGTGCATGGGAATACTCTTGTAAATATTCATACACCAATAGTAGCTGTTTTAGTGCTTGAGGAGTACGAGGCTGTACCTTTAATATCTGTAAATAAATCTCTTTTGAGCGTTCTAAAAAGCCTGCTTTAAAATATGTTTGTCCTAAAAGGAGCATTGTTTCATGTCTTGCTTGGACATCTTTTTGAAACTCTATCAAGGCTTGATAAATCTCTATAGCTTTTTCAAAATCGCCTTCTTTTTCATAAGTATGTGCTAAAAGCAACCATGACTTTTCAGAGAGTCCACCCTCATAAATCAAAGATTTTAGCTCCTTTTCACTCGGAAGTTTATGAAACTGCGAAGCAAAACGCTCTAATGTCTTATCATCTGCTTTGAGTTTAAATCGTCCCCACCAATAACTAAACATAGCAACTATAAAAATCAGTACAAAAAAGACAATCACTCCAAAAAGAGGATCACGAAATTCTATAAAAAGTCCTGTCACACTTTATTCCTCATGCTTACATGTAAAGCATTATATCTATTGCCATCTCTAAATAAACTTACGCATACTAGTAATTATAAATATATAATATTAATTAAATAGTAATTATTTTCTTTTAAGAAGTAAGATGTTAAAATCTCGCAAAATTAAAACAAGGAACTCTTATGAAGTTATTAGTTATTAGTACGCTTGCAGCCGTATCTCTTATGGCATCTCCTCTTATGAAAACAGCAAAAGATGCTGGTTTAGTCGCTATTCCAGAATCACAATCAGCCCTCTTGAAGCTTACGGATAATGTAAGAAATCCTATCACAGCTGAAAAAGTTGCTCTAGGAAAACAACTCTATTTTGATCCTAGACTCTCAAAAAGTGCTCTTATCAGTTGTAATACTTGTCACAACTTAGCAGAAGGTGGTGATGATGGTGTCTCTGCTGCTATTGGTCATAATTGGATCGCAAATCCTCATCATCTAAACTCACCAACAGTTTTAAATGCGGTCTTTTTTAGCTCACAGTTTTGGGATGGTAGAGATCCTGATTTAGAAAAGCAGGCGCAAGGCCCTATCCAAGCACATCCTGAGATGGCAGCAACAAAAGAGCATGTCGTAGCAACGGTTACTTCTATGCCAGAATATGTTCGGTTATTCAAAATGGCTTACGGAAAAGATGTTAAAATAGATTTTGAAAAAGTAACTGATACTATCGCAACATTTGAGCGCACCTTGGTAACACCTTCAAAATTTGATGATTTTTTAAATGGTTGTCCAGGCGCTCTTAATAAAGAAGAAAAAGAGGGTCTTAAGACTTTTATTGATAAGGGTTGTGCAACATGCCATAATGGTGTAGCTCTCGGCGGAGAGATGCAAGCATTTGGTATTACTGGCAAATACAAGCATGCTGATTTAGGTGATTTTAAAGGTGACAAAAATGGACTTGTAAAAGTACCTACACTCCGCAATATCACAAAAACAGCTCCATATTATCACAATGGTGGCATCTGGAGTTTGAAAGAAGCTATCGTAGAGATGGGGAGAATACAGCTAGGTATCAAACTAAGCGATAAAGAAGCAAGTTCAATCGAAGCCTTCTTGAAAACCCTTGATGGCCGTATGCCTCATATCATCTATCCAGCACTTCCTGCTTCAACAGCTACAACTCCTAGACCAGACGCTAACTAATACACAAGAAGCTCTTTTAAAGAGCTTCTGTTCATAGATAAAATCAAACAAGTAATTATAAAATTGCCCATAGCCTCTCTTGGCGCAAAGGAAGAGTATTACATCTTTTATAATTTATTGTCTGTTTATGGGGTATATTGTACTTTTTTGCGTCCGAAAGTTGAGCACAGTAAAAAAATAATTACTTCTGCCGATATTACATGTAAGATATAAGTAATAGGCCAGATATAATTACAAATCCAATGAGAAGAGAAGCTATAAGATACAAGGCGAAAGTCCGCAGGAGCTACTAGTAGCTTTTGCTATGCCCTTTGGGTGCAAGGATTTTCAACGAAGTAGATTGTAGCTTATCTTCTCACCCGTAGGGCAACATTTAAAAGGCTTATCTTCTGCGTTAAACTTTCGTCAACGATGCTCGGCATCGCTAACAAAAGTTTGCCTTGAATCTAAACCTTTTAAATGTTGTTGGTTTTGCAATTATATCTGGTCTATTACTTAATATAAAAGGATTTGTTATGACTGGAACGATTAATTCACTCGGTATTGGTTCAGGCGTTTTGACATCGGATTTAATTGATAAACTTAAAGATAACGACAAGACAAATACAATAGAGCCAATAGAAAATTCGATTACGCTTCAGCAACAAAAAGGGCAAGCCTTAGATTTACTCGACTCTTTGCTGACTTCATTTCAATCTAATGTAAGTGCACTTGACTATGATGTACTCTATCAAGAACGAAGTGTTTCTGGCAACAATGATGGCGTGAAGGTAGAAGCAGAAGCTGGAGTTGGTATTCAATCTTTTACAATAGATGTGACTACTTTAGCTAAGGGTAATGTACAGCAATCAGGTGAATTTAGCTCAAAAACTGCTGAAGTTGCTACAATAGCTGGCACCTTAAATCTTAATATCGATGGTACAAATCACGCCATTGACTATAAAGCAGGAACAACACTAGAAGAGTTGAAAAAATCTATCAATGATGCAGCAGGTAACGATGTGACTGCTTCTATCTTGCAGACTGGTGAGAGTGCTTTTAGTTTGGTTATCACTTCAGACAAGACAGGAAACAATCAAGCTATGAGCCTCACTGATTTAAGCGGAAATCTTGACACAAGGCTTCTTAGTGATGTGCAAGTTTCAGATACTTTTGCAACTGCAGCTGCTGATGCTGCGTCAAATACAGGACAGATGGATATAGAGATAGCCGGTACTCACTATCAGATAGACTACACTGATGCTTCAACTATACAAAGCCTTGCAGATAGTATAAATAGTGACTCAGCGCTGCGTGGCATAGTTTCTGCAAGTATTGTAAAGTATGGTGATAATGATTATCGTATGGTATTAAGCCCAAAAGAAGCCACCCAAAACGAAGCTATCACTATTACTGACTTAGGTACGGGACTCGATAGCAAGCTTTTAAGCGCGAATGGAAGCAGTGTTGCAGGCGATATGAGTGTTATTCAAGATGCGCTAGACTCCTCTTTTAAATTTAATGGGATTACAATGACGCGCAGTAGTAATACCATCACTGATATCCAACTAGGATTAAGCATTTCTCTTCTTAAAGAGGGAGAAAGTGCCAATATCTCTATTGCTCAAGATACTCAAAAAGTTTCAGATGAACTCAGTGGACTTGCAGCAAGCTATAACACATTAATAAAACAACTTGATGATATGACACTTACAAATTTAGATGAGGGAAAAGTAGGTATCTTTAACGGAGACAATACTATAAGAAATATCGCTAGAGAGATCACTAAAATGATTACTTCTGTAGATGCGAAAGGGAACTCTCTAGCACAATACGGCATAGGACTCAAGCAAGACGGAACTATGAGTTTTACGCAAGCAGATTTTGATACAAAATTTAATGCTGACCCTGATGCAGCCGAGGCTTTTTTTAGTGGCTCAGGCAGTGGTGATGATGCAGTTGATGGTATTTTTACATCTTTAAATAAATTTTTAGATAGTTATGTAGGATCCAGTGGTTTTATGGATACGCTTACAAAAGCATCTAGCGATAGTATTGCATCATTTGAAGAAGAGCATACACGCGCACTCGATTTTTTAAATGCCAAATACGACACAATGGCCACACGCTTTATCGCCTACGACGCCATCATAAATAGACTCAATAACCAGTCTTCTGGTCTTACCCAGCAGATAGATATGGCACTTGCTGCCGCAAAAGGATAAAGCTTGTGGCTTAAGTCTTTTAAAATAGCTCTTGCGGAGCAAAATGCACAAAAGATTGATAGCCTCTCTTTGAGCATGCCAAAATTCAGTTCCATAGATGATATGAATGAGGCACGCTACTTGCTCAAAGAAGCAGCTATGCTTATGCAATCATTACAAAATGAAACACTTGCAATAAAAAATAAATTGCAAAAAAACATCGTTTTTTTGCAATCCACACAAAGAGATGAAGCTTCAAAGTTTGATATAAAATAGATGGCACTCTTTTTGCTTTAGAAACTCAAAGGATAGCTAAATGTTTAATGATGCAAATATACTCATAACAGGTGGAACAGGAAGCTTTGGCAAGAAATATACAGAAATTCTACTAAAAAAATTCAAACCCAATAAGATTATTATCTACTCAAGAGATGAGCTCAAACAGTACGAGATGGCACAGGTTTTCAATGATACTTGCATGCGTTATATGATAGGCGATGTACGAGATTTGGAGCGTCTGAAAAAAGCGATGTATGGCGTGCATTATGTTATCCATGCGGCGGCTTTGAAGCATGTTCCTATAGCAGAATATAATCCTATGGAGTGTATCAAAACCAACATTAACGGAGCGCAAAATGTTATTGATGCAAGTTTGGAGTGTGGCGTTAAAAAAGTCATAGCTCTCTCTACAGATAAGGCTGCAAATCCGATAAATCTCTATGGAGCAACAAAACTAGCAAGCGATAAGCTTTTTGTTGCTGCAAACAATATACGAGGCGGAAGAAGAACCGCTTTTTCTGTTGTTCGCTATGGAAATGTTGTAGGGAGTCGAGGTTCAGTTGTGCCACTTTTTCAAAAACTTATCCAAAGAGGAGCCAAGGAGCTACCTATTACAGAAGAGCATATGACCCGTTTTTGGATAACACTCGAACAAGGTGTAGAGTTTGTGCTCAAAAATTTTGCTCGTATGCATGGTGGCGAGATATTTGTACCAAAAATCGCCTCTATGACTATGCTTGATTTAGCAAAGGCGCTTGCTCCTGATTTGGATGTGAAGATTATAGGTATCAGACCTGGGGAAAAATTGCATGAAGTGATGGTGCCAAAAGATGATAGTCACTTAACTTTAGAATTTCATGACCATTATGTTATTCAACCGAGTATCACCTTTACACAAGTGAGTGACTTTGCATGTAATGGTCTCAACGAAAAAGGCAAGGCGGTTGAAATGGGTTTTGAATATAGCTCACAAACAAATGATAGATGGCTTACAAGAGAAGAGCTGATGGAGATGATTCAGGCATGATTTCTTACAGTCAGCAGATGATAGACGAAGCAGATATTGAAGCAGTTGTTAAAGTTTTACGAAGTTCTCATCTTACACAAGGGAAGGAAGTTGAGGCTTTTGAGAGAGAAATAGCCTCTTATGTTGGTATAAAGCATGCAATAACTTTCAACTCCGCCACATCTGCACTACATGGAGCTTATCACAGTGCAGGTATATCGCAAAATGATGAAATTATCACAACACCCATTACCTTTGTGGCAACCTCAAATATGATGATAGAGCTCGATGCAAAGCCTATTTTTTGTGATGTTAAACTTGATGGAAATATAGACGAGCGATTTATAAAGCGTCTTATTACATCTAAAACAAAGGCGATTGTTCCTGTAGATTTTGGTGGCAAAAGTGTCGAAATAGATACAATTTTAGAGATTGCAAAAAAGCATAATCTTCTTGTTATTGATGATGCCTGTCACGCCTTTGGTGGAGAGTACAAAAGTAAAAAAGTAGGCTCATTTGCAGATATGAGTATCTTCAGTTTTCATGCAATAAAGCCATTTACTACAGGAGAAGGTGGCTGTGTTGTAACAAACAGTGATGGATATGCTGCAAAACTGCGTCTTTTTCGTTCTCACGGCATAGTTAAAAAACAGTTTTACAATTCAGATATGCTACAGATGGGACACAACTACCGCTTAAGCGACTTTGCGGCAGCTCTTGGGCGAAGTCAGTTGAAAAAAGTGGATGACTTTATCGCACATAGAGAGAAAATAGCCTTGTATTATGACGAGAGATTTCACAATCATAAACTGTTCGCTCCTATAAAGATAGAAGCACCCATCAAAAGTTCACGCCATCTCTATCCTCTAGTGCTTTCTCCTTCTTTGCATTGTCAAAAAGAGGACATTTTCAAAGCCTTACATGTAAAGGGAATTGGAGTGCAAGTTCACTATAAACCACTCTATAAAAATAGTTTCTATGAGAAGCTTTATGGTAAGCAATCCTTACATGTAAGCGAAGATTTTTATAAGAGCGAACTCTCTCTGCCTTGCCATCAAGGGATGAGCCTCAAAGATGCACAATATATTGCTGATACTTTTTTAGAGCTTCTTGAACACTATAGCCATAGAGGATGTAGCTTTTGATAGTAGCAATTATTCCAGCACGAGGTGGCAGTAAACGAATACCTAAAAAGAATATAAAAGAGTTTTGTGGACAACCACTTATAGCCTACTCTATAAAGACTGCACTTGAGTCTAAACTTTTTGACCAAATCATAGTCTCAACTGACTCTAAAGAGATAGCAAATGTTGCAAAAAATTATGGGGCAGAAGTTCTCATGCGTCCACCCGAACTTTCAGATGACTTTACAGGCACCTGGGATGTCATAGATCATGTGGTAGAGGAGCTTAGAAAAGATGGTTTTATCTGTGAGTATGTCTGCACCATTTACGCAACTGCTCCATTTTTGCAAGTCGATTTTCTAAAAGAGGGCTATGAAAAACTTAAAAACTCTAATGCAAAAAGAGCTTTTAGTGTCACAACTATGCCTTTTCCAATCCAAAGAACATTTAAAATTGAAAATGAAAGATGCCAAATGTTTTGGCCTCAAAACTACGACAAAAGAAGCCAAGATTTAGAAGAAGCATACCAAGATGCAGGGCAGTTTTACTGGGAAAAAAGAAGTCTCAAAAGTAACGAACTATTTTTTGGAAAAGACTCAATCCCTGTAATTTTACCTCGTCATTTAGTTCAAGATATAGACACTATGGAGGATTTTGTTAGGGCTGAACTTATGTATGAAACACTACATAAAGATAGATTTGATGATTGGAATAACATAACAAAAAGGCTACACAAAAGAGAACATAAATACTATATAAAACAAGGTGAAATATATTTTATATCTATTGGTAAAAATATTGGATATGAAACTTATGGAAAAGGAGAATCTTTTTTAAGACCTGTTTTAGTATTTAAAAAATTAAATAGCGATACTTTTATTGGAATTCCTTTA
>Ga0256840_1000843_pt1 | contig 30523 bp, 26 predicted proteins | sample 355202metaG_FD_185969 | JGI IMG/M metagenome (GOLD analysis project Ga0256840, IMG submission 185969) | Hydrothermal vent microbial communities from Mid Atlantic Ridge, Atlantic Ocean - 355-202 | ecosystem: Environmental > Aquatic > Marine > Hydrothermal vents | place: Atlantic Ocean: Mid... | reverse complement strand
AAATTCTCATACATTACTGTCGTAATTTCTTCACCTTTATTTTTTAAAAGTGGTGCTGTTGATTTTACAATTGCTTTAACTGTTTCGTTCATGTTATATCCTTATATTTTTTAGATAACGGAGTATATTAAATAAATAAAAATATTAAATTGACAATTGTCAATAATAGGAGTAATTTAGCCCGATTTAGTATTCAAAGTATTATCAAGGTGGGGGGGGGAAATAGGATTTTTTAAACCCGAATTTAAATCCGGGTTAGTAGTGTTATGATTTCTTTCATGGGATAACTTTTGATTTTTTTGGTTTAAAATTATATCAGTTACTCCATACTTATTTGAGTGGATATTTGGCTAAGGTATTGCTTGGGGCGTAATATTAAAAAAAGCTTCACAACAAGCCAATATTTATAAACTGGACAGTTAGTCCTTTGGATATTTACTCAAACCCCAAAAGTCCAAACTTCTTAATAAACACATCATCTATATCTATAAATCCACGCTCTTGCAAAGAATCAAGTGTCTCTTTGGTACAGAAAGTGTCTCCTGGCCATTCTCGGGTGAACCCATCTAATTCACTTTTATTGGTTCCATCTATGATGATAAATGGTTTAAGAGTAATGTCTCTTTGTGCATCAATGTTGTTAACAACACGCCAAATAAGCATATATGGGTTATCTATTTGATTGTTCTTTTTATCAACTATAATTAAAACTTTAATGTTCTCTTCTAGAATAGAGACTCTTTCTATAACATTTTTCATCGATTCTGTTTTGTTTGCAGTGATGAGACAGATAGGATTTTTAGTATGAGTGAAGTACTGCTTGAGTTCTAATATATTGTCATCTAGTGATTGCATTTTATTGAGTAGGGTTTTGTCATCTAAAAGCTTGGTAACACCATTTTCTACCTCTGATGCAGTAGCATCAATACCAAGTTTTCCACCAATGAGTGTTTCTTGTGCTGTGTGGTCAAGAGCATCTATGATTCCTTGGGTGATGAGGATTTTTTCAGGGTCTAGTCGGTTTAAAATGTACTCTGTAATGGCTTGGTCATTACTAAGCTCAGGAGCATCTTCATTGACAAAAATAGCATGTTTAACAAAACTCATTTGACCCACACCCCAAAAGGCATGCATAAATTGCTGTGCGTGACCTTTATAGAGGGTTTTCATCTTTCCTAATATTAGATTATGAAATACACCATTTTCAGGCATATAGTAGTCTATAAGGTCAGGAGCCATTGGTTTTAACATTGGTAAGAAGATACGCTCTGTTGCCCAACCCATGTATTTGTCTTCGAGTGGTGGTTTCCCTACAACGGTGGCTTGAAATACAGGTTTCTCTTTCATGGTGATGGTCTCTATTTCCATAACTGGGTAGGGTTCTTCTAGGGTATAGTAGCCTGTATGGTCTCCAAAAGGACCTTCTATTTCCATCTTTTTAGGGTCTACAAAACCTTCTATGACAATGTCAACATCTTTTGGGATGTAGATGTCATTGGTTATAGACTTAACTAACTTTGCATTTTTACCTCGAACAAAACCGTAAAGAAGCATCTCAAACATTCCGTGAGGCATGGGGGCTTGACCACACCAAATGTAGAGAGGGTCACCACCAATTGCTACGGTTACAGGCATTTTTTTACCAGCTTTCTGGTACTGGTCAAAGAAATGAGAAGCATCTTTATGAATTTGCCAGTGCATACCTAAATGATTTTTATCATATTGTTGCAGTCGGTACATTCCAAGGTTTTGCATCTGTCCATCAAGGCTTTGGGTGTAAACTTGTCCCATGGTAATAAACGGTCCACCATCCTCTTCCCATGTTTTTAAGATAGGTAGCTTGTCCAAATCTACTTCTGCTTTAGGTATGACAACTTGTTGACACTCTCCTCTAACATTTGAACGTTTTGGAAAAACATTTTTAAGGGCAAAGAGTTCAGGTATCATTTTTAACTTTTCCATAAAACCTGCTGGAGGCTTAAGTTTTAGGAGTTTGTCGATACCTTGGGCTACATCATCTGGATGTTTATCAAAGATTTTTTCTGTCAACGCTTTGTTGGCAAAAATATTCATAAGTACAGGCATGTCATATTTTATATCTAAACGTTTGTTGACAGGGTTTGTAAAGAGGATAGGGCGAGAGTCATCTGTTTTGACTTCAATATAAGCGATGTGAGGGATTTCTAACTCTACGTCTAGTTCTTCCTCTATTATTTTTAGGTTTCCGTTTTCTTTTAGCCATTCTACTACGTCTTGCATATTTTTCTCCCAATTTTAATGGTGCGTTGGAAAACAGCACCCTAGAGTTTTTGGGGTATTATATCTTATTTTGATAAGACCATAAGTTTGATTTTGTTTTTTACTTTGAGACCGATTTTTATACGGTTGAGTTTTACTTTTTTGTTGGCATTCCAAAGGATTTTTCCATTGTTTACTTTTACTTTTGTCCAGCCATTGTTTGAGATGAAGATTTCTGCAGAAGTAACAGTTTTATCTTCAAGTGTTACTTCAACCGTTTTTACTATTTTGTTTTTAGGAAAAACAGTTGGTTGTTGAAAACTTACACCACAAAGTTCTTTAAAATTTAGGTAAAGTTTAAAAGGGGCTTTGCCTACAAGAGCAGAACGATCTAAATCGTATTCATCTGAACACTGACCATTAACAGCCCCAATATTTTGGTTAAATACAGCTTTAAAGTTATACTGTTCAAGAACACTTTTAACTCTGTTGTCAGATTCACCATAAGCATAAACAAAAAGATTTGGTTCATAGTTCAGATGTTTATTCATAAGTTTTAAACCTAAGTCCATATCTTTTTTTATTGCTTCATTACTCATTTGACCATAGTGACCATGACCATAGGTATGAAACTCTACATTACCATATTTACTTATCTCTTTTAGTTGCTTCCATGAGACATAGTCGCCATATTTTTTTTCTGTATATTTTACGGCTATAAAAAGAGTAAAAGGGTAGTTAAACTCTTTAAAAACCGAGAGTCCATGGGTATAAAAAGTTTTAAAACCATCATCAATGCTTAATGCAACCCAGTTGTCAGGAACTTTTTCATTGGTTTTGATTTTTGTAACGATATCTATAAGGGGTACAACTTCATAACCATTGTTTTTAAAGTAGTTAAATTCGCGTCTTAGTTCTTTGGTAGAAGTGTTTGTGCTAGGGTAACGGGTATCATCAAAGCGATGATAGACAAATATATGTCCATCACCAAAGAGGTAGGGTGACAAAAGTAGGAAGAGGTATAGAACTTTTGTCATTTATTTGTTAAGGGGTGCTAGAGTTCATCTAGCTTTTAATCCATTTGCTTTCTAAGGAAAGTAGGTGTGTCTAAGTAATCTTCATTATTATTGTTATACCCACCAACCACTTTTGCTGAGTTTAAGTTATTTAATAAGTTTCCTTGAGCAGGTCTTCTTAGTCCTTTTGGTTTCGATGTTGTAATGGTTACTTCTTCTGGTTGACTTACTGTTTCTAAATCTGAAGGATCTTCAAATCCAGTTGCAATAATGGTCAATTTTACTTCATCAATAGGAATACTCTCTGATGTTGTTGTACCGAAGATAATGTTTGCATCTTCATCAGCATTCTCTTCAACAATATCCATCGCTTCTGAAATCTCTGCTAATGGATAGTCTGGGTGAATATGGAAGTGAACCAAAATACCCATAGCACCATCAATTGATAAGTTGTCAAGAAGAGGAGATTCAATAGCAGTTTTAGCTGCATCATAAGCAGCAGAGTTACCTTGGCTCTCCCCAACACCCATAAGTGCTAGTCCTCTGTGGCTCATTACTGTTTTAACATCGGCAAAGTCAAGGTTAATATCATTGGCACCATGTGAAAGAATTACATTGGAAATTCCTCCTACAGCTTGGGATAAAACATTGTCAACCAATCTAAAGCTCTCTCTCATACCAAGGTTCTTCTCAACAATTGAAAGAAGTCTTTCATTGGGAACAACAATAATTGAGTCACTCTCACGCTTAAGCGCTTCTAAACCCTCTTTTGCTAATCTTTTTCTTTTTCTACCTTCAAAGGCAAAAGGACTTGTAACAATAGCAACAGTTAATGCACCAACTTCTTTAGCAGCTTGTGCAATGACAGGTGCAGCACCTGTTCCTGTACCACCCCCAAGACCAGCAGAGATAAATACTAAGTCTGCACCATCAAGCATGGTTTTAATGCTGTCAAAACTCTCCATGGCAGCTTCTTTGCCAACTTCTGGCTTCATACCTGCACCAAGACCTTTGGTTACCTGAAGACCTATTTGCATTTTATAAGGAGCAATAGAAGCATCAAGTGCTTGTGCATCTGTATTCGCTACGATAAGATCAATACCTTCAATACCTTCTCTTATCATATGGTTGATCATGTTTCCACCACCACCACCAATACCAATTGCTTTAATCTTAGCTCCGTGAATACCGGCTGTTGATTCTGTTATGTTGAAGTCTTCCATTTCTTCCTCCTCTTGATTCGTTTAAAATATTTTTGATGCCCATTGCATAAAACTCTGCAATGGATTGTTCTGATCTTTTTTAGGTTCTTGACTAAGATCCTTAAATAAATCACTACTTGCCTCATCATTAAATGATGGTGTTGATACAGATATTTTTGGTTTTGTTGTCCTGTGACCAGCTTGAATAGAAGCTATATCTTGTAATGACGCTTTGACTTGATACTCTTTTGTATGAAGCATGTTTTTGTGTCCATCAAGTTCATATTCTGTATGTTGTCCAGCTTCATAATATAATAACCCTATGGCTGTGGAAAACTCTGGTGAGTTTAAATTATCAGAGACATTGGTAATATTTTCAGGTTGACCAATTCTTACCGGAATATTTGGAATAAGTGCTTGTGCCAATTCTCTTGTTCCTTCGATTTGAGTCATTCCTCCCGTTAAAATAATACCAGCACCAAGTTGGTCTGCCAATTCACTTTTTGCTAATGAGTTGGCCAAAATATTTAATGTCTCTTCCATTCGACTATAGATAATGTTGTGTACTATATCCATAGAGACAAGATTCAAATTGCTCTCATCCCCAATAATTGGTAGTTTTATCTCTTCATATTCTTCGGTTTCTAGTAAGCTGCCTTGCGTTATTTTAAGCTCCTCTGCTGAATCTAGAGGTGTATGAAGGGCAATAGACAAATCATTGGTAATATGATTTGAACCAACCGATAAGAAGTCGTTGTATTGAATAGCATTACCTACATGGACAATTAAATTCGATGTCTCTCCACCTAAGTCTATGACGGCAACTCCTCTTGCTTTATCATCTTCAGATACAAGAGCAATAGAGGAAGCATAACCGGAGAGTACAACTTTGTTAATTTCAATACCAGCTGCGTTAACAGCTTTTTTAAGGTTCCCAAGATTGGATTTTGCTGTCATAATGATATGCACATCAACTTCCATACGTGTGGCATTCATTCCATTTGGATCATCTATAAAATCTTGTTCATCAATTTTAAATTTATAAGGCAATACATGCAGTATTTCAAATTCATTTGGGATGTTTGCATTGTAAAGAGCTGTCTGCATCACACGATTAATTTCATTAATCGAAATTTCACCACTTGGAATATTGACAACCCCTATTGCATTAATACTTTTCGTGTAGGCACCAGATATTGATATATTTGCTCTTGATACGTTAATACCTGCAACACGCCTAGCATCATCAACAGACTTTTTAATTGCTTTTGAAGCCAGTTCGATGTTTGTAATTATCCCTTTTTTAATACCTTGAGATTTTGAAATTCCATGTCCTGAAATTTCAACAGACCCATCCTTAACCTCACCAATAATTGCACATATTTTTGTTGAGCCGATATCTATAGCTAAGATAGGGTTATTCAATTTAAATCCTTGATATTATTTATAAAGTTGGGTTGGATACGCTTTGTCTAACTTTTTTAACAAACTTGTCTCAAAAGTTTGTCTTTTAACTTGATCTGCACTTTTATATAAATCTTTAGTGTTATTGTTCTCAAGTGTAATAAGTTTTTGTTCAACAATTTTGTAAACGATTACTTTACTTCCTATAGGTATAATACCCTTTTCTTGGTTAGAAGTAAATAGTTTTGATATAAAATCTGATGTTTCTTGTGTGTTTAAACCAATATTTTGTTTTTCTACGTTATCTAAAGTGATAAAATTTGACACATTTATCTCATCCGTGTCAATTGTTGTCAACTTTGTATCAGCCAGTGCTGCTAAGGCTTCTTTACTCGCTTCTTTCTTGTATTGAGGGGTAATACTCTCTTTAACGGCATCAAATGTTTTCTCTATAGGTTCAACAATATTAACTATCTTTACAGCAGCATACTTGTCTCCGACAACCTTTGGCTTGATAAGCGTGTTATTTTTACTGTTAGTCAGTTCTGACCATAGCTCTTTTGAAAGTTTAGGATCATTCATATCCAAAGTCAAAGTTTCAGTTTTTAATAAATCACCTTTTTTAAATTTTAAGTAACGTTTATACGCAATTTTCTTAGAGTTTTTAACTTTAACATCAGAGGTAAGAAAATCTTTTACATCATCTAATGGTAAAATTTTTCCATCTTTGTCTGTATAGTTAAATTTATTTTCATTATAGAAATTTTCTATCTCTGCTTCAGTTACATTGGTATCTTTCGTTTCTGTCCACTGAACATCTAATGTATACTGTTTTGCTGTTTTGTATTGACCTTTTCTTGCTTCCCAAAATGTTTTAAGCTTTGCATCATCTACCGTTATATTCACATCTTGATCTGTTAATATAGAGTATTTTAATTTGTCAGCAACTTCAAATGCCAAAGCGAATGCCTTATACTCATTCTCTAAGCTTTTATCAGCGCTTAACATGGTTAAGGTTTTCTCTATAACCATTTGATCTTTTATACTCTCTTCAAATGTATCATTATCAAATGGACTGTTATCTATAAAGGTATTATAGACTTTTCTGTCAAACTGACCATTGGTCTGAAATGCTGGAAATGATGCCAGTTTTTCTCCTGTCTCTTCATCGGTAACAATAACACCAAATTCTTTGGCTAAGTTAAGAATTTTTGCTTCTGTTGCCATGGAGTTTAAAACTTGTTGTTCTAGACCCATTTTCTTTGCTTGTTCTTTGTCAAATTTGCCTTGCATCATCTGATTGTATCTATTAAATAAATTGTTATAATCCATAGAAAATCTATCTTGCTTTAATTCAATATCGCCAACTTTACCAATGCTGTTGCTTTTTAGTCCGTAAGTGAAACCATAAGTAGCTCCTGTAAATATAAAGGAGATAGTCGCTATCCATATAGTTACTATTAGAAATTTGTTGTTTTTTTGCATCCAACTTATCATGTTTTTGTTGCCTTAATTTAAAATTTGCATTATTTTAGTCTAGTTGTTATTAATTATTAATGAAATAATTACATTATTCATTGTATATTTCGGAACATATCTTATGGAATGAATAAAGGAAAATAATGAATAATAAGAATGCTCAAATAGTAACAGAGGATTTAGCCAATATTTGGCACCCTTGTACACAAATGAAAGATCATGAGACCCTACCTCTGATTCCTATAAAGAGTGGAAAAGGTGTCTATCTTTATGATTTTGAAGAGAATTCTTATATTGATGCCATAAGTTCGTGGTGGGTCAATATTTTTGGTCATACCAATGAGCATATCTCTAGCAAAGTTAAAGAGCAGTTGGATACATTGGAACATGTTTTGTTGGCAGGGTTTACACATAAACCAGCAGTCCATTTAGCAGAGAAACTTGTGAATATTACTCCTAAAGGTTTAGATAAAGTTTTTTTTGCAGATAACGGCTCTTCTGCTGTTGAAGTGGCGTTAAAGATGAGTTTTCATTATCATCGTAACCGTGGTGAACATCGTCCTCTTTTCTTATCGTTGTCCAACTCTTATCATGGTGAGACCATTGGAGCGTTGAGTGTGGGTGATGTTGAGCTTTATAAAGAGACCTATGCTCCACTTTTAATCTCTTGTATTCAAACTCCTGTACCTAAAGACCAAACTATAGAAGCTGCAGATGAAGCCATTATTGAATTGGAAACAATATTAGAAGAACAGGGAGCTGAAATTTCTGCATTAATTATAGAACCTTTGATTCAAGGTGCAGGAGGTATGCATATGTATCATTCTCTCTATATTACAAAAGCTAAAAAAGTTTGTGAAGGGTATGGTATACATCTTATTGCCGATGAGATTATGACAGGTTTTGGAAGAACAGGAACCATGTTTGGTTGTGAACAAGCAGAAATTACTCCTGACTTTATGACGCTCTCAAAAGGATTAACTGGTGGCTATTTGCCTTTAGCAGTTGTTATGACCACCAATGATGTATATAATGCTTTTTATTGTGACTATAATGAGCATAAAGCTTTTTTGCACTCTCACTCTTATACTGGGAATCCTTTGGCATGTTCTGCAGCGTTAGCAACCTTTGAACTTTTTGAAGCCTCTAATGTACTTGGAGAAAACAGAAAGAAATCTGTATATATCTTAGAAAAATTAGAAAAATTTAAAAGCCTTCCAAATGTAAAAGAGGTACGACAAACAGGAATGGTAGCAGCCATAGAGCTAAAGGGCTATAAGGGAGAAGAGCGTATAGGTTTAAAAGTTTATCAATATGGTTTAGATAATGGTGTATTGTTACGTCCCTTGGGACATATAGTTTATTTTATGCCACCCTACATCATAACGTATGAAGAGATAGATAAAATGATAGATACAGCCTATGAAGCAATCAAATTGTTACCATAAGATTTATGTAAGAAGATTTTTAGGAAAAAAATGAAAATACCAAAAATAATAGAACGTATATCAAATGAGTTGTTAAAAGATCATGCAAAAGCTATTATAGTAGGGGGTTCGGTTCGTGACCATTTTTTAGAACTTCCTATAAAAGATTATGATGTGGAAGTTTATGGTTTAGAAAAAATAGAAGAGCTTGAAACTATTTTGTCCAAGTATGGCTCTGTAAATTTGGTAGGTAAAAGTTTTGGTGTTTTAAAATTTGTTTATGAGGGTGAAGAGTATGATTTTTCTTTTCCTCGTACCGAAGAAAAAGTAGCAAAAGGGCATAGAGGGTTTGATGTAAGCTGTGATGGAACATTAAGTTTTAAAGAGGCTTCTTTGCGTCGTGACTTTACGGTGAATGCCATTGGCTATGATATTGAAGAGAAAGTGTTTATAGACCCTTATGGAGCTAAAGATGATATGTTAAAGAGATGCTTACGACATATAAATGATGAAACTTTTATAGAAGACCCTTTAAGGGTTTATAGAGCAGTTCAGTTTTGTGCCAGATTTGATTATGTTTTAGCAGATAAGACTTTTATACTTTGTAAAAAAATAGTAGAGCAGGGTATGTTAGAAGAGCTGCCCAAAGAGAGAATCTATATAGAGTTTAAAAAGCTACTTTTAAAGTCGCCTAAACCCTCTGTTGGTTTTGAGCTTATGCGTAAACTGGGTATCTTAAAGTACTATCCAGAGTTGGAAGTACTTATTGATGTTCCTCAGTCTCCTGTCTGGCATCCTGAAGGTGATGTTTGGGTACATACTTTGATGTGTGTAGATAAAATGGTCACGTTAAAAACAGGAGATGAAAAACATGACCTTAAAATGATGTTTGCCATTCTTTGTCATGACTTGGGTAAAGCAACCCACACGCAAATAACTCCTGAAAAAATCTCTGCCATAGGGCATGAGTTAGCTGGGTTAGAACCTACCGAATCTTTTATGTATAGGTTAACAGATGAACATGATTTTATAAAGTCCATTTTCCCTCTGGTTGAACACCACTTGGCGCCTTCTATTTACTATAGAGGTAAAGCAAAAAACAGCACCATTCGACGATTGTCAACGAAGGTCAATATTGAAGAGTTGGTTAAAGTGGCAAGGGCTGATTTTTTAGGTCGCACAACAGCAGAGTCTTTACGTGGTATTTATAAAGCTGGAGATTGGTTACTTGCCAAAGCAGAAGAGTTGGATGTTTATAATGAGCCACCTGTTCCACTGCTTCAAGGACGTGATTTGATTGCTTTAGGAATAGAACCTTCTGTTAAATACAAAATTTTATTAAATAATGTATACCTAGAACAGATAAGGGGCAATATCACTACAAAAGAGGAAGCTATGGCTTATATAGTAAAACTATTAAAATGTAATTAATATGATATATTATATCATATCATATTAATTGAAATTCTTGAATAGGAGGAGCTTATAGTGAAAAAACATAAAGTTTTAGACAGCATACGTGCTGCACGGTTGGCTCATGTTCAATGGGTTGATAGAACACGTGTATTGGTTGAAGGTTTAGCGATAACAGAAGAGCAAATTCCTTTTGAAGCAACGTGTTGTGATTTTGGTCGTTGGTTTTATGGTGAAGGACAACTATTATTGGCATTGTTTAATAGAGCATCAATTAAAAAATTGGAAGATAAACATAAAGAGCTTCATGTTGTATATATAAAAATTTTTAAAATATACTTTGATAGATCAACGCAATCATTTTTGGAAAAATTGCTACAGAAACGTAAAAAAGTTTCAGAAAAAGAGAAAACAATAGCGATGGAAGCGTTGGTTCAACTTGAAAAGCTTTCAACTGAGTTGATAGGCTATTTAAATATATTTGAAAAAAACTTAAATAGCATCGAAGAGGATGAGTTTGAGAAACTTTATTAATTTTTTAAGTTTACTCGTTTCTTAGAACCATAAGTGGATCGGTTGCTGAAGCTTTACTTGCTGGGTATTTTGATGCGATAAGAACAATCAAAAATGTTCCTGTTATTATGGAGATAAAATCTATGACTGTTAAATCAATAGGCAGTTTAGAGAATCCATAAACATCAGCTGAGAGTGAAATAATATCAAATGTTGTCAATATCCACATACCAATAAATCCTAAAATGGTACCTGCAAATATCCCTGAAACACCAATAATTATACCCAGCCTAAAGAATATGCTTTTAATCTCTCTTCTTGTTGCTCCGAGTGTTCTCATCAGGGCTATTTCTGATCGTCTACTCATGACAGTCATAAGAAGAGAAGAGATAATATTGAGTGATGCAACCAATATAATGAGTAAAAGTGTTAAAAAAAGTGCTTTTTTCTCCATCTCCATGGCTGCAAAGAATGAGGCATTTTGTTCCCACCATCCCTGTAGCCGAATGCCTTTATCATAACCATTCTCCTTTAAATAGAGTTGAATTTTTTTGATATCATTCATGGCATCATCAGAGTAGATATGTATACCATCATAGTTGGAAACTTGACGTTTTAGTATTTTTTGAAACGCTTCATGGGTGGTATAGATAATGGCTTTATCATAAGTATTGAGTCCAGAGTCAAATGTTGCGTCAATGATAAAACGTTTCTGTAGAGGCATGGTTCCAAAGCCAACGGCTTGATGTTCTGAAAAATAGAGTGTAAGTTTTTCACCTTTTTTAGTAAACATCTCTTCTGTAAGTGTTTCGCCCACAACCATTTTAAATTTACTTTGAATATTTAACGACGCTTCTTGTGCTTTTTCAAACACTTCATTAATTTGTGACTCTTTTTCAAAGTCAACACCATAAAGAATAGAGCCATTGACATTGGAGCCACTTTTACTAATAACTTGAGTGGTGTAGTAAGGAGAAAATTTTAAATGGGGAAACTCATGAGTTAATTTGTCAACAAGCTCATCATTGGCATGGTTGTAACCAAGGGGGATAAGGGTGAGAGGGTAGTTCATTACAAAAAGGCGTTTTTGAAACTCTTCTTGTGTTCCATGCATAATTCCCATGGCAAGCATAAGTACCATAACACCTGCAGCTATACCTAAAAAAGCCATGAGAGAAGAGATAAAGATAAAAGGATTATCTTTATCATATTTAAGATAGTGTTTGATTATCTTATTGACAAATAGACTATTGATAGGAATTGCCATTACGCAAGTAGTCCTTTTTTAGGTCCACTTTTTCCACAACAGTTTTTGTATTTTTCTCCTGAACCACAAGGACAAGGTTCATTTCTTTTTGGTTTTTTCTCAAAGCTTTGTGCTTTTCCCTCTTCAAAGTCAGCTTCAACAGCCTCCTCTTCATTTGTTTTTGCCAATGCAATGTCAGCTTCTAACTTCTGTTTCATTGCTTCTATTTTTGCTTCTTCTTGAGCAGGATCTTCAAAGTTAAACTGTACGACTTGAAGTACTTTTATTGCTTCAAACTTAATACGTTCAATAAGAGACATAAAAAGGTTATAACTGTCTTTTTTATACTCAGTTAATGGGTCTTTTTGGTTGTATCCTCGTAGTCCAATACCTGTTTTCATTACATCCATCTCATAGAGGTGATTACGCCATTGTGGGTCAAGTACTTGTAGGTATAAAATACGTTGTACTTCAGATCTTTGTTCGACTGTTAAAGGCTCCATTTTTGCTTCATAGGTATCGGTTAAAAGCTCACGTAGCATCTCTTGTATTGCATTATAATCTTTTCCATTAAAGAGATCACCTTCAAGTTGTATATTGAGCTCTTCTCTTATTTGACCTTTCAGTTTCTCTAAGTTGAAGTCTTCATTCGAAGCTCCATCAAAAATGTCAGCTTCTGCAAGAAGATGGTCTATATATGCTACCCGATTCTCTTTGATTTTAGAATCAATATCAAACTCTTTATCAAGAAGTTGGTTTCTAAAGTTGTAGATAACTTTACGTTGTTCATTGGCAATGTCATCATACTCTAAGATATGTTTTCTTGACTCATAATGCATGTTTTCAACTTTGGTTTGAGCTTTTTCTACTGAACGTGTTACGATTTTAGAGTCAATAAACTCACCCTCTTCAACACCCAGTTTGTTCATAATATTACGAATTTTCTCACCACCAAAAATACGGAGTAGGTTGTCATCCAAACTCAAATAGAACTGAGATGCACCTGCATCACCTTGACGACCAGAACGACCACGTAATTGGTTGTCAATACGACGACTCTCATGACGCTCTGTACCTAAAATATAAAGACCACCAAGCTCTTTAATCTCATCGGTTAGTTTAATATCAACCCCACGTCCAGCCATATTGGTTGCGACAGTTACAGCACCTTTTTTACCAGCTTCCATAATGATACTTGCTTCATTGGCATGGTTTTTAGCATTGAGTGTGTTGTGTGGAATTTTCGCAGCTTTTAGTCTCATATGAACAAGCTCTGACTTCTCGATAGAGGCTGTACCTACAAGAACAGGTTGACCTTTTTCATGTAACTCTTGAACTTTTCGTGCCACGGCATCAAGTTTCTCTTTTTCAGTATTATAAATAAGGTCATTAAAATCTTCTCTTGCAATTGGTACGTTGGTAGGGATAGATAAAACCTCTAAATTATAAATCTCAGCAAACTCTGTCGCTTCTGTTTGTGCCGTACCTGTCATACCTGCCAATTTATTATAGAGACGGAAGTAGTTTTGGTAAGTAATCTCTGCCAGTGTTTGAGATTCCTCTTTTACTTCCACGCCCTCTTTGGCTTCTATGGCTTGATGTAGACCTTCTGAAAATCTTCGACCTTCAGAGAGACGACCTGTAAACTCATCAACAATAACAATTTCACCATTTTGTGAAACATAATCGATATCTTTGACAAAGATATATTGAGCTTTCATCGCTTGGTCAAGGTGGTGTGAAAGTGAAGCATTTTCTAAGTCGTAGAGATTTTCAACTTCAAATAGGTCTTGTGCTTTCTGAAGACCATCTTCGGTCATCACCACTTGACGGTTTTTCTCATCAACATAGAAGTCACCAGTGGTCTCTTCAGGTTCACCTGCTTTGGTCTCTTTCTTCTCCCCTTTAACCATTTTTAGGGCAATCTCATTGGCTTGTGCGTAGTGAACAACATCTCTTTGAACAGGTCCAGAAATAATGAGTGGTGTTCTTGCTTCATCAATCAAGATAGAGTCAACTTCATCAATAATGGCATAGAAGTGTTCACGTTGCACTTTCTCTTCAGCTTTTGTTTTCATGTTGTCACGAAGGTAGTCAAATCCATACTCATTGTTTGTTCCATAAGTAATGTCACAATCGTATTGGGCTTTTTTCGTCATTTCGTCATAGATTTCATCGGTTAAACAACCAACAGAATAACCTAAAAAGTTGTAGAGCAGACCCATCTCGTCAGCATCTCTTTTTGCAAGGTAATCATTGACCGTGACGATGTGTACACCTTTGCCCATCATGGCGTTGAGGACAACAGCCAGTGTTGCTACCAATGTTTTACCTTCACCCGTCTTCATCTCAGCAATAGAGTTGTCATGAAGTACCATACCACCTACAAGCTGAACATCAAAGTGACGCATTTGAAGAACACGTTTACTGGCTTCTCTTGTAATGGCAAATGAATCGTTTAAGACATCATCAAGTGTTTTTTCTTGGGATTGTACAGCAGTTTTTAGTGAGTTGAATTCAGCTTTTAATTCATCGTCTGAAAGTTGTTCATATTGTTTTTCTAGTTCATTAATTTTTTTTGCTCTTTTTAAATAACCTTTTACAATTCTGTCATTTTTAGAACCAAATATCATCTTTAACATTATTTATATAACCTAGTATTAAAATTGTGATTATTTTATCTAAAATATGATTAGTCAGCTATTAAATAGTGTTATTTGCCAAGTACTAATAGAGCATCTCTATAAATGGGTTCATCTATAAAACCATACTTAATATCCATGAACCCGTTTTCACCATTTTTAGCAGATTGTTCAAAAACATGTTTTATATGATTGGCTCTGATCATCGCTTCATTTTCAATAGCAAAAACTTCATTGGCGATTTGAACTTGAAGTGGACCCATACAGGCTTTGGTTGTAAATCCCATTTGTTTCTCTGTTTCACACCATTTTCTAAAATTTTCTACATCGTTGTACTCTTGAAACATAAATGAAATAGGATTTACGCCAATGGTTTTGGCATCCACTAAAAATTTACTCAAAATATAATGAATGGTAGGATTATTATGCGAAACCAGTGACTGTGGTAGTCCAAGTGAAGTCAAGAGGTCAAGAATACCGATGTTTGCTGTAGTAAATCGGGGGATACCTGAGAATGTAGCCAAGTTTTGGAAAGCCTCTTTTGTCTCCAATGAGATATGAATCTCCTTTTCACTGTTAAGTAATCTATCTATCTCTAAAATCTCTTCTCTTGTTTTAATTTTTGCTACTCGAATGGCATCGAAAGAGAAGCTGTTTAAAAATGATATCTCTTCCGAACCACCTTCATTTAAAGGGTTTGTACGTACGATAATAAAACTTTTAGAGGCTTTTAGATGTGAAAGAAATAGGGCGATATTGTATAACGCCTCTTTTTTACGAGAGGGTGCAATAGCATCTTCCAAATTAAGTGTAATCATCTCTGCATCTAAATTGTCTATATTGTTCAGATGCTTGATTTTTAAGGGGTTGAGCATCATGTTTGAACGATAAAGTTTTTTTAGAGCAGGGAGTTTTTTCTCTGCTCCTAAGTGTAGAAGACGCTCCTCTGTGCTTAGGTTTTCTATAAAATCTAGTGACTCAAATATCATTTTTTTTCTCCATGTAATAGTAAAATATGTAGTAAAAACTTAACACTAAAAGTTAAATTCTTAAGAAGATATTGGTAATTTTTATTATTAATCTAAAATTCAGAAAAAATAGATAATATTATAAACTAAATATAATAAATCAAAACATAAATTTTCCAAAGGAAGTAGAATGTTAGAAAACATATTTGAATATATTGCTATTTTAATATTATGTATAGGAATTATTTCATATCTATTACGCGACACAATTAAAGAATATTTTCAACCAACTCCAGTTCTTATCTCCCCATCTACTTTTTCAAGAAAAGTAAAAAATGGGTATCTCTCACTTCTTGATTTATTGTATCATAATAGTAATAAAAATGATTTGGAAAAAGAGATTCTCTATGTTTCAACTCAAAGATCAGATGGTCGATATGTAGGAGGTTATACCAAAGATACAGATGAGTTTGATTCACTATCTTTCTCTTTAGACTATTTTTATGACATCATTAACTATAGTGACAGTCGAAGGGAAAATTTCATTCCCAGTTTAGATTGTAAGGCAACAGTAGAAGAGTTAAATACTCTATTAGAGAATTCACTCGGAGGGGTATTAAAAGGTGTCAATCTTCCTATTGAATATAATTACCCTGAAAATGTATCCATCTCTCATGAAAATATTTTATCTGACTATCAAAAAGTTTTGAACCAGTATAAGATTCAAATGGCTTTGCTTAATGATGGCTCAGATACCTATTATGTTCTTTTGCACCCTCTTGATAAAGAGCATGCTGTTGAAAAAGCAGTAGGAGATATTGGGTTTGATTACAGTACAACTTTAAACTAAATTCTACTTAAGTAGAATTTTTTATGCCACTTTCATTTTTTTTCATATACAATAACATCAAAATATAAGCACTTTTAAGGAAAAAAATGAAAAAAATAGTCACCTCTACACTTATTATGACGTTGCCATTGGTAGTCATGGCAAAGAAACCACATAAATATGAAGAAGCCATCAAAGAGTGTCCAGCATTCAACAACATGAAACACACTTCAAATACCAACAATATTAAGCTCAAAGTAGGAGACAAATATAGAGTTTTACAAGAGAATAAAGGGCAAGTACTAACACTTATTGAAGGTGAAAGAGTTGCTCAACGTTGGGTTGATGAGTCTTGTTTTCACGATTCTAGTAAAGCTTTAGAAGAGACAAGAAAAGTTGCTACTCAAACAACAGCCACATTGTCAGAGGCTATAAAGAGTTCAACTATAGGTAAAAAGAAAATGCCTACTTTGTCAAAATCTACCTCTAAACAGAACCTTTTAGCCCTCTCTTGGCAAAATGCTTTTTGTCAAACACATCAGTATAAAAAAGAGTGTAAATCTATGAGTATTAAAGATTTTGGAGCCTCTAACTTTGTTCTTCATGGACTCTGGCCTCAACCACGAAATAATCAGTACTGTAATGTGAGTAAAAGAGAGGTTGGTAAAGATAAAAACAAACAGTGGCACAGATTGGAGAAGTTGGATTTAAATACAACAGTGCGAAGTGAACTCTCTAAGCTTATGCCAGGGTACAGTTCAAACCTACATAAACATGAGTGGGTAAAACATGGAACATGTTATGGAACAACAGCCAATGACTACTATAATGATGCGATGATACTTTTAGCTCAAGTTAATGAGTCAGCTCTGCAGAAGTATTTTAAATTAAACATTGGTAAAACGGTACGTTTAAAAGAGGTTCGTCAAGTAGTAGACAAAGCATTTGGAAAAGGTTCTGGAGAACATGTTACGATGAATTGTAATAGAGGTCTTGTTACTGAATTATGGTTTCATTTAGGCAATGGTGAAGATGATTTAAGAACACTACTTTCAAAAGGAGCAAAACCTAAAAGTCGTTGCCACAAAGGGCGTGTTGACGCTGTAGGGTATTAAAACAAAGACTACTAAAAGTAGTCTTATATTTAAAATTATGCCTCTGTTTTTTCTAGTAACTTATGAAATCTGTTCATAGAGATAATTTTTAACTCTATGTCTCTTCCAAGTTCACGTTCACAGCTACTAATAACCGATTGAAAAAAGTCAACATCTGAATCTTTAGAACATACAAAAATATCAGCACCAGTATCTAGGGCATTTAGAAGTACTGTTCCTGCTTTTTGCTCTGCGAGTTGTTTGTATGAACCAATAATGCTCTGTCCTGCTTTTTTCATAGACATCTCAAAGTTAATCAAGTTTATTTTGGCCTCTTTTGCTTTATCATTGAACGCTTTTGTAATTTCAGCTGAATCTTTATCTCCAACATATAAAGCAACATTTTGACCTTCTAATGGCTCTTCAATGTCATGATTCTTTTTTTTTAATGTTAATGCTGAGATTTTATCTGATAGCGATGCTTTCTCTTTTAAGTTGAGCATGGCTTTTAATTCATTGATCTTTTTATTATGGTCTTCACCATTAAAGATATTATTTTCATATTCACAACATCTGATACCATTAAACTCATCGTTGATAGCTTCAAGGATTTCATCTTTATATTCGGAACCATCACCAATCATCTTATGAGCTAAAAGAAGAACCGCATCTCCAATATACTCACGGTTATAGTTAAAAGTTTCAGAAGCATAATGAATAGGATAGAGTGTTAAATAGTAAGCCAAATCTTCTTTGTTGGCATTATGACGTTCAAAGATGCTTCTGTATTGATGCATAAAGTCATGATTGTTTAATATAAGTCCATTATCTGAACGATATTCTAAAGCAGGTGAAATTTTAAGTTCACTTCCTAGTTGTTCAACAACATCAGATACCTTTTCATCTCCTGTTACCATTAAATCATTGACTCTAAAAAGTAAATCTTTCTCGGGGTAAGAGAAATTAGGATTTTCTTCTTTAATGAATTTTAAAACCTCTTTGAGTTTAGTCTCTTTTTGCAGGTTAAAAGAAAAGTTTTTATAATAAGGTAAATAATCAGTTTCAGCATTAAAGAAAAAAGCTTTAACCTCTATGTCTAGTAAGTTTTCAAAAGGCATTTTATGCTCCTAAAATTTGAGTATTGCCCCTATATAACCATATTTATGATTAAAATAGAAAGAGATAATGATGAATTGTAAATGGAATATTTTTAGATGTGTAATGATAAGACAATTAAAGGTTTTTACTCTTTTTTCTCTTCGTCATTAGTTACTTTGTCTCCTCGTGCCATTAAGTATTTTCCATACATCATCGAAGCTACAACTACCAATACTACCACATAGGCAACCCATGGTTCTCTATTCATTTTATCTCCTTGTTAATTGGATGCTTAATGATAGTTAAAGAGGTGTTAAATGGAGGTTAGATATGTAAAAATAGTAGTAGCAATTAAAATAATCGCATTTAAGCGTAAGGGTTATGCTTTGGCTGTGACAAAAGAGTACAAAGCAGGGGACATCGTAACCTGTAAAGTAAAAGGGCGACCTCATATTATGATAGTCTCTTCCAAACAGACACGTGAGGGTGTGCCGTTTATTATTCACAATATCGGTGGGGAAACCAGGGAAGACGACGACTTGTTTACGTATTTTACTCTTTGTATGAATTATGAACCATTAAAATACATTAAAGTGTAGATTAGTAAGGCAGATTAATAAAAAAAATATTAACAAAAATAAGCATAAAATAGTATAATAACATGACTATTATATAAGGAGTAGAAGTTACATGGAAGCAATCATCGGAACAGGTACTGTTGTCGTAATAATTTCTATATATTTATTTTCAAAAAAAAATAAAAATAGTGATGATGCAACAATACGATATCAAATTAGTCGGGACTAATTAAATAGATTTTTATGCTAACCTTTAGCATAAAAATCGGACGAGTTTTCATCTCTGTCTAACCTCTTGTCAACAACACTTTCCTTCATATCAGATTCAAAAAATAAGAAAACTCAGCTTATTAATTTGGTTATAATTCTAGCTATGAATATAAAAAAACTAATAAAAAAATTTGAAGAGGAAGAGAACTGCAAAGTTGTCTATGTAACCCAAAGTAAACTATCTTGATATTCCTCAACACAATATAATGCCTTTTTACTATAATGTTAACAAATTAAAAAAAGGCTTATTTTATGTTCTTTGTTCTTATTAAAACCATTCATCTCTTCTCGGCATTCATCTATGGAGGTTTTCTTATTACCGACAATCTTTTTCTGAACAAAATGCCAAGAAACCTCGATGATGATGAGCATAAAAAAGCACGAGAATCTTTTATGATGTTTGTACGTAAAGTTGTTCCACCAGCTCTTATTGTGGCTGTTGTGACAGGACTTTACCTCATTAGTCAAGTTTTTGGAACCATTGGGGAAGAGGGGATGAGCAGTTTCCAAATGATGCTTTCGCTTAAAGCTTTTTTAGGAATTTGGCTAGGAATTAGAGGTTTCGCTCAAGTCTATCTGAAAATACAACCATTGGTATTTAAAAGCCATGTTTTACCTTTTGCTTTTGTGGTGACCATTATTTTCTTATCTCAGTTTATGTATCTGTAGTTGAATAGTGATTAATAAATAATCCGAGCCAAATACAAGCCCTCTGGAGGGGCAAGTTTGGTAAGGTAACGTTTTTTAAGCTCTAATTGTTCTTCAAGCTCTTTTAGTCTCAAATCACCCAATGCTACTTGCATGCCTGCTTCTACCATCATGCGTACTTGAGAACGTAAAAATCCATTGGCTTCAAAGTAGATAATATGATAATTATTGTAAGGTTTGTAGTGTGCTTTAAAAACATGTCGTATATTGGTATGGGTAATGCTTCCTGTTTTTATAAAGTTTGAGAAGTCATGTTCTCCTTCAAAAGCTTTGAGGGCTTTGGTTAAGAACTCTTTGTCAAAAGCAGGGTAGTAAGCAACATGGTTTTGTTCAAATATAGAGGGAGTTGTGGTTTTGAAAATATAACGATAAACCCTTTTTTTTGCAGAAAATCTGGAGTGAAAATCATCGGCAACAAAAGAGATGTGTTTAAAAGATATATGCTTTAGTTTACGGTTGAGTTCAAATTCTAGCTTATTAAGATCCGTCCAAAAATCAGGGACTTTAAAATCTATTACCTGACCTGTTGCGTGAACACCAGCATCGGTTCTTCCACTCCCTTTTATGGGATATTGAATACCCAGTGAGCGTAATGTTCTCTCTATGGAGCTTGTGACAGTATTTGGGGTACTTTTTTGTTTTTGAAAACCTTGGAAGTAGCTTCCATCATAGGCTATGACAGCTTTAACCCTTTTTTCTTTTTGTTGCATTTAAAAATACCGTTGAACATTATGACGAAAGAGTAAGGAACCAATAATAATAGTTGCCATTACAGATACAACAAGTAAAGTGAAGTTTCCTTGGCTCTCAAGTAGGGTTGCTACAGAGTAAAGACCAATGGTTGTAAGACCCAGTATATGGTAGGCATAGTTTTTTTGGTAACGAGGATTAATAATAGAAAAAGAAGCAATAATATAGAGTGCCATTATAGGAATAAGACTAATATAGATAAAAAAGAGAATTTTACGTTTAGCTCCTGAGTCTAAAGAGAGTTCAATCCAATAGGCAATAATGTTATGATAAGTAAACTCTTTGGTATTTAAGTTTTGAAAAACTTGCATCTTTTCATAGTTGATCTCTTTGAGTGACTCTTCGTCAAAAGTATACCCTGAACCATTTCTAAGCGTTAGAGTAATAACAGCATCTTTGTTTTTTATCTCAGCACTTTTAGCCATAAAAAGTTGGTCACTGTGTGTTTTATCTTTGTTGTAAATAACCACATCTTGTAGGGTGTCATTGTCTTTACTTTTAACATAAACAAAGAGGTCTCCAAACTTTTGACCAAGTTTAGAGGGGTTAATGTTGACCTGTGCCTCTGAAGATTTTAGATGTTTAAATGCATTAAATTGCTGTTTGGTTTTGGGCATTAGCCCTAAAGATAAAATAAGTAAAACTATAGAAAATAGAACAGATATTATAACAAAATGGTTAAGTACCGATTTTGATTTTGTACCTAAGGCAAAAAGTGCCATCAGTTCATTGTCATTTGAGAGTCGAAGTAGGGTCATAACCACGGCTACTAAAAAAGAGACCGGTAGGGTATAAAATAAAATGGCTGGTAAGTTATAAGAGAAGAGCTGTAACATCTCTAGAAATGAAATTTGTATAGAGGCTGTTAATGCAGATATCTTAATAATAAATACCAAAGCCCCAATAAAAAATAGGGGCAGAAAGATGGTTAAAAAAGAGGAGGTAAAATTATAAGATAAATATTTTGAGATACTCATCTTTCTACTTTTAGCCATATATAATAAATTCCACTATAGTGTCTACTTGGGTGTCAAATATATAGACTATAAAGGTTCCCATGGCTAAGAAAGGTACAAAAGGTACAGCGTTATCTTTTGCCATTAATGAAGGAATGATGGCTAAAATGGCTGCTATAAACAGTGCATAAAAGAAAAGAGGGAAACCAAGTAACGCACCCATGGTTCCTGCCACTATAATATCACCTTCACCCATCGCCTCTTTATTTAAGAAAAAGCTTAAATAGTAACGAAGCAGTGCCAATCCACCAGCTGCCATAAGTGCATTTTGCATGGAATCTAAAATCATTGGACTTATTACAGCCAAGGAGAGTGCTAAAAGATTGAGGTTATCTGGTATTGCCATGTATTTAAAGTCTATCATCACCAAAGCTAAAAGTAGAGCAAATACAGCAAAGACAATAGGCAGGTACCAAACAAGCCCCAGCTTATAGAAAAGAGCAACAGCAATGATACCTGTTGTTAACTCTATGAGTGGGTATTGTACAGATATTTTCTCAGAACAAAAACCACACTTTCCTCGTAAAAATAACCATGAGAAGATAGGTATATTATGATACCATTTTAGGGGTGTCTGACATGATTGACATTTTGATGAAGGGAAAACAATGCTCTCACCTTTTGGTATACGATAGATAACTACGTTTAAAAAAGAACCAATAAGGATTCCAAAAATAAATACAAATAGAGCAATGGTTAGTTCAGGCATTAAACCCCTCCAAATCGTCGGTTTCTGTTAATATACTGGTCGATAATATCTTCCAGTTCTGTTGGTGTAAAGTCGGGCCAAAGTGTCTCTGTAAAGAAAAATTCAGAGTAACTCAACTGCCAAAGTAAAAAGTTTGAAAGTCGTTGTTCACCACTGGTACGAACCATAAGATCTACATCGACATAAGGTGTATTGAGTTCATTTCCCAAGCTCTCTTCGGTTATGGGCTCTTTTCTCTCTGCCAAACGGGTAGCTGCCTTGGCTATCTCTTCACGAGAACCATAGTTGAGAGCAAGCACTTGAGTTACATTGGTATGGTGTGCTGTTTGTTCTTTTATGGAAGCAATGGTTTTTTGAAGTTTTGGAGAGAACCCTTCTATGTTTCCTACGGTCTCAAATCTTGCACCAAATTTATGATAGGTTGCTAGCTCTTGTTTTAGCCATTTGTCGAGAAGACGCATTAAAAAGTCTACTTCATATTTTGGACGTTTCCAGTTTTCAGTGCTAAAAGCATAAAGGGTGACGGTCTCTATGGTTTCATGCTTGGCACAATACTCTGTAATATCACGAATAACATCAGCACCTTTTTCATGCCCTTTGGTACGAATGTGACCTCTCTCTTTTGCCCATCTTCCATTTCCATCCATGATAATGGCAAGGTGAGTTAAATGGTTTTTTTTACTCATTTTCTCTCATTTATATATTTATTTATTTATTTTCTAATTCTCTAGTTTTTTGCTCTCATCAAGTATCTTAAATGATAAAGCCAATTTATCGGTTGTACCTAAGTCAACAGTCTCATCAGAAGTTATAAAGCTTATGCTGTTGTCTGCTGTTCCAAAGCTACTGCTATCTTGAAGGAGATTATAGCAGACTGCATCCACACCTTTGTTTATAATAAGGCTTTTTGCATTCTTTAAGCCTTTTTCGGCATTCATTTCTGCTTTGAATCCAACAGTAACCAATCCTTGTTTATTTACTTCTGTTAAAATATCAGCATTTTGTTTTAAGTCTACTTTCCACTCATCACCAATATCGGACTTCTTCATTTTTCCCACTTGTGGAAACTTTGGTGTGTAGTCAGCCACAGCAGCAGCCATAAAAAGGTAAGGTTTTTTCTGAATAAGATGAATAGGTTCAGAGCTGTTCATGGTCGCCTTAGACATTTTACCTTTTTTAGAGACACGTACAGCATCAATGGTATACTCCAGCATCTCTTGGGCTGACTCTATGTCTATGGTATAGATTTCACTTGGAATCTCAGTATGCTCTTTGGTTGAGATAAGACAGACATCGGCACCTTTAAGGTACAAAGAGGTTGCCAGAGCATTTGCCATTTTCCCTGAAGAGAAGTTAGAGAGGTAACGTACCTCATCTATTTTCTCGCGTGTTCCCCCACCTGTCACAACTATTTTTCTATCTTTCCAAAACTCCTCTTCAAGCAGTGCTTGTGCTGTCTGATAGAAAATTTCAAGAGGTTCAGCCAAGGCACCATTCCCTTCATCGCCACAGGCTAAAAGTTTTGCTTGTGGCTTAATGATACGCACTTCATTGACCCCCAACATTTTAAGAGAACCAACCGTGTAGTGATGCTCTATCATGTTTGTGTTGGCAGCAGGTGCTATGAGTAGCTCTTTGTTAAAGGCTAGGGCAGTTTGAGTTAAGATATTGTCTGCGATACCTTTGCTCATTTTATTAATGGTATTTGCCGTAGCAGGGGCAATAACAAAGGCATCACATTTTTTACCAATATCGATATGGTTAAGTGACGAAGCCCAACTTTCGGAACTTTCAGTCAGGACAGCGTTACGTGTTAATGCTTCAAAAGTAAGGGCAGATACAAAACGTTCTGCAGCAGGGGTCATGACAACATGAACTGAAGCTCCAGCTTTTATAAATAGTCGGGCTACTTCACAGGCTTTATAAGCAGATATGCTTCCTGTTACGCCAAGAAGAATAGTTTTATTTGTTAGATTGATTTGCATAGAGTATGTACCTTTTTATGGTGTCGGGATGAGAGCAACCCGACCTACGGTTTTTTATTTCCCAAAAAACTTATAGAAGAAGTTTGGAATGGTTTTAAGTGCTGTTCTTGTAAGTGCAAGAGAGCCTTTTTTTACATCTTTGGTTAGGGTTGTTCCTGCTGCTATCATGACATCGTCTTCGATGGTTACAGGAGCTACAAGCTGTGTGTCACTTCCCACAAATACATTTTTACCGATAGTTGTCTTATACTTTGCTTTACCATCATAATTACAGGTGATCACACCAGCTCCAATGTTAGATCCTTCACCAACAGTTGCATCGCCAATGTAAGAGAGGTGTCCAGCTTTAACTCCAATGAGTTCAGATTTTTTTACCTCGACAAAGTTTCCAATATGAGTATCTTTTAGGTAAGAGAGAGGACGAATTCGACCCATAGGTCCAACATCTGAGTTTTCTATTATGGAGTCTTCAACTACGGAGTTTGTTTTAATGTGCGAAGCGTTGATATGGCTAGAACCTAAAATGCTTACACCGTTTTCTAAGATGGATTCACCATCAAAGGTAGCACGACAATCTATGTAAATAGTATCTGGAAGACGCATAATTACACCTTGTGCCATAAGTGCTGTTTTAATACGGTTCTGCATAATTACTTCAGCTGTTGCAAGGTCAAGTTTTGAGTTAACACCTTTAAACTCTTCCTCTTCTACATAGATAGGCGTAACGGTTCTACTTTCATCTACAGCCATTTTTACAATGTCAGTTAGATAATACTCTTCTTGAGCATTGTCATTTGAGAGTAGGGGAATGTAACGGTTTAGGAGTTTAGAGTTAACACAGTAAATCCCTGCATTAACCGTTTTTGTTTTTAGTTGAGCTTCATTGGCATCTTTTTGCTCAACAATCTCTTGAACTTTTTCATCGTCTATTATAACACGACCATATCCATCTGGATTTTCAAGTTGAATAACCGACATATTAATGTCAGCATCACCACCTGTGAGTGCTAAAAGTGAGTCTTGAGTAATGAGTGGCATGTCACCATTTAAAATAAGGGTTTTTTCATACTTGGTTGTTACCCCTTTCATTGCTCCACCTGTTCCTGGAAACTTCTCAGCATCTTGCATGTGAAAGTTAATATTTTGGTAGGCTGACTCTATCTCAGCTTGAACACGACTTGCTTGGTGAGCGAGAACAATCGTAATGTCATCAGAGATTTCAAGACCAGCATCAATGGCATGGGCGAGCATGGACTTACCTGAGATGGTGTGGAGTACTTTAGGAGTAGTAGATTTCATTCGGCTACCTTTACCTGCAGCTAAAATAACGATACTTATAGACATATGATGAACCTTTAAATATTAAAATGATTTTTAAAGTGATATTATATCTAAGAGAGTTTAAATCGAATAGTGATGCTTTTTAGCTAAAATACGCCAATTATTATTTAAGGCAAAACATTGAAGTGTGAACATTTTGGAACCTGTGGTTCGTGTAGTATATTTGAGTTGAGTTATGAGCAAGAGTTGGCAAATAAAAAAGAGCGTGTTTTAGGGCTTTTGGCTCCATTTGAGGTAGAAGATTTAGAAGTTTTTTCAGCTTCCCCATCACACTACAGAGCAAGGTCAGAGTTTAAGATTTGGCATGATGATGATGTTTGCTCTTATGCTATGGGACGTTTGGATAAAAAGGGTGCTGTTAATATTTTTGAGTGTCCAAAAGTTATTAAGCCCATAGAGAAGCGAATGAAGCCTCTTTTAGAGAAGATTAACGCTTCAGAGGTTTTAAAACATCGGCTTTTTGCTGTAGAATTTTTGGCAACAACGACCGATGAGTGTTTGATTACCATGATTTATCATCGTAAGTTAGATGCAGAGTGGGAAGTGGAGGCTCGTAAACTAGAGAGACTTCTCTCTGCTCAAATCATGGGAAGAAGTCGTAAACAAAAAGTTATATTGTCTGATGAATTTGTTACAGAGAAACTCTTTATTGATAATCAAGAATACAGTTATAGATATTATGAGAGTGGCTTTACTCAGCCAAATCCTGCTGTTAATATTCACATGATAGAGTGGGCGATAAAACAGGCTAAAAAGGTTAAAGGTGGAGACTTTTTAGAGAGTTACTGTGGTTTGGGTAACTTTACCATTCCTCTCTCTAAGTATTTTAACCGAGTCTTGGCAACGGAGATAAGCAAACGTTCTATTCATGCTGCCAATGAAAACTGTGAGCTTAATGGTGTGAGCAACATAGAGTTTATTCGTTTGGCTTCTGAAGAGATGACACAAGCTCTGAATAAAGAGCGAGAATTTCAACGCCTTAGAAATGTGGAGTTAGACGCTTATAATTTTTCTACGGTTTTGGTTGACCCACCAAGAGCAGGGTTAGATATCGACACGATTAAGCTTATATCTAATATGGAAAATATTATTTACATTTCTTGTAATCCTGAAACATTGGCACGAGATTTAGTAGAACTTACCAAGACACATAACATAGATGATTCTGCTATTTTTGACCAGTTTCCTCATACCCATCATGTGGAGTCGGGTGTTTTTTTGGTGAAAAAAAAGAATTAATGTTCCGTTAATTATCCTTTGCTATAATCGAAAAAATTCTAGTATACAGGATAACACGTGTTAAAACATATACTCTCTATAAAAGTAGCCGTGGTGCTACTTTTCCTTTTTGGTGCCATTATTGGTATAGCAACTTTTGTTGAAAACGATTATGGTACACAAACAGCCAAAGCATTGATCTACTCAGCTCAATGGTTTGAATTTTTTCTTCTCTATTTTATATTGGTTTTAATTTATAATATAGTCAAGTATAAGAGTTATAAAGCAAAAAAGTGGTCAGTATTTATCTTCCATATGTCATTTTTAGTAATAGCCATTGGTGCTGTTATGACACGTTATATTGGTTATGAGGGTATTATGCATATACGTGAAGGTAGCAGCAGTAGTACCATGGTCTCTGATGTAAAAGTGCTACAGATTGACCTTAGTAGTGGTGGAGAGAAAGCACATTTTGAAAAAAGTATGTTGCTCTCATCTATGACAAAAAACAACTTCTCTAAAAACATTGATATTAATGGTAAAGCATTTAATATTGAACTTATAACTTATTTGCCAAGTGTTGAGAAAAGATTGGTGCCTGATCCTAATGGTAAGATGGTTTTAGAGCTTATGATTGCCAATGGAGAAGGGAATGAGAATGTTCGTCTTTTTGAAGGTGATCATCATGATGCTGGTAGTTTTATGTTGGCATTTAATCATCCTTCTCATGGAACCCCTACCAAACCCGTTTTTAATATCAGCTTTAAAAATAATAAACTGGAAGTCAACAGTGACTTTGATATAAAAACACTCTCTATGATAACCCGTGAAGAGGAAAATCTAACCAAAGGTACCAATGACTTCACTCTAAAAAAACTTTACCAGTTTGATAAAAATGCAGTGGTTTTAAAGGAGGTTCATGAAAAATCGACCATTCAATATGCTGGATCATCACTGAAAACAGAGTCAGGAAAACCTGAAATGACTACTTTTAGAGTAAGCTCAGTGGATAAAAGTGAAGAGCTTGAGTTCTTTACCTATACAGGTCGAAGAGGTGAGGTTCAAAAAGTCAATCTTAATGGAATAGAGGCAGAAATTTCTATGGGAGCAAAAGTGATTGATTTACCATTCTCTTTAAAATTGGTAGATTTTGAGTTGGAACGTTACCCTGGTTCGATGAGTCCATCCTCTTATGCCTCAGATGTTGAGTTGACTGATCAGAGCGAAGGGATTGTCTCACAACCATTTAGAATCTATATGAACCATGTCCTTGACCATAAAAACTATCGATTTTTCCAGTCCTCTTATGACCAAGATGAAAAGGGTACCGTACTCTCTGTGAACCATGACCCAGGAACCTTACCAACCTATTTGGGATATCTGTTACTTGCTATAGGAATGATTTGGAACCTTTTTGCTAAAAATGGACGTTTCCAAAAGTTATTACGAGGGGCTAAAAAACTTCAAGGGGCATCATTGGCACTTACTGCAGTGTTTGCTCTAAGTTACACCACACCTCTTCAAGCATCAGGACTACCAAAACTCGACGATAATATCTCTAAAGTTGTAGAGGCATATAATAGTGAAAGTGTTCAAGATTTTGGGAAATTGGTTATTCAAGATAATGGTGGACGAATGAAGCCTATTGATACTTTGGCACATGAAATTGTGGCGAAGTTGTCTGCTAGAAGTTCTATTTATGGTGTTGAACCCACATCCATTTTACTTGGTATGACGGTGAATCCGAACTTTTATCAAGAGTTGGCAATGATAAAAGTAGACCATAGCCGTATTATTAAAGAGTTGGATTTAGAAGAAAGTGCCAAGTATGCAAAGTTTTCTGATTTCTTTAGAAAAGATGGAAGCTATAAACTTTCAACACAAATTTCAGAGTCAGTACGTAAAAAACCTTTAGATAAAAACCTTTATGACAAAGAGTTGGTTAAGGTAGATGAACGTCTTAATGTTGCTTATATGGTATATACTGGCTCATTCTTAAAAATGTATCCTGTACCAAATGACAGCAACAACAAATGGAGTAACCCTGAAGAGGCGATTAAAACTTTTCCTAATGAAGTAGCAAAAATGGTACGTATGATGACCATGTATCTTTTTGAGGGAGCAGGTCAACTTGAAAAGAGTGGTGACCCTACAAAATTTGACCAAGCAGTTAATCTGATTACTTTGTATCAGAAGAAGTTTGGCTCAGAAGTACTTCTTTCCCCTGAAAGTATAGATATGGAGGTAACCTACAATAAATTGGGTCTATTGTCTAAGTTGGTACCTCTCTATCTTTTGGTGGGTATCATTTTGCTTATCGCTTCATTTATTAATATCGTGAAGCCAAGTTTCCCATTAAAGTGGATTACTCGTGTATCATGGGCATTAATGGTTGTTTCTTTCTCTATACATCTACTCAGTATGGGGATGCGTTGGTATATTGGAAATCATGCTCCATGGTCAAATGCCTATGAGTCCATCGTTTTCATCGCTGCATCTACTGTGGTTGCAGGGCTTATCTTTGCTAGAAAGTCACCATTTACTTTGGGGGCAACAGCACTTTTGGCTGGGGTAACTATGGCTGTGGCACATATGAACTTTATCAACCCAGAGATAACAAACTTGGTACCTGTACTTAAATCATATTGGTTAATGATACATGTTGCTACCATTATTTCAGGAGATGGTTTCTTAGGTTTAGGTTCTATCCTTTCACTGTTGGTACTCATTCTATTTATTATTCGTAAAGAGGGTAACGAGAACATTGACCGTTCTATTAATGAGTTAACGAAGATTGCAGAGATGAGTCTTATTATTGGTCTTTTTCTCATGACCATAGGAAACTTCTTAGGTGGAGTCTGGGCAAATGAGAGTTGGGGACGTTACTGGGGTTGGGATGCCAAAGAGACATGGGCAGCCGTTACCATTTTGGTCTATGCAACGGTATTGCACTTAAGATTTATTCCTAAGTTTAATAACCCTTTTGCATTTAACGTGGCTTCACTTTGGGCATACTCTTCGGTTATTATGACCTATTTTGGAGTTAACTACTACCTGTCTGGTCTCCACTCGTATGCAGCAGGGGCACCTGTACCTATTCCAGTATGGATTCCATATGCATTAATGGGGCTGTTACTTTTAACCGTTTTTGCAGCAAAAAGTTGGAAAAATATTAAAACAATTATTTGGTTACTGATGCCTTATGTGGTATTTGGCCTTATTATTCGTTTTGTGGTAATGCGCTAGGGTGCTCTTCTTTAGAAGAGCATCCAGATATTAGAAGCAAAAGATAAAGACATCACGCTAGTTCAGATTGCAGCGTAAAAAATTAAAATTGTTTTTGAAAATATTGTTTGCTGACATTTAAAGAACACAAATT